>Ga0182005_1000145_pt1 | contig 49499 bp, 53 predicted proteins | sample Sormic07211103_1_FD_123021 | JGI IMG/M metagenome (GOLD analysis project Ga0182005, IMG submission 123021) | Rhizosphere microbial communities from Sorghum bicolor, Mead, Nebraska, USA - 072115-103_1 MetaG | ecosystem: Host-associated > Plants > Roots > Rhizosphere | place: USA: Nebraska... | reverse complement strand
TTTTTATCCGGATGTATTCGGGTAGGCGATTAGGAGGTTGTAATAAAAGTAGTTTTTATCCGGATGTATTCGGGTAGGCGATTAGGAGGTTGTAATAAAAGTAGTTTTTATCCGGATGTATTCGGGTAGGCGATTAGGAGGTTGTAATAAAAGTAGTTTTTATCCGATTGTATTCGGGTAGGCGATTAGGAGGCTGTAATAAAAGTAATTTTTATCCGGATGTATTCGGGTAGCTGATTAGGTGGCTGTATTAAAAGTAATTTTTATCCGGTTGTATTCGGGTAGCTGATGGGAGAATTTTCGTTTACAATTCTCAGCACCTTCAGATTACTTTTGATACAGCTTTTTTTTAGGAACCCCATATGTTGATTTTCTTTTTTCAAATCCTTGTTCATAGAAGGAGACTTTGTTATGACCGATCACATTGATCCTTTTGTAACAGTAATAGCCATTACAGGGATGGTATGCGAAGATGCGACCATCTTTTCTCTACGAGAAAGCCGCATTTTATTATGCAGAACTTTTTACATCACCGGTGGTCGAATGCATTGATCACGCCGTATTTACAGGCCAGGTATAACGGTATAAAGGGTTGTTTTTGTGTAAGATACCATGGGGTCATTTGGGGGATATTCGATGCCAGCTTCTTTGATGAGGTCATATCCATATTTCATAATTGTTTCGATGACAGGGATGGCTTTCATCCCTTTTTCTGTTAGGGTGTATTCTACTTTGGGTGGTACAGCGGGGTATACGGTGCGTGTCACGAGTTGTAGTTCTTCCAGTTCTCTTAACTGTGTTGTGAGCATTTTGTCTGTAATATATGGGATGTCTTTTTTTAATTCACCATAGCGTAGGGTTTTGTTCTGTAAGCGCCAGAGGATAGGCATTTTCCAGGTACCGCCGATGTGTTTGAGTGCGAACTCAATGGGGGTGTAGTATAGTTTGCTGTCATGAAAGAATTCGGGCATGTTGTTATTGGTTTACTTTCCTAAAGGTAAGTATCATACTAAAAAGTATATACAGTCGGATCAGGTATTGTTTGCTGCAAATTTGCGCAAAAAATATAAGTGTATGAAAGGGAAATTGTATCTATTGGGATTGGGGGTGTTTGGGATAACGACGACGGAGTTTAGTGTGATTGGCATTTTGCCACAGATAGCAGCAGCGTTTGGGATTGGAACGGATAGGGCGGGATGGTTATTGAGTGCGTTTGCTTTGGTGATAGCGTTGTTTGGGCCGTTGATGGTATTGGTTTTTTCGGGGATGAACAGGAAGTATGCGATGTTGATGGTGTTGGGGGTATTTGGGTTATCTACATTTTTGTCGGCATGTACGGATAATTTTTATGTGTTATTGGTGTTGAGGATGTTGCCGGCGTTTTTGCATCCGGTGTTTTGGTCTATTGCGTTGACGATAGCGATCAGGAGTGTGCCGGAGGGAGAGGCGCCGAGGGCGGCGGGGATTGTGTTTGGAGGGTTTACGATTGCGAGTGTGCTGGGAGTGCCATTGACGGCGTATATGGCGACATTGTTTAACTGGAAGGCGACGTTTTTGTTGTGTGGAGGGGTGAATGTATTGTCTTTGTTAGGGTTGTGGATGTTGATGCCTTCAATGCCGGTGGGGGAAAGGAAGGGGTATGGTGCACAATTGGCAGTGTTGAAGAGTGGCAGGATGTGGAGGCAGTTTGTATTAGCGTGTTTGATGATAGCGGCGATGTATGCGACGTATGGGTATTTTTCAGTGTATTTGAAGGAGGTGACGGGGATGGATGCGGTGTGGATAAGTGTGATGTTGTTGTTATTTGGAGTGGTGGGGATTGGAGGAAATTGGTTGGCAGGAAGGTTGTTGAGCAGGAGTATGGAGGGGACCACGAGGGGGTTTATTGTGTTGTTGGCGGTAGTGTTGGGGTTGGTTTATTTTTTGGGGACTAGTTTTTATATGATGGTGGGGTTGGTGTTGTTGTGGGGATTTGTGCATACGGGAGGGTTTTTGATTTCGAATATGAATGTGATATCGTCGGCGCCGGAGGCACCGGAGTTTATTAGTAGTGTGTTTACTTCGTGTGGCAATCTGGCAGTGACGGTGGGGACTACGGTGGGTGGTATGGTGATTGTACGGGTTGGGGTGAGGGAGTTGGTTTGGGCGAGTGTGGGGTTGTTGATGGGTGCGTTTTTGGTGGGGGTGTTGGGAGGAAGAAGACGAAGTAGTGGTGCAGGATGGTCAAAGAACGGTCGAAAAGTAATCGAAGTTGCGTTGAAGGAAGGTTGAAGAAGCGACGAACTAGCGACGAAGAAGCGAAGGATGTTCGAAGAAGCAACGAACTAGTGACGAAGAAGTGTTGAAGGATGGTCGAAGAATCGATGAACTAGCGATGAAGAAGCGTTGAAGGATGTTCGAAGAAGCGACAATCTAGCGACGAAGACGTGTTGAAGGATAGTCGAAGAAGCGACGAACTAGCGACGAAGAAGCGAAGGATGTTCGAAGAAGCAACGAACTAGTGACGAACTAGCGTCGAAGGATAGTCGAACAACGGTCGAACAGCAATCGAAGAACAGTCGAAGATCATTCGAAAGAATGAGGGTTTAAGTTGGCGTTATTTTGTCATTTTTGAGTGGATAAATTCCATCTGTTCCGGTGTAAGCAGGCTTTTATCGAACAGGGTACCGTTGGTCCTGGTAGTTTTGAAAAACAGGAGATGCTTCATTACTGTCACTTTACGTATGGCAGACCATTTTAATTCTGTTTTGAAGTCTGCACCCTGGATGAGGATTGTTTCATCTGTGAAGGTATATTGTAATGGCGCATATACATATCGCTGAACACCTGGTTTTTTCAATGTCAGGTAGATCATTAGTGTAGGGAAAACGAGGGTGAAGAGAATATAGTAAAACTCAAATGAAGGGATGCTGGCAGTACCATTGATGATACGTGACAGGAAGTAGAAGCTGAAGAGGTAGAGGAGGATGATGGTTGGTTTTTTATAGAATTGACCGTAGAGGAATTTAATATAGATAGCAGGAGATATATGAGAAGTGTGAGTAAAAGACGTCATTAAAAATAATTTTAATAAAGGTAGAGAATTATGATAAATGATCAACCAGAATTCTGGGAAAAGAGTTTTACAGAGAAGCAGGAGATGTGGGGTTTTGAGCCTGCGAAATCGGCTGTTTTGACGAAAGATTTCTTTGTTGCGCATGGGGTGAAAGATGTGTTGGTACCTGGGTTTGGATATGGCCGGAATGCGGAGGTATTGCGGGAAAATGGGATGAAGGTGACGGGGATTGAGATTTCGCAGACGGCTATTGAGATGGCGAGGAAGCATTATGGAAATGAGATGACGATTTACCATGGTTCCGTGACGGAGATGCCTTTTGATAAGGAGATGTATGATGGGGTGTTTTGTTATGCACTGATTCATTTGCTGGATGGTAGTGAGCGGAAGAAGTTGATACAGGATTGTTATGCGCAGTTGCGGGTAGGTGGGTATATGGTGTTTACTGTGATATCGAAGGAGGCGCCTACGTATGGGAAGGGGCGATATTTGAGTAAGGATAGGTATGAGATGTTTGGAGGGGTGAATATGTATTTTTATGACAGGGAGTCGATACAGGCGGAATTTGGGAATGCGGGGTTGTTTGAGGTGAGTGAGGTGACGGAGAATTATCCGTTTTATTTGATTAAGTGTAAGAAGGGTTGATTCTTTATTTGGATTGGATTAGTAGGTGATGGTAAAGGAATGGGTAATGAATAACGACTGAGTCACATGTAAGAATGAGTAATGGTTAAGACGAAAGGATGGTTAAAAGGCTTTACTTCTTCCCTCTTATCATACTTAGAAACGCAGGTGTAATACCAAGATAAGAAGCGATTTGCCTTTGGGTAATTCTTTGTTCCAGGCCCGGGTATTGCCGGCTAAAACGCGCGTAGCGCTCTTCTGCTGTGAGAGATAGATTTGCGGTGATGCGTCGTTGGTACATGGCGAAGCCATTTTGAATTAGGATGCGGAAAAAGCGTTCCACTTTTGGAACAGCGAGATAGAGCTGTTCCAGTTCGTCATTAGAAAAGTAGCACACTTCTGTATCTTCCAAGGCATTGATGCTATAGAAAGCAGGTAGCTGTCCCGAAAAACTGGAGATGTCGGTGATCCACCAGTTTTCGGGGCAGAGTAAAATATTGTGATCTTCACCTTTGCTATCTGTATGGAATAATCTGATGCATCCCTGATTTACAAAATAGAAATGCCGGCAGATGTCACCTTCCCGGAGGAGGTAGGTGTTCTTTTTGATCTGCCGGGTTTGGAGCTTTGCCAGGACGAGGTCAGTTTCGGACTGATCTAATGATATGTGCATGGCAAAGTTGTCGAGGATCCGCTGATGCATGTTTCCTTTTGACCAAAAAGATATTAAAAAAAGCTGACAAGGCGGGTGATTTGGAATTGATCATTAAATTCGAAATAATCTAATCCTTGCCGGGGACCTTCTGGTAAGGCAACGCTCCAGTAATAACGGCCGCTGTTGTGGTGGAAGACGGGACGTTTGGTGATGTTGAATATCCGGCCGGGGAATTTGTTCCAGGAACTTTGTGCGAGGTCTGCGAGGGCGTCTACGCCTTTAATGAGGGCGTTGCCGGGGTCGGTATAAGTAGCGTCTGGTGCCCAGCAGGAGGCGAAGCCGGCTTTGTAGGCGTCGAGGTGAGAGGCGTTCCAGGTAGTTACGTATTGCTCTATCATGGTTTCAACTGATGGTATCATGTGATAATGTTTTTGTTAGAGCAAAGGAAGCGAATGAGTGGCGGGGAAATGTTTAAGTAGTTGAAGGGTTTTGTGGTAAATGTATTATAAAGGAGGTGGTTAATAGTTTGGGTCAGGAATGATGCAATCTTCAAATATGGGGATAATAATTGGGGTCAGAAAAGATGCAATCTTCAAATATGAGATCGATGAGTTTACACAGCTTTCATACTCTTTTTGAAAAGCTTAGTCACTTGTGAAACCGGGCTTGTGGATACGAACGAATGCAAAAATGAAAACTTAATAAGAGACGGTCTAACTTCATAAAAGAATCCTTTTATGAAATGGAAATCACACTAAAAGATCTTCAATCCTTCCATGTGCAATACTGTAACTGTGATGTGCTGTAAATTCATAACGCGCTTCTTTCAGCGTATCCGGTAGCGCTGCAACAATTGGTAGCGGATCACCAATATTAATGAACCGTTGGTAGATAATCTGGTCATGCATACCATAACCAGTAATAATTTCAAGATCATCTGTCGGCTCGATATCCCCCAGAATATTTACCTGAACAATTGTATCATCTGTTAATTGGAAGAAGTATAAATCCCCATGATTGAAATCCTCTTTTGCTTTCAGGTATTTCGTAGCACGTATTGGTAATACCGTCATCCGGTTTTTTTGAAGGAAAGTCCGGATTTCCCGATAATGAAAATTGATGAAGAAGGTGAGCCAGGTACCGAGGGCCAGAAAGAAAATAATTCCCTGCCAGGCATGTGTCATTAATCCGATTAATATGCCGAGTAGTGGCCAGATAGCTATTCTGCACCAGTTGCGATGTTGAAGTTTGCCCTTGAAATAGGCTGCTTCCTGTTCGTTTAATGGCCGTTCGTAAGTCATGTTACTTTCATGATGGCTGTTAGGGCGCAGATCGTCAGGTATCATAATTTTTTTATGGCATGGTGCAAAGTATCAGTTACTTGACTTCCACCGCATCGCCCCTCATTACTTACCTCGCCTCCATAATCTCTGCTATGGCATTATGCAAATCCTGATTCCTGATCCGCTGAATCACCTGCGTTTCATATCGCTGATCTTTGCGCCTCAAAGCTATCAAATGCTGGGCATAATACAAATGTGATTCATATCGCATCTCCGGAAGATGAGAATCAATTTCGTCAATGATATCAACAGGCAATTTCCCATCCATATAAAAACGGGTAAGCAAATCAAGCGCATTCGCCTGAATCCAGTCGTATTCCCCAAACGCAATTTCCTTCAGCATAGGTACTGCCGAAACACCCATATGATAAACAACCTCAAAAATGGTGTATTGACAGGCAGAAAGCCAGCCCGTGAGGCCGAGCTGTGATTGATCAACATTTTCCGGAACAGGCAGATCCGCATGCAGCCGGCTACGGAGGATAGACAGATGCTTTTGCGTCAGTTGTGCTGCGATTGTTTTGGTCTGGTCAAAGAATTTGTCAGGGGCAGTAAACATCAAACCTGCCAGATGGGGGATAGCTTTGTCAATGACATCATTTTCAATCATAGGTATAGGGCGTTTATAATGATAAATATATAAAAAAATGTAATACTGCGCAAAAAAGCTGCGCAGTACCCCGGGATATTTGCGTATTAAAATTTAGAAATATGAACAAATTTGAACGATTAAAAAGTGAATTAGCCCAACTTGGAACGGGAAAAATGAAAGCCTTCGGCAGCTCGATGCTACCAATTTTGAAAAGTGGAAGTAACCTGACCTTCGTGAAAGCCGATGCGTATAAGATTGGGGATATTGTATTTTGCAAAGTGAAAGGGAGGTATATTGATGCGCATAAGATCACGAAGATGGATGCACATAAAGGGTATTTGATTGCGAATAACCACGGGCATGAGAATGGTTGGACCAGGATTGTGTATGGAAAAGTGGTGCTGGGGGAGTACCAACACCAGGTGATTTATAGAAATGAAGGTTGAATCTTGACAGGAGTCAGTAGCAGGCCGACGATGTTTATTATAAAAATGAAGGTTGATTTTGATAGTAGTCAATAACAGGCCGAAAATGTTTATGCGTCCGATTCCAACAACGACTCCATCCACAGGTAACATCACCGGTCATTTTCGGGAATAACCGCCCCTGTCATTTGCAAAACTCCTCCAACAACTTCACTACTGCTACCGGCTGTTCTTCCGGGATATAATGCCCACAGCCCGGTATCACAACTATCCTCCCTTCTTCTGACAACGCCTCCGCCACTGCCCGCATACCATTTCCCACTGCATACTCCCCTCCTACAGCCATTACCGGTATTTGCAACTTCCTCAATAGCTTCCTGTTCTGCTCCGCACTCAATCCAAATGCCCGGTAATAATTAAATCCCGCAGTCAGGCGCTCCTTTCCTGTATAAGCTTCATAATACACCTCACTATCCACACTCCCTTTCACAACCGCCTTATGACTAAAATACCAGTTCAGGTATTCCCGCTCCCTCCCCACTACAAGAATCTCCGGTATTTCCGCCACGGCATGAAAATAAAACTGCCATATCTTCCCTGCATTCTCCGGCTTGAATAATTGCTCCGACATCAGCCCCGGTATTCCCGCATCCATCACCGTCAGCGATAAGCACATCTCTTCAAACTGTAAGGCAAAAGACACCGCTACCCATCCCCCAATATCATGCCCTACCACATGACACTGCTGCACTCCCTGCGCTTCAAGATATCCCTTTATCAATTGCGCGATATGCGCGGTATCGTATTGTGCTGCCACCGGACCATGCCCTAACCCCGGCAGTTCAGGTGCCAGTATACGGTATTGTGCAGAAAGTGCTGGCACCACATGCCGCCAGATATGCGCTGTCTGCGGCCATCCATGTAAAAAGAGAATCGTTTCCATGTAGCAAATGTACCATGATCACTAACATGGCAGAAAGACAAACATCCTGCAATTCCTGCCAAAACTCCTACCTTTACCAAGTGAAGCATATTGTCTTACTCATCACCCACAAGTCTACCCTGCTGGACTTTGCCGGCCCGCTGGAAGTATTTACCAAAGCCATCGACAAAGCCGGTCCGGTATACCAAACACATATCATATCACTGGAAGAAACGAACCAGATCATGACTTCTTCCGGCATCCAAATTACGTGTTCGACCAACTACGCGGCGTTCGAACACCCGATTGATACCCTCATCATTGCCGGTCTTCGTAAAGATCTGCCCACTCATATTCATCCCAATGCCATTACCTGGTTTCAACAACAAACGCCACACATCAGAAGGATCTGTTCCGTTTGTTCCGGGGCTTTTATTTTGGCAGAAGCTGGTTTATTAAATGGCAAAAAAGCTACTACACACTGGAGCTTGTGTGAAAAGCTGGCCACCGCCTACCCGGAGATCGCTGTAGATATGGCACCTATCTTCGTAAAAGACGGAAATGTATATACATCTGCAGGTAATACAGCGGGCATGGATCTGGCCCTGGCATTGCTGGAGGAAGATATGGGGAGACATTTTGCACTGGATATCGCCCGGCAAATGGTCGTATTCCTGAAAAGACCGGGAAATCAGGCCCAATATAGTGCTGCCCTGGCAGCCCAGTCAATCGATCATGCCCCGGTAAAAGAAGCAGTAGACTGGATCATGGGGCACTTGCAGGAAGAAATTACTGTAGAGGAATTGGCTGAAAAAGTGCTGATGAGCCCCCGAAATTTTGCCAGGGTGTTTGTAAAAGAAATGAATATTACCCCTGTGAAGTTTATTGAGAAAATGAGAGTGGAGGCAGCATGCAGAAGTTTGACAGAACAGCACTTCACACAGGAAGAGATTGCTGCTGCATGCGGATTTAAAAATGCAGAAAATATGCGCAGGGTGTTTCTGAAGATATTTGATGTAACACCGTCTGAATACAGGAAACGTTTCCAGACGGCATTGTAATTATTTAATGTAACACAGTCTGAATACAGGAAACGTTTCCAGACGGCGTTGTAATTATTTAATGTAACACCGTCTGAATACAGGAAACGTTTCCAGACGGCATTGTAATTATTGATATAACACCATCTGAAGATAAAAACCGTTTCCAACCGGCGTTATAATTTTAGTGTAACACCGTCTGAATACAAAAACGTTTCCAGACGGCATTGTAATTATTTGATGTATCCCCATCTAAATACAGGAAACGTTTCCAGACGGCGTTGTAATAATTTAATGTATCCCCATCTAAATACAGGAAACGTTTTCAGACGGCGTTATAGTTTATACAAAAAACCTTTTCCAGACGGCCTTTTATTATTATACCTCGTCTTTTTTAATCCACTTACCTACCACTGGTGGCACATAATTTTTCATTTTGTCCAACAGCGTATCAATATCATCACTGATCAGGATCATATCCTGGTTCACTTCCTTCAAAAACCCTTTATCCACCATCGTTTGCACCAACGTAATCATCGCATCATAATACCCATTTATATTCAGTATCCCAATCGGTTTTTGATGCAATCCTAACTGCGCCCAGGTAAGCATTTCAAAAAACTCTTCCATCGTACCATATCCTCCTGGTAATGTAATCACCCCCTCGCACAATTCATTCATCTTCATCTTACGGGTATGCATACTATCTACTATCAACAGTTCCGTCAACCCTGTATGTGCAATTTCTTTTGAACGTAAAAAATCCGGAATCACCCCAGTTACAATACCACCGGCTGACAATGCGCCATCTGCCACTGCACCCATAAGGCCAACTTTTGCACCACCATATACAAGTCCGATATTATTTTCTCCAAGGGTTTTACCAAGCTGAAATGCCTGTTCCATAAAAATACTGTCTGTACCAGCGCTGGAGCCACAAAAAACAGTTATACTTTTCATTTCCTGATGGGTTTGATGTAGCAAAGGTACTGGGAATTGTTGTAAATTAATTGCATTAAAACCCACAACATATGTCTGGACGAATTGTTATTGTTGGCTACCAGCCTAAACCCGGCAAAGAGCAGGCGCTCGATGTATTGACCCGTAAACATTACAATGTTTTAAATGAAGCCGGACTGGTTTCAGCAAGAACACCGATCATCATGAAAGCAAATAATGGCACTGTGGTAGAAGTATTTGAATGGAAATCTGCCGCAGCCATTGAACAGGCACATACACATCCAATGGTATTAAAGTTATGGGAGGAATATGCCGAAGTCTGTGATTATGTTCCTGTAGGTACCCTGGCAGAGATAAATAACTTGTTTTCCGAGTTTACTCCGTTTGAATAACCTGGATGATGGCATAATTTCTGCGCATATATAGTATAGGACTGGGTTTACTGAAACTAGTAATAATCTTACTACTATGCAACGTCTCTTTTTTATAGCCACCATTATCTTTTATTTGCCAACATTCGCTCAGACTTCGCCACAACTCTTTCAGGTCACCACAGCTGCTACTGCACCCGGGGAGACGGTCTTAATAAGAGGAGAAGGCATAGACCAGGTTTCAAAAATTGAAATCGGCAGACTCGCAGATGAACGTGTTGACAACGCGACCCCACTTTATGTACCATTGCCGGAAGCAGATCATTTACCTGACCCAAAGGGTAGTAAGCTGGCTGCTGGTGAAAGAATGATGCCTGTTGATAAAATACAGCAAAATGAAAAGTCCGTAAAAGTGATTATTCCAAATAGCTTTCAGCAAGGAGTGTATAGTGTACGACTGACAGATAATAAAGGTGCCGTAAGCGGGTTCTATGTCAATGTACCTATTGTGAACTGGGTGATCAGTGAAGATGGCTATAATGCTGCCGCTGCGGGAGATGTATTACGCATTCAGGGGAAGAACCTGTTTCGTAAAGGCAATGGTGGACAGGTGATTTTGGTAAATGGGGGAAAAGCAATCCGCATAAAAGTAGATAGTGTGTATGATGATTATGCTGTGAAGGTGACTATCCCCGCTGCCATTCAGCAAGGGAAATATCAATTATACTATCATAATGGATTAGGTGGAAGAACTGCCTGGAGTACTCCCCTCGCGGTTAATATTGTAGCAAAGGAAATGTGGAAAACCCAGGCATACAATGTAAAATCATATGGGGCCCGCGGTGATGGGTCGCAGGATGATACTGAGGCATTTAAAAAAGCACTTGCTGCCGCACGGGAAGGAGGTATTGTCAATGTTCCGGCAGGGAATTATATCTTATCAGATGGATTGGTTATTCCTGCTGGTGTGATCGTAAAAGGACAAAAAGGAACTGTTTTAAATTTTAAACCAGTAACGGCATCCGCTCTTATTGCCGGCAGTGACCACTTTGGTCTCACTGATCTGACTATTCAGGCAACCCGCGCATTAGGTATTATTGTGAATACAGGAGATGGTCATGTGATATTAGAAAGACTCGTGGTGCAGCAGGACATTGGCAATGCCCTTGCAGAACTGGATAGCAAGTGGAATAAAACGGGTATACAATTGAAAGGACCAGGTATCCGTGTAAGAGATTGCATATTCAAATCTGCGGGAATGTTTTCATTTGTAGGGGTGAGTGGATTTATTCAGCGATGCCGGTTTGAAAAAACTGGAGGTAGTGTGAAGACCTATATGAAGATTCATCCTGAAGGTCTCATTTTCGAAGATTGTTATAAGCAGACTAACGGGTATGGATATGGCGCCACCATTCATGAAAGCTATGACCTGTACGAAGCCCGGAATGTCACGCCATTCAATTATATCAATGATAGAGAGGTCATGACCCTGGATGGCGGCAGTGGTGGCTATTTCGGAAAAGTGGGCAGCGTGAGTGGTAATAGTATTACACTTGCCGCAGATGGCAAGACATTCCAGTGGACGGCTAATAAGTGGGTAGGTGGAGGTGTTTTTATTATTGATGGCAAAGGAGCAGGTCAATTCAGGCGAATTGTACAACACACCATCGATAGAATTGAACTGGATGAACCCTTTCTCGTGGCTCCGGATACGAGTTCTGTCATCAGCATCACGACCATCAGGGATCATTTGTTTTTTGTGAATAACACCGCTACAGATGCCGGTGCTTATCAGTTCTATGGCTCTGCACAGAACTGTGTGATTGCAGGCGTAAAAATGCAACGCAGTGCAGGTATCATAGGCAAAGGTTCGTACGTGAATTATGGCAGACAACCGAACTGGTATATTGACATCGTGGATTGTGAATTGAGTGATGGCACCTACACCCCACAGGTGGATCAGAAGGATAAATTCCGGGGAGATCAGCAAATAAACATTATCGGCTCAGGATGTTCCGGATTGAACATCGGTTCGTTGGTGAGGAGGAATGTGCTGAGTGGAAAGAGCTATATCCGGGTATCGCCGGGGGGAGAAATAAATGATGTACAGGATGCAATCATTGAAGGCAATAAAGTGAGTGGGGCCAAAAATGGGCTGGCTATTTATGGGGTAGGCAGAGTGGTGAATAACTTATTTATACATAATAATCAATTTGGTACCATGAACATTCACAACGCGTTACGAACAGAAGGGTACCAGGTGAGGTAAACGGATGCCCGCATAAAAATTACTTTTAAGGCCCTCTTTTATTTTGATTTGCGCAAGTAAATACTTGCGCTTATATTTGCAAGTAAATGCTTGCTTATTTATGGAAGCCAGAAGAGACGTATTCCGGGCGATAGCAGACCCTACCAGGCGGGAAATCATTCACCTGATTGCTCACGAGCCCCGTCATCTCAACGCCATCGCAGAGAACTTTGACATGACCAGGCAAGCGATTTCCCTGCATATAAAAATATTAGAAGAGTGCGGTCTCATCGAGATCAAACAACAAGGCAGGGAAAGAATTTGCGCCGCCCGGCTAGAAAAATTACAGGAAGTACAGCAATGGATCAGCCAGTATGAATCGTTCTGGAAGCACAAAATGCAGGCACTGAAAAACTTTCTTGAAGACAATAAATCCAAAAAGAAATGAGTAATCAAGTAGTTGTCATTGAAGAGACATTCAATGCGCCAGTAGAAAAAGTATGGCAGGCCCTTACTGACAAAGACAAGATGAAGCAGTGGTATTTCAACCTCGATGATTTCAAAGCGGAGAAGGGGTTTAAGTTTAGTTTTCCGGGGCAGGGACACAAAGGAGAGCAATACACTCACCTATGTGAGGTCACGATTGCGGACCCTATGGAGAAATTGCAATATAGTTGGCAATACAAGGATTATGAAGGTTATTCCACTGTTACCTTTGAATTGTTTGATGAAGGAGATAAGACAAGATTGAAACTGACACATGAAGGATTGGATAGTTTCCCGAAACATCCTGATTTTGCTGCAGACAGCTTCAGAGGCGGTTGGACACACCTTATGACTATTTCACTGAAAGACTTTTTAGCAAAAGCAAATTAACCCTGGGGGTTTAATAGCCCCTGCTTTTGGGATAAAGACCTACTGTATCATTGGCGAATATTAAACGACGTTTACCACGAGTTGTACGGTGACGCAGATGGGACACAGTAATAATTATTTAAATAAAAAAAACGAGGTTGTATCAAAAGTAATTTTTATCCGATTTTATTCGGATACCTGATGGAGAGAATTTTCGTTTACGCAATTCTCAGCGCCTTCAGATTACTTTTGATACGACCTCGTTTTTTGGCCTGCTACCGGGAAATTGTATAAAGTAATGCAGTTAATTCCTTCGGCATTGTAATCATCGCATCATGCCCTGTAGGCAACTCATAATAACTCCACTCTCTGCTCGCTTTCGCCTTATCTCCAAACACTTTCAGTTGCGCCATCTGTGGTTTTGTACAGGCAATATATGTAAGCGGTAAATGATTCCCATACACATGCTCCAGGTGTAACACCTGATCAAAACTTCTGAATGGTTGTGGTGTCAATCGCTCCCTTACCCACTTTACCTGTGCAGGATCTGTCACACCAAATACCTCCGGGGACCATACGGGTACTGACAAACCATGTGTAGATGCAGTGGCAGCTCTTACATTATCAGAAAGATTGGCCGGTTGTGATGTCAACGCACTTTTCCCATTTTCAATCAGCATCGCATCTAAGAAGATAAGTTTTTTCAGCCGGTGAGGAATGCGATCTGCCACCCCTGCTATGACTGCTCCTGCATAACTATGCCCTACCAATATTACATCGTGCAAATCCTGCATGGTTATAAAATTGACAATATCCTGAATATGCGTATCGAGGTTAATTGTCGTATCAAGCACATTGCTATGTTCTCCCAGTCCGCTTAAAGTAGGGGTATATACTGTCGCCCCTTTCGCCTGCAATGCCTGACTCACTTCCTTCCAGCACCAGCCACCATGCCACGCACCATGTACGAGTACGAATGTCTGGGCATGCACCATCCCTGTCACTGCAAAGGATAGCAGCAGACAATAGAAAAATTTCCATTTCATTTTTGTGATATTTTTGTACCTCAAAAGTAGAAGTAGTCAGTGGGGTATTCAATAACTCACCCCAAAGTGAGTCGTTTAATGAATGATGTAATTATGGCAACAAAAATTAAAGACAGCTCCATGAATGCGCATAACCTGCGGGTACTGGCAGAGCATTGTCATGTGTCGGAAGTGTTGGAGCTGATAAGTCCGCGGTGGAAAATGCAGGTGCTGTTTTGTATTTCCCAGGAAGTGTACCAGTTTAGTCAGCTGAAAAAGGTGTTTCCCACTATCTCGGACCAGGTACTGGCCCGCAGACTGGGGGAGATTGTTACGGAAGGGCTGGCTGTGAAGTACCAGGTACCGGATACCATGCCGTGCCAGGTGAAATACGAGGTGACGAAGAAGGGGGCAGCGCTGCTGGAGATAGTGCAGGCCTTACATAAATGGGGGCAAGAGGATTGGCCCGTGGTTTCCTGAATAAAGTGAGCCATGGAAGCCCGCATTGACCGTTACAAATGAAGGCGCCAGCCACCAGAACCGGTAACTTTTAATATTTCGCTAAAAAAATTCCACTTTCATTTGTAGTTTTATCGCCTGTTTTGGGGAGCTACCCCCACTGAGCGTAGCTTTTAAACCAATTGATCTGTGAACAAAAACTATTACATTATCGATTTCGACAGCACTTTTACGCAGGTCGAAGCATTGGATGAGCTGGCGCGCATTTCATTACAGGACCACCCCGAGCGGGAGGCTATTTACAAAAAGATTGAAGATCTGACCAACCTGGCCATGGAAGGGAAACTGTCTTTCAGAGAAAGCCTTTCCGGCAGGGTAAAGCTCCTGGAAGCCAGCAGAGAGCACCTGGGATTGCTGATCAAACACCTGAAAAAGCAGGTGTCGGTTTCTTTTTCCAGAAATAAGAAGTTTTTCAAGCACCATGCGGATGATGTGTTAATTGTATCCGGTGGTTTCAAGGAGTTCATTACCCCCGTGGTATTGCCTTATCATATCAGGAAAGAGAATATATACGCTAATACTTTTGTGTTCGATGCTGATGGTAAAATCATCGGTTTTGATGAAACTAACCCGCTTTCTGATGAAGGTGGTAAGGTGAAACTGTTGAAAGAAATGCAGTTATCCGGCGATATCTATGGTATCGGGGATGGGCATTCTGACTTCCAGCTGAAGGAGTTTGGCATGATCAAGAAGTTCTTTGCCTTTACTGAAAATATCAAGCGTAAGGCGGTGGCGGAAAAAGCAGATCACGTGACGCCGAGCTTCGATGAGTTCCTGTATGTGAATAACTTGCCGAGTGCCCTGTCTTATCCTAAAAATAGGATTACCTGTGTGGTAGAGGGAGAGGTGGATAGCGAAGCGGTACATTACCTGAAAAAAGATGGGTTTGCTATTGAGACTTCACAGGAGGCGATAGCTGATGCGGGCATCCTCTTATTAGCAGCAGGTACAAAAGTAGATCAGGCATTGCTGGAGCAATCACCTAAGCTGAAAGTAATTGGTTATATGGGAGATGGTAGTTCTCTCATTGATTATGATGCTTGTACAGAAAAAGGTATTGTAGTATTCGATAACCTGAAGAAGCCATTATCCGTCGCGAAGCGGGTGGCGAAGTTCATCAACAATGGTGATACATTCAAGAGCAGCAATTTCCCTCATTTACAATTACCGACAGTAGAGAATGTACATCGTTTAATTGGTGTTCATCACAATGTACCGGGCATGATTGCAAAGGTCAACCAGGTATTTGCAGAGAGGGGTATAAATATAATTAGTCAGTTCCTGATGACGAACAGTAAAATAGGATACGTGATCACGGATGTGACTGCGGAATATGATAAGCAGGTGCTGAAAGGGTTGAAAGAGATAGAGGGTACTATAAAGTTCAGATACTTATACTAATCAAAGTTTTTAGCAAAATACTTTCATTGAAAAAATGCTTCTGTAATATTACAGGAGCATTTTTTTTGCCCCAAATATAGTACTGTTGGCCTTCTCGCACGACTACTGTGCAAACCCTTAATAACCATGAAAACAAAACAAATGATAAGGGCAGGAGTACTATCCTGTCTGCTCCTTATCGCATCCTTCTTATCCCAGGCACAGTTCAGGGTCATCGGCTACATGCCTTCCTGGTCAGGTGATGTGAATACTGTTCAATACAGTAAACTTACACACATCAACTACGCATTCCTGTTACCAACAGCTTCCGGTGGTTTACAAGCCCTTGATAATGCCTCCAAATTACAGAGCTTAGTATCATTGGCACATGCGAATGGTGTGAAGGTAATGATCTCAGTAGGTGGTTGGAACAACGGTGATGACAGCGGGTTTGAAAGCCTTGCCGGCAATAGCTCCTACCGTTCTGCATTCGTGACCAACATGATGAACTTTGTAGCCCAGTACAACCTGGATGGTGTGGATATTGACTGGGAGTATCCGGATGCAGGCACGTCTGCGAACAACTATGTTTCCCTGATGACAGCCCTTGCTACTTCGTTGCATGCGCAGGGTAAATTGTTGACAGCTGCTGTAGTAGGTACTGGTGGCGATGGTGTACTGAGCAGCGTATTTTCCCAGGTAGATTTCCTGAACCTGATGGCGTATGATTATAATAATTATGATCACTCTACCTATACCTATGCTTCTCAATCTATTTCTTACTGGAAAGGGAAAGGTCTGCCTGCTTCCAAGTGTGTATTAGGCGTACCTTTTTATGGCCGCCCCAGCTGGGAAAGCTATGCAGCGCTGATAGCAAGAGGTGCCAGCCCGTATGCCGATACCTATGATGGGGTTGGGTACAATGGTATTACTACCATGAAGAGTAAAGTTGATCTGGCTTACGACCAGGGTAGTGGCATCATGATATGGGAACTATCACAGGATGCGACAGGTACTTATTCACTGTTGTCCGCTATTCACGATGAAGTAGTGGTGAAAGGCGGTGGTGGTGGTAACCAGTCTCCTACCGTGAGCATTTCTTCTCCTGCTAACAATGCTACTTTTACGGCGGGTGCTACTGTTACGATTACGGCTACTGCTGCTGATGCAGATGGTAGTGTGGCCAAAGTGGAATTTTATAATGGGGCTACCTTATTGGGTACAGCTACCGCTACTCCCTATACCTATAGCTGGACAAATGTAGCAGCAGGTACTTACAGCCTGACTGCAAAAGCAACTGACAACAAAGGCGCGACTACTACAAGTGCTACGGTAACTATTGTAGTAGGTGGTGGTAGTAACACCGGCAATTGTGCTGGTGTTGCTACATGGACGGCGACCGGTATTTATCTGGGTGGTGCACAGGTCGTGTACAATAATAAATTGTATACTGCTAAATGGTGGACACAGAATGAACAGCCTGATACACATACCGGTGATGGTCAGGTATGGGCCTATGTGAGTGACTGTGGATCTTCTACTGGAACTAACAAAGCACCTACTGTAAGCATCTCTTCTCCTGCAGGTGGGGCTTCTTATACTGCTCCTGCTGCTGTAAGCATTACTGCTTCAGCTGCTGATGCTGACGGTACTATTGCGAAGGTGGAATTCTACAATGGATCTGCCTTGTTAGGTACCGCAACTGCTTCTCCTTATACTTATAGCTGGACAGGTGTAGCAGCTGGTACTTACAGTCTGACTGCAAAAGCAACTGACAATGGCGGTGCAGCTACTACAAGTAGTGCAGTGAGCATTACGGTATCAGGTTCTTCTAACAATGGAGGAAGTTGTGCGGGCGTAGCTACTTATCAGCCTTATCCATCTGTATATAATGCGGGTGACAAAGTGGTGTACAATGGTAATCTGTACGTGTCGCTGGCGAATGGTCTGTACAATGTAACACCGGGTACTGCTGATTATTGGTGGCAGCCACTGGGCGCCTGCAGTAGCAGTGCGAGAGTAGCGAATTCGGTGTACGCCACGAACGATTCAATTCCTGTGACAGTGTATCCTAATCCTGTGACAGGTAGTACATTGCAGGTGAAAGTGGGTGCGAAAGCTGGTGAGCAATTGGTACTTGAATTGTGGGGTGTGGATGGTAACGGACCGGTGGTGAGAAAGGTATATACAGCAGGTGCGAAAGGTGCGCAGATGATAAGTGTGGATATTAGCAAGGTGCCAGTGGGAACGTGGATTGTGAAGATATCTAATTCAGTGGGTACGCGAAAAGAAAGTGTGAAGCTGATACGTATGTAGATCTTAATTGACAAAACCCAAAAGCGCTTTTACCGTAAGGTGAAAGCGCTTTTTTTTTGAAAATGGGGTTCATACCCGTTGGTGAATTCCCTCTTTCATGGATGTTTTATTTAAGAAATGGAAGAATGATTGATTCATCGTTTTTTTTCTACCAGTATCACCGTTAGCACACCTAATGTATACGCCACGATATCGCTCCACGCAAAACTTGTTCCGATAATAATTCTGGCAGCTCTATTGTGTTGCAGACCCAGCAAGTGAACGAGATGAAAGTACTGCCCGATTTCAATGAGATAAGAAAAGATCAATACGCCTGCGGCAACACGGGTTACAGGGGCCTGATAGATACTTCTTACCACACAATAAATAAAGATAACGACCAGATAATCACCTGCATATGGGCGGATGAAGGAGTCGTGAACGTATAGGGCTATTAAAACCTCAACAATAAAGAGGGCCAGGGCCAGCAAAAAATACTTTAAACTAAACTTTAACATGACAGCTAAGATAGGAATAATTGAGGTCATGTATGAACGCTCACGGGGATGGCGTACTTCAACTTTTCGTAACTTTAATAAAAATAACAGGAAATATGAGAGCATTCTTAGGTATGGGCCTTTTAGGATCAAATTTCACGAAGGCTTTAATTAACAAAGGAGAGCAGGTACAGGTATGGAACAGGACGACTGCAAGAGCAACCGCGCTGGAAGCTTTTGGTGCAAAGGCTTTTGCCAACGTGGCAGATGCCGTGAAAGGTGCAGATTATGTACATATAGTCGTGAAGGATGATGCTGCTGTGAATGAAGTGCTGGCAGCTGCTGCAGGGGGATTTAAACCAGGTGCTGTGATCATAGATCATACAACCACTTCCGTAGAAGGTGCGAAGGAACGTACCAAAGAATGGAAAGAAAAGGGATTTACTTATCAGCATGCGCCTGTGTTTATGGGGCCAGGCAATGCGCTGGATAGCACAGGGTATATGCTGGTGTCTGGTGATCAGGCGGTCATTAGCCAACTGGAACCGGTATTAGCACCTATGACAGGGAAGCTGGTGAACTTTGGTGAAGAAACAGGAAAGGCTGCTGCAATGAAACTGGTGGGTAATTCATTTTTAATATGCCTCACCGCGGGGTTGACTGATATGTTGTCTGTAGGTAAAGCACTGGGTGTAAATGGCGATGATATTCTGACCTTGCTGGCTGACTGGAATCCAGGCCTGGGAGTTACTTCCAGGTTGAAGCGGATTTTGTCTGCACCATACGATGATCCTTCATGGGAATTGAATATGGCAAGGAAAGATGCGGGCATCTTTATAGATAGTGCGGCTAAAGCGGGTACAAATCTGCATGTGATACCGGTAGTTGCATCTGTGATGGATGAGTGGATAGAGAAAGGGTATGGTAATAAAGATTGGACGGTGATCAGTAAAGATGCGTTATAAAAAATAGAAAGAGGCTGTATGAAAAGTAGTTTTTATCCGGGTTGCTGGTGGAGAGAAATTTCGCTTACATGCTTTCAGATTACTTTTGATGCAGCCTCTTTTATGAGTGATAAACCGGGGACAGGTTAATGATTGACTGGTCCCGGTTTAATGTGAGTGTTACAGTTTAATGATTGACCGGTACAGTTTAATGACCGACTGGATACGGCCCTTCGGAGAATGATTCCGGGTGATACCCTTTCTCCCCAATTATATCAGCGAGTTTACTTTTTATAGATTGACCCATTTTTAGTTTTTGCAATAAGGAACCAAAATCGTGTTGTGGTTGCCAGTGTAATTCCCTGCGTGCTTTTTCATTGACATATACCCGGTCTACATGCGGCAGGAAATGCCAGTTGTGCTGCGAAAAGATACTGGCAGCTTCAGGATAAATTTGTTTGATGACATCAGGTGCATGATCTCTTAATTGTGGAAGATCTGCTGTAGTAAATGGCGTAGTCGCACTGATAATGTATTTACCAAAACCAATTGCTGGTGCACGGTGCATGGCGGCGATATGTGCAGTGACTACATCTTCCACATCTACGCGCCTGTACAGGTATTCCAGTGCTTTGAGATTGTCATCTGCAAATGCATCGCGCATGCCTTTATTATCATCTGATTCAGGAAAGAAGCGGGAGGTGCGCAAGATAAGAACAGGTAATTTTTGATTGCGGTAGAAGAGCTGGCAAAGATCTTCAGCGGCTGTTTTTGTTACACCATAGATATTCTTAGGTTGAGGCATGACATCTTCCGTGATCCAGGCTGCTGGCTGGCCGGGAGGCGGAATGAGGGCGTCGCCGAATACACTGGTGGTACTGGTGAAGATGAAAGCTTTTACTTTATTGGCAGTAGCTGCTTCCAGCAATTGTAAGGTGCCGGTGATGTTGGTATCAATGAATTCCTGGCGGGAGTGTGTACCTACATGAGGTTTGTGCAGGGTGGCAGTGTGGAGTACGATATCCACGCCTTGCATGCATTCCTGCACAAAAGTCGGATTGGCAATAGTGCCGGTATGAGTAGTAAAGGAAGAAGGTTGTATATCGATGGCGACGATGTCGTGGCCCTGTGGAGTGAGGGTTCTGACAAGTGCTTCGCCAAGATGTCCGGTGCTGCCAGTGATGAGTATTTTCATATAATCAATTGAGGATGTAAATTTACTTTAGGGAAAAATCAATCCCGGGACATTTGTCTCAAGTTACAATATGATTCAAACAAACCTTGACTTATTACAATTAATCAATGACATGCTGCCGGCGGCAGGTGGTGCTATTACATTGCGACAGTTTGATGCCGGACAGCGGTTTATATTTCAGGGGCAGGAGATGTTGCAGGTATATATCATACGGAGTGGTGTAGTGAAGCCGCTGATAACGGAAGAGAATGGCAAGGAGTATATACTGGAGTTCCTGGGCGAAGGTGAAATGTTGGGTGAGGTAGAAGCGATACGGGGTACCCGAACGGTATGTGCGGTGGATGCGGTGACGGCAGTGAGTTTGTATGCAATGGGTATTGGGCAGTTTCATTATTTTTTGCAGACCGTGCCGGGGTTTAGTACGTTGGTGATGCGGTTGCTGGCAACGAGGGTGGCGAATTCTTCCGTGAAGATGGCAAGACAACAGTTGTATACGATGGGGGAGTTGTTGCCACGGTTGCAGGAGATGCTGGCTGCGCAGCAGATTGCCTTTACAAAGCAGGATCTGGCGGGGTATATGGGGATAAGTGTGCGGAGTTTGAATAGATTATTGAAAGGAGAAGGGTGATGAGGCATTTAGTTTGGAAGATCCATTTTAGGTGAAAAAGTTGACCCTTATAACAAAGCAATTTGAGCTTTAGAACAAAACAGCGTGACCCCTTCCCGTCCTACCTTTGATCTATCAAAATATCAATTATGAAAACGATAGATAAAATTTATATCAACGGGGCGTTTGTAACCCCACATGGACAGGAAATGTTTGAGTTGATTAATCCGGCTACAAATGAAGTAATTGGCCAGGTAAGACTGGGTGATGAAACGGATGCACAGTTGGCGATTGCGAGTGCAAAGGAGGCTTTTAAAACCTTTTCTCTTTCTACTAAGGAAACAAGGATGAGCTATCTCCAGAAATTATACGATGCACTGAAGAAACGGGTGGATGACCTGACAGCTGCTACCATCCAGGAGTATGGGGCCCCTATATCCCGTGCAAAGGCAAGTACGGAGATGGCTTTGGATGCTTTTCTGTATGCACAGGAAGTATTGAAAGATTTTGAATTTGAGCGTAAAGCAGGTCGTTCGCAGGTAAGGATGGAGCCATTGGGTGTGGTAGGGATCATTACTCCCTGGAATGCGAATGCCAACTACCTTTGTGGCAAACTGGCCACAGCGATATCTGCTGGTTGTACGGTGGTGATGAAACCGAGTGAAATGAGTGCGTTGCAAACGGCGGTGGTGTTGGAAGCATTTCATGAAGCGGGATTACCTGCGGGGATCTTCAATGTAGTGAATGGTCTGGGGAATGTAGTGGGTGCGGAGTTGACCCGTCATCCGGATGTAGCAAAGATCTCCTTTACAGGGTCTACGGCGGTTGGTAAGACCATTGCCAGAGGTGCGGTGGATACAATGAAGAGAGTGACGCTGGAATTGGGTGGTAAGTCACCAAATATTATCCTGGATGATGCAGATCTTTCAAAAGCCATTCCAATGGCGGTAGCGGCGGGATTTATGAATAACGGCCAGGCTTGTATAGCAGGTACAAGGTTGCTGGTGCCTGAGACGAGATTGGGTGAGGTGAAGGCATTGCTGAAAGAAGCGGTTGCGAATGTAAAGGTGGGTGATCCGGCGGATGCCACAACGGCGATTGGGCCAATGGTGAGTGTAAAGCAATATGAGCGGGTGCAGTCTTATATCCAGTCAGGTATAGAGCAGGGGGCAGAGGTATTGGCAGGTGGTCCGGGGCATCCGGAAGGATTGGAAGGGGGTAACTTTGTGAAGCCAACAGTATTTACCAATGTGACGCCTGATATGAAGATAGCGAGAGAGGAGATATTTGGGCCGGTGATATCAGTCCTGACCTATAAGACAGAAGAGGAGGCAGTTGCGATGGCGAATGATACGACTTATGGATTGGCAGCGTATGTGAGTAGTACTAATGAAGAGAGGGCGAAAAAGGTAGCCGCGCAGATAGTGGCAGGTAGAGTGATGGTGAATAGTTTGCAGCATGATCCGATGGCGCCGTTTGGTGGGTTTAAACAGTCTGGTATCGGGAGAGAATATGGTATCTTTGGATTGGAAGAGTATGTGGAACCAAAGGCGATCATCAGGGATTAATAATGGGAGGGATGTGGTAAATGAACGAATGGAAAAATGAGTGGAACATAGACGATCATTAGATGGTGAAGTGATCGGATAGATGGGAATAATAAGTAGCCATAACTGCGTTTACCAGGAATGAACGACTCAAAAATAAGCGTGAAATAATGAACAAAAATGACCGGCAGGAAGTAAAATTCCTGCCGATATTTAATTGTAACTTATGTTAGAAAAGGATAGAATACTGGTGTCTTGTTACCATCAGGTGAGCAGGGAGGGTGAGAACTTTATCGGTGAGCATTCGCTGGGATATGTGATTGCCGGTACGCAGGAAGTATTTTTAGATGGTAAGCATTATGTGTTTAAGGAGGGGGATTTCAGGTTCTTTGCAAGAAATCAACTGGCAAAGTTTGTGAAGTTTCCTCCTGTGGGTGGGGGTGATTTTAAGACGGTAGGTATTCGGATGGATCAGGAGATGCTGCATAGTCTGAGTCAGGAAACGGGTTTGACGGCAGATGGTATTTTTAGGGGAGAGAAGAATTTTCAATTGCCGGAGCATCAGTTATTGACACATTATAGAGATTCGTTGAAGCCTTATATAGATGGGCAGGATGTACATAATCCAATGCTAACAATGATAAAGGTGAAGGAGGCTGCGATGTTGTTGTTGCAGTTAAAGCCGGAGCTAAAGAATTTGTTATTTGATTTCAGTGAGCCGGGTAAGATTGACCTGGAAGCCTATATGAATGAGCATTATAAGTTCAATGTGGATATTAGCAGGTTTGCGTATTTGACGGGTAGGAGTCTGGCGACATTTAAGCGGGATTTTGAGAAGGTATTTCATACGACACCGGGGAAGTGGTTGCAGCAGAAGAGATTGGAGGATGCTTATTATTTGATAAAGGAGAAAGGGTGGAAGTCGACGGATGTGTATCTGGAAGTTGGGTTTAAGGATTTGTCGCATTTTTCATTTGTGTTTAAGAAGGCGTATGGGGTGGCGCCGTCGAGGGTGAGGGCGTGAGTTTCAAAGTACTTTTTTATTTTTACAACATGGAAAAACAAAACTATCAAAACCACATTCGTTATTATCCACCTCATCACTTCGTATTTTACCCTGTTCTCTTAGTGGGTTTAATATGCAGTATTTTTTTTGCTATTAAACACCCTGAGGCAACATTAGAGTGGGCATTTATTTCCATCCTGCTGGTCATCATCGGCTGGCTAAGTTTTATGCTCAGACAGCACTATGCCTTAACCACCCAGGACCGGATCGTCAGACTTGAAGTAAGATTCCGGTACTTTACGATCACTGGCCAGCGGTTTGAGCTATTGGAAAAGAATCTTTCTCTCGGACAGATCTTATCCCTCAGGTTCGCATCAGATGGGGAACTACCTGATCTGGTAAAAAGAGCGATCGCTGAAAACCTCTCCCCTAACGACATCAAGCAAGCCATACAAGACTGGCAGGGTGATTATATGAGAGTATAACCAGGAATATTTGTACATTTCTCCCATGTTGGATCACACATTCCTGCTCTATGGAGCAAACGGTTATACCGGAGAATTAATAGCCCGTCACGCGGCCGAATTCGGTCTGCAACCTATTCTTGCTGGCAGAAATAAACAGGCATTGGAAAAACTGGGTGCTGAATTGAAGCTCCCCATCCGGGTTTTTGCATTGGATGATAAAGCGGTTATACAGCAGGCCTTGCAGGAAGCAAGTGTAGTGGTAAATGCTGCCGGACCGTACGATTTTACTGCTAAGCAATTGGTAGAGGCGTGTATTGCCGAAGGCCGTCATTACCTGGACCTGAATGGAGATGCCATAATTTATGACATGATCCGTACCTACGATAAAGCGGCAAAGGATAGTGGCGTTATGCTGTTGCCCGGCGCAGGGTATGATGTAGTGCCTACAGATTGCCTGGCACTGTGGCTGAAACAACAAATGCCGGACGCACGTTCGTTGAAGATCGCATTCGCGGTTTTAAATAGTGCTTTGTCAAGAGGAACGGCTATTAATACCGTGTTGAAACTTGGCCTGCCGGGATTATCCAGGATAGATGGAAAATTAGTGGAAGAACCTGTTGGTAAAAGAGGGATGTATGTGCAGTTTCCGGGATTGAAGAAGAAGATTTTTACAATGAGCCTGCCATGGGGTGACCTGAGTACGGCTTATGTTTCTACAGGTATTCCGAATATTGAAACGTATATCAATATGAATAAAGCCGCCTGGTTTTTCCTGAAAGGACAAGCGGCCTATAACTGGTTACTGAAAACTAAACTTGTACGCGGTATTGCAAATAGAATTGTGAAAAGCCAGTCACCAGGGCCGGATAAAGCGACACGAGATAAGACGAATGCACTCATCTGGGCGCAGGTGAGTAATGCAAAAGGCGATACCCTTACGGCAAATATGGTGGTGCCAGAGGCTTATACGTTGACGGCATTGGTGGCATTGCTGATTACAAAGAAAGTGTTGAATAAGGAGTATAAGGCGGGGTATCAGACACCGGCTACTGCTTATGGAACGGAGTTAATAATGGAAATAGCGGGTGTGCAAAGGGAGATAGTATCCTGAGTGTGTATTTGATAAGAGTAGGTGATAGGAGCAGTAGTTTTGTGAAGCAGTAACTTAAAAGGTGGTGAAATACGAGGCAGACATCAGCACCAGTAAGCTTGTAAAACTGTAACTTAAAAGATAATGAAATAAGAGGCTGACATCTTGCACAGATGCCAGCCTTTTTTTATCTTGAGTATATGAAAAACAAACTACTATTGTTGCTGTGCATATCCCTTTGCCAGTTAACCTTCGCCCAAAAATCTACCTATGTTCCTAAAGACAAAGCATTGTATGATACGATTGCACATATGGATAGTGTGATGTTCAATGCATTTAATACCCATGATATGCCTGTACTTGAAAAGGTATTTGCGGAGGATGTGGAGTTTTATAATGATGGTGGTGGCGTGAGTGATTATGCAACTACCATGAATAATTTCAAAGCGATGTTTGAGCGGAATCCGGCTAGTGGGTTGAGAAGAGAATTAGTAAATGGGTCGTTGGAAGTGTATCCTATGCCCGGGTTTGGTGCGATTGAGGTCGGGGAACATCGGTTTATTCATAAAGAGAATGGAAAGGAAGAGGTAGGTGTCATGAAGTTTGTACAGGTATGGAGACGGAAGGATGGGGCATGGAAGGCAACGAGAGTGATCAGCATCGGCCATTAAGAAAGATTGTTGGTCTACCTCAGAATGAATAAATGTTTCATTGAAACAGTATTAACCATTTAGCAGCTGTCTTTAACAGACATTTTTCAGTAACTTACGTTTGGAAGAACACTACCTACAACCATGAAACACATATCTATATTAATCCCCAGAGGTGCCGCGTCCCTGGGCTGTATTGAAGGCGCACACAAAATGTTCTTTAATGTGAATCGTTTCCTGATCGACCGTGGAGACGATCCGTTATTCACCATCCAACTGGTGGGACTTACCCACGATGCCATGGTATACGATGGATTCTGTAAAGTAACCCCAGATCTGAGTATCCAGGATCATTTCAAGACTGACCTGATCATTATACCTGCTGTAAACGGGGAAATGGATAAAGTCATTGCTGCCAACAGCGATTTCTTCCCGTGGATCAGGGAGCAGTACGAACGTGGAGCGGAAGTAGCCAGCCTATGTGTAGGTGCTTTCCTGCTGGCAGCCACTGGCCTGGTAGAAGGTAAGAAATGCAGTACGCACTGGCAGTTTGAACACCTGTTCCGCAAAATGTTCCCGAATGTAGAAATGGTATCTGACAGGATCATCACAGATGAGAATAGAACTTATTCCAGTGGCGGGGCTAATTCTTTCTGGAACCTGCTCCTGTATCTGGTAGAAAAATATACTGACCGGGAAATGGCTATTTTCTGCTCTAAATACTTTGCCATTGAAATTGACCGGTTTAGTCAGTCACCATTTATTATGTTCCGCGGACAGCGGGATCATCAGGATGACGATATTAAGCGGGCACAGGATTTCATTGAGCGTAATTTCCAGGAGCGGATCTCTGTCGACCAACTGGCTTCTCTCTGTACGATGGGGAGAAGAAGTTTTGAGCGAAGGTTTAAGAAGGCCACCAGCAATACGGTTTCAGAATACATTCAGCGTGTAAAAATTGAGGCTGCCAAAAAGGGTTTTGAGACCAGCCGGAAGAATATTAACGAGGTGATGAGTGAAGTGGGATATATGGATAATAAGGCTTTCAGGACGGTGTTCAAAAGGAAGACGGGGCTGTCGCCTGTGGAGTATAGAAATAAGTATAATAAAGAGGCGATCGCAGTATAGATGTTACATAATTAAAGGGAAGTATCAGAAGGACGATGTCGTATAATAAAGGAAAAGCAACACAAGGGCACTACCTGCTGAGAACTTTTTGAAAGAATCCCTGTTTTTATCAGGTATCAAAATAATAAGATTCTGTATCAGAAGGACGATGTCATATAATAAAGCAGAAGTCCCGCAAGGGCACTACCTGCTGAGAACTATCTAATATGCTACCTGTCTTCATCAGGTACCAAAATAAAAAAAGCCTGTATCAAAGAAAGATACAGGCTTTTTTATTATTTCGTTACAACCAGCCCTTCCCCCGGCACCCATTTATCATATTCCATTTGTCTGGCGATCTGTATTGCAGCATCATGTCCCCGTAATTTCTCTACCAGGTGTAGTGCCCCATCAATACCCGCAGAAATACCTGCTGTGGTCAACACATTCCCATCTTCTACAAAGCGTTTATCTGCCAGCACGGTGCTGGTAGGCAGTGCTTTTCGCAGGTTTTCAATGCTTTTGTGGAAGGTGGTTACTGTTTTATGATCCAGTATCCCTGCTTTGCCCAGTATAAATGCCCCGGTACATACGGACATGAAATATTGGGTAGCAGGAATTCTGGATTGAATCCATTTAATGACCTCAGGGTCATTGGCTGCTACCTCGTCATTGCCGCCGAAGGTGACAAAGATGTCCGCAGGAGGCGCGTTTTCAATGCTATAGGTAGGCAGTACTTTGAGTACTCCCTGTGCACGCAGCGGGTCGGTGGTTTTTGATACGATGGAAATATTGCAGCCTGCATAGGAGAATACTTCCAGCGGACCGGCGAAATCAAGCACTTCTATGCCGTCGTACAGGTAAAAGCAGACATTCAGTTTCTTGATCTCTGCTTCTTTGTTAATCAACTGCATGCCACAATGTGGGCATATGCCGGGTTTTGAAAATTTGAGCGTATCGCAGCTGGGTCTATTGCAGGGTGGGCAAACGTAGGTTTGTGCGCTGGCAAAGGCAGTTAACATCGTAAAAAGCACGATTGAAATGATCCGTTTCATAATGGCGGTAATTTTATGGGGTAAAGGTAGTGGGCGGAAAATGGAGAGAGAAGGACAAGAAAGGAAAGTATCAGGACATCTTCGACGGTAGTTCCCCCGTATGCTTTTTCACCATTGTCCTCAACTGCACCACACTCTTAAATCCACATTGCTGTGCTACCGTCGTCACCTTATTCTTCTCTTTCAATAAGTTGATCGCCTTTTCTACCCTCAATTTATCAATATATTGACCAATGGTAATCCCTGTAGCAGCTTTGAACATCCGGGTCAGATTCCGGGAACCAGTATGCACCTGTGCCGCCAGGGTATCCAGTGCCAGTTTCTGGTCAAGGTGATGGATAATATAATCCTGCACCTGGTGAATATGATTATTGATATGCCGGCGGTATTGCAGGTAGACACTCTGCTGTGAATCATCTCCATCCCGGCGGATATACACCACAAGTTCAGCCGCCAGTTGCCAGGCAAAAGCCGGCCCATGACGTTCTTCAATGATAAACAGGGCAAGGTCTATGCCTGTGGTGATTCCCGCGCTGGTATAAATATTCCCGCTTTTTACAAAGAGGCGGTTGTTAAAGACTTTCGTTTCCGGGTATTCTTCCTGCAGGCGTTTGGTATATTTCCAGTGGGTAGTACAACCATGGCCATTGAGGATGCCGGCGGCTGCCAGTGCAAAAGACCCGGTACATACGGAACAGAGTGTGGCCCCTGTGTGAGCGATGTGAATTAACCAATCACGCAGCGCCTGATTGTCGGCCTGAAGCCGAAAACCGGGAATGAAAATAATATCATCCTTGCGGATGCTGATATCGTTGATGTGTTGCAGTTGGCCTATCATAAGGCCGGAAGAGCAGGCTTTTTCAGGTTGGTCAGAAAGGTAAATAATTTCATAGGGATGTCCATATTCTGCGGATTCGTAGAAGACCTGCACAGGTCCGGCAAGATCGAGGATGTGCGTTTGACTGGCTATGAAAAATATGACCCTATTGAGCATGAGGGTAAAGGTAGCCGTTTTTGTCATAACTTAGAGTTATGAAAACTTTATATCCCTATTTGCTGGCGGCCATGGTGCTGATGATCGCCTGTAAAAAAACAAGATATTATTCAAGATCACAGATTGTACCCAATATGCTGACGCCGGTGGATGCAGGTATGAATACTGCGTATTCGGCAAGTTTTACATTGGTGTGGAATGAGATGAGGAACCAGGTAGGTGCACCGGTTAATAATAAAGCAAAGGCGGTGAAGTGGATGAATGATAGTCCGGTATCTGAGGATATATTAGGGCCGAAGGAATTTAAAAGAGATGTGAAAATTGATGGTGGCAATATTACTATGTTGGTGAACTTTCAGAAGGAATTAGGTTTTGATGTGCCTATGCAGCCGCTGAAGGAGCCATTTGAGTTCAATGGGAAGGCGGTAAAGGCATTTGGAATGGAAGAATATGATCCGGAAATAATTGGACAGGCTCACCTGGTCTACTATAGAGATGAGGATCATTTTGTAATGAATCTCGATTCAAAGGATAAGTCTTCCGATGTTATACTGGCCAAGGGATTTAATAAAGGCGATCAGTTACATGTCATCCTGCAGCAAATCCAGGGGGCCATCAGAAAAGGGACGAAGATTAAAGAATTTGCTTCACTGAAGATTCCGGTATTGAAGTTTCAGGAAGAAGAACATTTTAAGGAGTTAGAAGGAATTGATTTTAAGGCAAAGGGAATTGCTTATAGTATAAAAACCGCTCGCCAGAAGATGTTGTTTACATTGGACCAGGAAGGGGCGAAGATAGCAGCTGCAGCGGTGGGGGAAGTAACCGTGGCAGCGGCATTGGATTCCAGTGAAGTGATGCGTCCGCCGAATCTTCTTTTTAACAAGCCATTTGTGGTGATGCTACAGAAAAAGAAATCCGATTTTCCTTATTTCATATTGAAAGTGGAGAATGAGGAGATAATGGATACCAATAAAGACAATTAACTGCTAGGTCAATAAATTAAACGACACAAAAATGATCGTAATGCTGATGCAGACCAGTGCTGAAAGAAAAATATAGTCAGCTACCGTTTCCAGTTTTTCACTCCATAATGGTTGGGAGGATCGTAATGACAAGAAGGAAAGCAGGCAACTAGCCATTAATAAGATGGCGGCTATTCCCGTGATGTCGTCAATGACCGTAACGTGATTAAACCGCGCTACCTTTATCGAGGTTAATACGATCAGGCAAAAACCTAATAAATTCGTAGAGGTGTTAAGTATGTGTGGTGATTTTCGATCCTTGCTCATAATAAGTAAAATACAGAAAAATTGATGCCAATTTATGGGTGTTCACAATTTGTTATAATTACTGGTTTTAGCTCATTGTCATAACTTATAGTATATCAATTTTAAAACCCTCATCCGGGTTAATTAAGCCTACCTGACACACAACCCAACCTATGTGGATTTTGTTTTCATAGATTTTCTTTATATATTTGCACCATGTTTACGCATAACTCATATCGTACAGTAATAAGGGCAGTAATTGCCAGTACTTGTATCGTCTTAATTTAAGACGGGGAGGCAGCCTTGCACCCGGATATGTAGTATCATCTACACTCTCCCATCATTAACATTTATTGTTTTTCAAGTAAGCCTTGTCTCCCCTGTGAGTCAAATTAATCTTAGTGCATTTATAATATTATTTAACAGCATGATGCTCCTGACAATTAAAACATTGATTATCGTAATTACCAGATTAGTCCGGTAACAGGGAATGCATTTGCTTTTAGCAAGCGCCTCTCGTTACCAAACGGGAGGCGCTTTTTTTTTATCATTTATTTTATGAAACGATTATCTCAATATAGGAATATAGGAATCATGGCCCATGTCGATGCTGGTAAAACTACCGTCACAGAACGTATGTTGTATTACACGGGTTTGACACATAAATTAGGTAGTGTGGATGAAGGGAACACGGTGATGGATAGTGATCCGCAGGAAGAGAAACGTGGTATCACTATTTCTTCTGCAGCTATTACCACTTATTGGAAAGATCACCAGATCAATTTGATTGATACACCGGGACACGTGGACTTCACTGCTGAAGTGGAACGTTCGCTGCGCGTGTTGGATGGTGGCGTGGTGGTATTCTGTGCGAAGTCGGGTGTACAGCCGCAATCGGAGACGGTGTGGAGACAGGCAGATAAGTATAAGGTGCCGCGTATTGTGCTCATCAATAAGATGGATAGGCAGGGTGCTGATTTTACTGGCGTCGTTCAGGAAATCAGAGACAGGTTGCAGGCGAATGCTGTGCCGGTACAGATTCCGATTGGTGCGGAGGATGATTTCTCTGGTGTGATTGATTTGATCAACATGCTGGCGTATGTGTGGAATGGTGATGATGGAAAGCAGTTTGAAGTGACTGAGATACCGGCTGCATTGCAACAGGCTGCTTTGCAGGCAAGACAGCATTTGCTGGAAGAGTTGTCGCTGGTGGATGAATATATCTTTGAAAAATATACGGATGATCCGGATAGTATATCTATCGGTGATTTGGTTGCAGCACTTAGAAAGGCGACGCTGGGGCGTGTGTTGATACCGGTACTGGCGGCAGCTGCTTATAGAAATAAAGGTGTGCAGCCGTTGTTGGATGCGGTCGTGCATTATTTACCTTCGCCAGAGGACATGGGCAGTGTGCTTAGTGAGCATGTGTCTTCAGCGAAAGGGAATGAGGAGCGTTCTTCTTTAGATGCGATCGTACCTTCGCCAGAGGACATGGGCAGTGTGCCTGTTGAGAATGTGTTTTCAGCGAAAAGGAATGAGGAGCGTTCTTCTTTAGATGCGATCGTACCTTCGCCAGAGGACATGGGCAGTATGTCTGGTGAGAATGTGTCTTCAGTGAAAGGGAATAATGGGCCTTCTTCTTTAGAAGCAGGGAATGTGAATGAGATACATTTAAGTGAAAGTCCGCTGGCCGCATTAGCTTTCAAGATTATGGCGGATGATTATGCTGGCAGGTTGACATTGGTAAGGGTGTATACAGGTTCGTTGCGTACCGGGGACATGGTGTGGAATAGCCGGACGAATAAGAAAGTGCGTATCAGCAGATTACTCCGAATTATGTCCGACAAGTTTGAAGCGGTGGAAGAAATTGGTGCAGGTGATATTGGTGCGGTAGTAGGTTTGAAAGAAGTGCGTACTGGTGATACGTTGTCTGATCCTGCGCATCCTGTTTCTTTAGAAAGCATTGACTTCCCTGAGCCGATGATTGGTTATGCAATAGAGGCGAAACTGGCGAAAGATGCGAATCGTTTGGGAGAGGTGCTGGCGAGATTGGTAGATGAGGATCCTACGTTGCAGGTGAGTGTGGATGCTGCTTCCGGACAAACAATCCTGAAAGGGATGGGTGAGTTGCACCTGGAAGTGGTACTTGAAAAGATTGCGACCCATTATCAGTTGGAAGTAAGTAAAGGACAACCGCAGATTGCTTATAAAGAGGTGTTTACATCTTCAGTTATCCACAAGGAAGTGTATAAGAAGCAGAATGGTGGTAGTGGTAGTTTTGCCGTGATACAGTTTGAGCTGGGTCCTAGAGAAGATGGATTGGCTGGATTGGAATTTGTGAATGAGATTAAGGGTGGTGCGATTCCGAGGGAATATATTCCGTCTGTGCAGAAGGGATTTGAAGAGGCGATGAAGACGGGTGTATTATCGGGGTATCCGATGCAGTCGATGAGAGTGAGATTGTTAGATGGGCAGATTCATGAAAATGATTCCCATGCGTTGGATTTTGAACATGCTGCGATGATGGGCTTCAGGAATGTGGCGGCGAAGGCGAAGCCAAGGTTGTTGGAGCCGGTCATGAGTGTGGAAGTGACAACACCTGAGGAGTATACCGGGTTAGTGACGGGAGACTTGAATAGAAGAAGAGGGATGATCCGGCAGTTGGAGATGAGTGGCAATGCCCAGGTGATAAAGGCGGATGTGCCGTTGGCTGAGTTGTTTGAGTATGTGACGACGTTGAGGACGTTGGCTGCTGGTAGAGCGGTGGCGTCGATTACGTTTGTAGGATATGAGCTGGCGCCGGCGAGTGTGGTGGTGTGATAGGGGGCTAATAATTTAATGTGCAGCAGATTAGTGAGTGTGGTGATGTGATAGGGGGCTAATAGTTTGATGTGCAGCAGATTAGTGAGTGTGGGGATGCAATAGGGTGTTAATAATTTGATGTGCAGCAGATTAATGCGTGTGATGATCTGGTAGGTGTGTACGATAAAGCCAACGTGGTGGTGTGATTGCATCCTGTCTTCCTCCTAATGTGATAATGGTTTCCATAAAATGGAAAAGCCCGATATGCCTGAGGCCAGCCGAATCTTTTTGGCTGGCCTCTTGTATATTGAATATGAGCGTATTATATTTGTTATCCTAGCTATACAACTTTTATTAGCATGATTGTTGTTCAATGTCAGCCAAATTTATATTCATTCTATGAAACGGTATCTCTGTGCTCTATTCTCCCTATTGTACATACTCCCTGCCTGTCAGCCGCATAAACAACCTATGGTTCATAGAGATAGTACTGTTACTGATACTATGGTGACTGCTGATACCGCAGAGACTTTTCCTACCTTGGCCCGTGCTGCATTTAATATGAATAAGGTGCCAAATACGAATTTTGATCTGGGAGATTTTCCTTTTATTCCTGCGCCGAAAGGGTACCAGTATAGGAATGTGAAGGTGAAGGAAAGAGGGGAGGAATATTTCCTGGCAGATGGAAAGTTGATGCCGGTGGAAGGGAAGTCGTTTAAGGCAGAATTGGTGAGGGAAGAGAATAGGCCGGCGATGTTTAGCATATCCAGGGTGGAGCGGAGTTATGACAGGATGATAGCAAGTGTGGGAGGAGTGAAAGTGAGTATGGATATTCCGACGAAGGCGGAGATGGAGAGAGTGGGGGATGCGGAGATTTATGATAAGGAGAAAGGGTTTACGGTGGGGTTTGGAGGAACGGAGTTGAATACGTATGTGTTGAGGAACAGAGGAGCAGAAGTGTGGGTGCAGTTGAGTATGAATAATGTATATGGGGCGATATGTATTATACAGAAGGGAGAATTTATAAAGAGTATGAAGGATGTGGAGTTGAGGAGTGATTTGTCCGAGTCAGGCAGGATTGAGTTTAGTAATGTGGTGGGAGATAGTGAGGGAGTGGTGCCTGATGTGGATACGTCGTTGCAACAGTAAATGTGTAGATAAAAATATAAATCCCCTATTTACCAACAGTAAATAAGGGATTTTTAATAACCTCAATTTCACGAAAATTATTTCTGCAACACCATTATATTATTCATCATAAACGTCCCCTCTCCCTCCGCAACTATATTATACACCGCCTGCGTACCCTTCGCCATCTCCGTCTTATTCACCACCACATACATCAACACCCGCTGACTCTTCTCATCTATACACAACAACTCCTCTCCATCACTCACCTCCCCTATCTTCTTCTTCCCCGCCGATGTTTGTACCGGATGATTCGGCGTCGCCTCCAACACCTTCCCCGAAATCTTCACCACATGTGCCTCCTTCGTATCATCAGCCTCCACATGCACCGCCAGCAATTGCGTTATTGCATAATTCGCCGGCCGATGTACCACCAATTCTTTTACCTTCATCATACTGGTCGTATGCGTCACCGCATCCAAACTAATTATCTGATCACCCGGTACTATATTTTTTAATACCTTCTTCGATCCATCCGCCAGCATCACCTCTTCGTCTCCCGGAAAACAAATATCTGTACCATACGTCCCCGCCTCTGCTTTCACATCCTTCCCCGCATTCATCGATTTATACAACTGAAAACTAAACTCCCTCGAAAGCACATAAGACAACTTCAATACATAATTTTTCTCCACCTTATCTATCGCATGTATATCCTCAAAGTACTTATTCCAGATATCAGGATTGCTGTTAAATAACGGCAACACAGCTGTGTATAACATCCCCTTCTCATTGGTGTAAAAAATAACCGTTGCAATATCCTGCATACTATCTTTTGCCACCAACCGGTACAGATCTATCCGCTTCTTCAACCCATCATCTCCCGTAATGATATATGGTTTCCTCATCTCATACCGATCCAGTACATATGCGTTGTTAAATTTCACATACGTATCATTATCCAGGTCCTTTACCGTAAATGTCTTTGCTTTTTCATACTCTTCCGTACGAATAGGCCTTGATTGTGCAAATGCTGTACACATTCCAATTATACAGCCCCATGTTAATAAAAGTGTGCGCATATTCTTATTTAAGATAATTCTTTAAAAGCAGCTGCAAATGCCTGCATTTCATCCATACGACCAATGCTGATCCTGCACCAATCCTGATTATTCAGTTTCCAGTTGCGCAGCCCTACTCCCCGCTTACTCATTTCTTCTACAAAACGCTGCCCTTCCATTTTCAATGGGAACATCACAAAATTGGTATAAGAAGGAATGTAAGTGTATCCTTCACTTTTCAGTGTGTCATACAGAAATTTCTTACTCGCCTCCATTTTCTTTTTCACCTCATCTATATAGGTCTTATCATTATAACTAGCCAGTGCGGCGGTTATAGCTGGTAATGACAAAGCATATCCTCCGGCTGCTGCATAGTGACCTAACAACTCTATCATCGCTGGTTGTGCAACGACATAACCTATTCGCAATCCTGCCAGGCCATATACTTTCGAAAAAGTGCGGGCGATGATGATGTTCTGTCCCTTCTTCACGCTGTCGATTAATGTTGTAGCAGCAGGATCCGGGAGATAATCAATATATGCCTCATCTACAAAGACTGGCACCCTTTTAGACACCCGTTCACAAAATGATTTTAGCTTGGCAGTATCTACTATTGTGCCCGTAGGATTGTTAGGGTTACAGATATAAACGAGTTTGGTGTCGGCATTAATGGCCTTTTCCATGGCATCCAGGTCGTGCGTGTAATCTGGTTGCAGCGGCACTTTGATCCAGGTGGCTTTAATTTTTTCACAACGGGTAGGCAGGTCATCGTATGTTGGATCTGCACTGACTATATTACCACCGTTACTCAGTAATGTGATTGCGGTGCCTAACAGCAACGGTGATGAGCCGGCACTGGTCATCAACATTTTTGCGTCGAGACCTTCGTACGCACAGATCTTTGCTTCCAGGTCACGCAGTAGCATGAATGGATATTGATACCCATTATCCATGCTATCTATCATGGCTTTTTTGGCGACAGTAGACGGACCGAAAGGGTTTTCATTGGCAAATAACCGTGCTTTGAGTATAGCAGGATAACGAGGTTCAATGAGGGGGCCACTTAATGGTGAAACAGGTACACCTGTGATAGAAGAAGACTGCAACACGTTCGACGCAATAATGCGCGAGGGCTTTGCCTGCAGCCCCTGAAACACAGCTGGCAACATGGTCAACCCTCCTGTAAATAGGGCGGTGGTCTTCAACCAATCCCGCCTGTTAATAGATTTGTTGTTGGTACGCATCATCATGAGTTTTTAGATGTTGGTTGTAATGGGATATGTAATCCGTTGCTCTGATACTCTTGCATGGAGATCCGTCACTGTTCTTCTTGCAGATTCCAATGCGCCTGCCATCCATGCATTCAGGTAAGTCGTATGCTCTCCGGCAAAGTACACCCGCTTATCCGCCTGCAGGAGACTCTTATAATGTGATTGCCTGGTTGTGTTATTGTACAGCGCCCATCCTCCCATACTATAAGGCGTCTTATGCCAGCTCACTGAAAATGAACTTTCAAACTCCTTATCATATTGCGGATGTATCAATCTTCCTTTATCCATCGCCAGTTTCTCCCGTTGCAGGTGCGACAGGTTGCCCGTCTGCCGGGCTTTCTCGTTAAAGTTGTAATAGCCTAACAGGATCCCCTTTTTAGATAAATAATCATAAGACGGATAAAAGATCTGCGTCAGCTCATTGTTGGTATGTGTAATCCCTCCGTAAATGTGTTCATCTTCCTCCCAGAACCTTCGCTTAAACTGCATCCCGATCTTCCCTGTAACCATATAAGGAATGTAATCAATCGCCCTGCTTACATCCGAAGAGAAGTCGTTATCCACATTACGCAACACCGGTGTGGGAATCGTACAAATACAATAATCGGCCACTACTTCCTTTGCCCCTTTGCTGTCTTTATAACTGATCTTCACACCTTCCAGCTGGTTGTGAATACCCGTCACCTCGCAGCCAAATTGAATAAATTGCCCTACCTTTTTCTCAAAGGCTTTTGAAATCTGGTCATTGCCACCTACTGCCTGGAACATGGTCATCTGTAGTTCATATACATATTCAGCGACATTGTAGAAGTCAGGATCTGCCAGCCCGGAATTAATGATATCCGCCAGACTGTACGCCGGTGCTATTTTACCGGGCAGATCGCCGGCACCGGGGCCTTCCAGGTATCCTCTTCTATCCGCTGCTTTGTACAATTTATCAATGTCCAGACCACCTTCTGCCCGCAGGTATTCCAGGATTTTCCGTGTATCTTCCGTGGTAAGACCTGTGTCGATTTTTTGCTGGTCAATCGCTTTGGCAAGAAGTTCAGCTGTATATCCCCGGAGATCGTTGTGAATCTCACGAACCCGGATCTTTTTATTCGATAAAGGACCTTTGCCCTCCGCAAAGAAATAGGCCGCCTCATTGATATTATTATACACCTGGATCGGCACCTGTAACTCCCGGCAATAATGTAATGTCAATGCATGGTGATGCGGAATACGGGAAGGACCGGCATTAAAATAAAGCCCCTCATCGAACCTGGCCGTTTGAACAGGTAGATCAGTTTCCGTATGCGTAGCGCCCTTTCGCACGCTCCATACTCGTCCTCCTGACCGCTGACGGGCTTCAAGAATGGTACACTGATAGCCGAGTTTTAATAATTCATAAGCAGCCGCCATTCCTGCCAGACCGGCGCCTAATATGATAATGTGCTTGCCTTTGCCACTGCCATCGAGCGAAAATGCATGGGCAGGCGCTTCTTTCAACATTCCTAAAGCCAGCATGGCCGGGTAGGCAGCAGCCATTGTTCCCGTTTGGGTGAGGAACTCCCTTCTTGAAATTGACATTTTGGTTGATGTATGGGTTATTGTTCTAATACTTCCTAGCTGGTATTAAAATAATAATAATTGGGCAGGATTTATAGTTATTTAATTATATCGTTAAAATTATAATGTATGATAGACGAAATAACCGGTACCTGGGAAAATGACCTGGACGACGGCAGTGGTTTACACGGCATCTGGGGATGGGCGTATGAATTTAAAGCCGATGGGAGCGGCATTTATTACTCCTGGAGTAAGCAACAACTGGAAGATCAATCCAAATTTACCTGGGAGCGGCTGGGAGATAACGTCATCAGAATGAAAGATACCGATGATTATCAATGGAGCATTATAGAATATACAATTACTATCGTACCGGCACCTTATAGTGGCAGCCTGCGAAAACTCACTTATGGAGAAGAGACCCTTTTTCAATTGATACAATAAAACCTCGCCCCTGCCAACTGGCAAAAGGCGAGGTCTGTCAATCACTGCTTTATCAGTTTCAGGGTGTTGCTACCCGCTGAATTTTCTACTTTTATCAGGTATAGTGACTGCGGCAAACTACTTACATCTACCGTCAGCTGATTACTACCTGCAGGGAATTCTTTATCTACCACTGTTTTTAATAACTGGCCATTGGTGCCATATACCCTGATCTGTACCCTATCTGCCTTTTCATTATAGAAGCTCACCATTGCCGTATTGGTTGCCGGATTAGGATACACCTTCGTTGCAGTATAAGCTATCTTAGGTGCTGCTTCCCTTGCTGATGAACTACAGGTTGCGGCTGTTGGACTCGTGCCAGTTACTTCCAGCCAGTCTATCACCGCAAACTCTGTTGAGGAAAGCGTTTCTATCCTGATTGTATTCACACCTGCTGCCAGGGTGGCTGTTACAGCAGCAGTTGTATTCCAGGTCGTCCAGCTACTTGTCTTAGGGAAAGATACACTGGCTACTGCCACACTACCGTTTACCAGCAATCTTGCGGTAGTAGACACCGTCGCACCGCCATTTGAATATCTCCATACAAATGAATAAGTACCTGCAGCAGGCACACTCACACTATAATTCACACCTTTACCTGTGGAGTTGCTCAGGTTGATATAATACCCACCATCTGCGCCTGTATACGTGTTTTGTCTGCTGCCATCTGCACCACAATACCCACTGGCGGTAGTCGCTGCATCATCAATATGCAAGGTAGAACCACCACCTGTACCGGTGCTGTTAAAGTTCGCTGTTACAGACAGGTTAGACGTCACCGTTACTGTAGTGGTGGTAGATGTACCACTCGCACTACCGCCCCAGCTGCTGAATGTATAGCCGCTGGCAGGTGTTGCTGTCAGTGTGACTACAGTGCCGGAAGTATAAGCACCACCTGCCGGACTCAGGGTAACAGTACCACCTGCTGAAGGTGACAGTGTTACACTTACTGTATAAGTAGATGGGTTGGTGCTGCCACCAGATTCCCGTGCGCCAATATCAGGAGCGGAACCGGAATAGGTAATACCTGTAGTAGCCACACCTTTGTCAATCATATCACTACCTGCTGCCAGTGCCAGGAAGGTGCCCAGATTCGGACTACCATCACTGTTCTTCGTTACGGAAGGGGAAAGACTCTGGAAGTCGGCACTACTTACCACCAGGCCACCAGTATTGGAACTGGCGCCACTCTTCCACCAAACGTTTGTAGGCGTTACATCTGTACCATTCGTGGCATCAGATGATCCTGCATTGTAAGAGAGGTTGTTTTTGAAAGTAGCAGTACTACCTGTGCGGAAGTTGAAATTAGACTGCGCGTTGTTGTAACTGGTATTGTTGGTGACTTCAATCGCACCGGGATTGTTGTTGTCAGTAAAGCCATGGTGGCCATTGTTGAAAGATACACAGCGTCGCACAATATGCGCTACCGCAATACCATCACCACCGAGTTTAAATCCATTTTTGTCGCCATCACCAGAGGTGCCGCCACTACTCAATGTACCATTGCCATAAGCGATACAGTTGAGGAGGGTAACCGGACCGATAGGCCCTGTTTCTGATTTTGCGTAAAGGTCGTATCCATCATCAATGTTGTTGTGGGAGATACAGCCATTGAATACGTTGCCTGTGCCACAAGTGAGTTTCGCGGCAAATCCATCGGCATCTTCATTGTCAGGATCCTGGTTGTCGTACGCTTCACAATTCAGGATCGTGTTGTTAGTAGGCCATGAAGCCAGGGTGGTGTTGGAGGTCACATAGCGGCTCAATTGCAACCCGCTGTCATGATTGCCTTTGAAGATACAGCGTTCAATGATGTTGCTGTTACCAGCCAGGAGCATGCCATTGTCACCGGCACCCTGAATGGTAATACCTGTCCAGTGCCAGTAATCACCATCCAGGATCACACCACGATTGGCATCGGCAATCGCCATGGCGGAGAAATCTAATACCGGGGTTTCGCCAGTATAAGCAACAACGTCCTTGTACGCGGAAGAAGTACCATTGTTACTGGCGGTGATAATAACGGAGGCGGTTAAGCTATAAGTGCCTCCTCGTAAATAAATAGTGCTTCCGGCGGTGACAGTTGCCAGTGCGTTGGCAAGTGTGGTAGGGGCACTGATGCTGGTGCCGGGGTTCGAGGCAGATCCACTGGGGGAAACATACAGGGTTTGCGCATAGGAGAGGTAAGCTCCTGCCATACATAGCAGCGCTAGTAGAAGTGTTTTCATAACGGAAAGTTATTTTACCTGAATTTACATGGAAATGTTTGGCAGGTGATCACGAATAGACATATAAATTTACGCAAACGTTTGCGGGTAAAGGGTTTCCAGTGATAAGTGGAGCGCAGTAGGAAACGGCTATTTCATTGAAAGATAGGTGAATGAAAAACATCACCCAATATGTATAAAGTGAAAATTTATCCATATTGGGTGAGTCGGCTGAATTAGTAATCTAATAGTCTTCTGTGATAATTTACCTGGCCTAAATGGTAATTTAAATGGCCGCTTAAGTGTACTAAGAAGTGATCGGTATAAATAGGACCACCAAATACTTCTACCGGATACAATGCTTCCACCTGTTCTACGGTTAACTCCTCCATGACCCTGTCAATCACCACAATTGTATCTTCTATCATTTTAATCACTGTTGCCCTGGGAATATCTTTCTGGGAAAACTCCAACTCACGGTGACGAACATATCCTGTATTCCCCAGATGTAATCCAATGAAATTATTCAGGTTTCCTACCAGGTGCAATGCAAGGTTACCAGCACTGTTACTGATCCCTTTTTCAATGTACCAGATCTTACTTTCATCCTTATACAAGGACAATTCTTCAATCAATTTTTCCAGATCTCTGCGAAAGAGTGTTTTCAGTGTTACTGTGAGCATATGGGTTATGTATTATCAAAATGAAATTAATACTTTTGTCGGAATAAGCTAAATCCATGTATAAAAACCTTCTTTATATCTTTATCCCAGGAGTGGTCGCCTGTAATTCCCCGGGAAAATATTCTACCTATACCCCAGACTCCCTTTCACGCCGTTCAGCAGTTGTAGATACTGGTGTTATGGCAGTGAGTGCTCCTCCTGAGAATCCGCAGGCAGTGCCTGATACAATTAGAATTGAAGGGGACTTTAACGGAGATGGCAATCAGGATTTAGCATTTGGTGTCATGTACAGAAAAGCCATGGAAGAGGATGGACAGGATGAGTATGTAATCAGGTTTTCTAATCCTGACATCAAACCTTTGGTGACAGGGTATGGCGAAATCAGGTTAATCAATGAAGGCGATTTGAACAGTGATGGCCGGGATGATATTTCTGTATATCAGGCGCCATTGCATGGATGTACCTATGTGATGAGTAGCTGGGGATTTACGAATGCCGGCTGGAAACAATTGACAGACCCCTGGCTGGTGTATAACGGCTGTAATTATTTAAGTGATGAGGATCTGCAGAACAGGATTGTGATGGAAGATGGGATTGTCTACTTTTATCAGGAAGATCCGCATGATGAGCACCTGACTTTAGTAAAGAAAGAAATGGGTATAAAATGAGGCTGGCTCAAAAGTAAATTACCTGATGGCATGCGTTTTCGTTTACGCCATTCTCAGCACCTTCTGATTACTTTTGAGCCGCTTTCATTTATTTCTTCCTTTTTCGCCGGGATAAAATACATATGCCGGTTCACTCTGCCAGTATTCCTTTGTATCAATATCCATGGCAGAGATCCTTCCCATAAATGCTGCACCTGTATCCACATTCCACACATTGCAGGCATTCATCGGTATCGTCACATCATAATTTACCGTAGGTGTATGGCCTATGAAGATCTCTTTATATAACAGTAGTCTTTTCGGGTAGCGTACCGAATCTTTTTGAATCCGCTTATCCATGCAGAGGGCCATTTCCCAGAGGGACCTATCCCAGTAAAAGTTGGTTTCATAATGCTCCTTTTCCGGACCATGCAAACTTGCAAAACCCGCATGCAGGAATAACCTGTTCTGCTCATCTACATGATAGAGCTTGAGCTGGTTATACCATTCCAGGTGTACCCATCTTTCTTCGGGAGAAACAGCGTCGTAACTGGCTATCGTTTCCTTGCCGCCATTCCTGTACCACACGGGGTCTGGTTCCTCTCCTTTCAGCCAGCGTTCGCACCAGGCGTCATGATTACCTTTGATGAGGATGCAGTCATATTGCTGCTGCAATGCCATCAGGTATTCAATAACCTGGGAGGATTGAGACCATCCATCTACAAAATCGCCAAGAAAAATAAGCCTGTCCGACGGTTGCAACAGGAGTTGACCAATCAGTTGTTCCAATGCTTTTAATGCACCATGAATATCTCCAATTACAAACGTCCGGTCCATTAGATATTTAATTTGACCTGCAAGTTAGCAATCAGTTCTTCAATTTTCTCCCTTCCTGCTAAAATGTTTAACCATTCAGGGGGAATTTCTTCCCAACCGTAGTGCATGCCGGCAAGTCCACCGGCCACTGCTGCTGTGGTATCTGTATCATTGCCGAGATTGACAGCCGTGAGTACGGCTTCGGAATACGACTTTGTATGGATCAGTATCCAGATGGCAGCTTCAAGGGTGTGTACCACATAGCCGGTACCGTTAATTTCACTGATGGGCTTCTCAACCAGGGAGCCGGAGAGAATAGGTGCGAGTATATCCAGCTCTTTCTGAGCAAGTAGATGTTTCTCTTTAAAATATTTATTCACTTCGCTAATGGCATTCAGATACGCAGCTACGGGCTGTTCTCCTTTCAAAATATTCAGTGCCACTTCCAGATAAATAAAGCAGCAGACTATTGAGCGAATATGCCGGTGCGTAAGACTGGATACCTCTTTCGCATGCAGGTAGCGGTCATGAATATTGAAGTCCCTGGTATAAAATAACAGTGGCAGGATACGCATGAGGGAGCCATTGCCATTACAGTCTTCGTCATCATCGCCTGCCGTGGTAGGAGGCGCGCCTTGCGACAGTTTGTAAATAGCGGTATCGGTGGTATTACCCACATCAAAGACCCTGCCGTGGGCTGTCCAGTAACCATAATTACGCCAGTTCACAAATCGGTTCGCCAGATCCTGGAGGTCATATCCTTTTACCAGTGTTTCTGCCAGGCAGAAGGTAAGTGAACTGTCATCGGACCATGTGCCTGCGGGTTGACCATGGGTACCAAATTCCCGCATGCCGGTGACGGGGAATCTGGTGAGCAGGTCGCGCGACTGAAATTCAACAGGTACGCCCAGTGCATCGCCAACAGCGAGGCCAAGTAGGGCGCCTTTTACAGGACACGTCATTGTGAAATATATGTAGGGGGTACATGGTCTGTCAACCACACACCATTGGCAGATACAAAAAATGGGATGCCGTCTCTGTGCATATCTCCACTACGAATCGTGAGGATGAGCGGAACACCCCGGCGACTGCCTACTTTGGTGGCAGTGGCTTTGTCGGGACTGAGGTGTACATGTTGGCGGCTCATTTTTTTAATGCCGGTTTTCAGAATTTCGGCTACAAAAGCGCCGGTGGTACCATGGTACAGGAACTCAGGTGGTGTGGCCACAGGCAGTTCCAGGTCTACTTGTATAGAGTGGCCCTGGTTGGCTCTTATTTTAGAATGATCATCATTAAAAGCAAAGCGTTGTTTATCACTTTCGGCCACGATGGTTTCAAGTTCTTGTCTGGTAATGCGTTTACGGCGTGCTGCCAGGGCGAGTAGCGTATCTACGTCTGCCCAGCCGTTCGTATCGAGTTGTAGTCCGATCAGTTCCGGTTGATGCCGGAGAATGAGACTAAGGAATTTTGATGTTTCTTTTTGATTCATGGGTGTAAAATTTGATTGGGGCGGCTGTGTATTTTTAATTTTCTGTTTGCCCCAGGGGTGCTGCTATTTAAGCATATCTCTCACCGCCATCAATGCATAGCCGAGTAAATTTTGTCCTCTCCACTTTTCGGGGTGCGAAGCATTTGCATTGTCAGCTCCCATCCCTATTCCCCAGATCCTATCCATAGGACTGGCTTCTACAATTACTTCTTTCCCTGTATTCAGCAGGAATGCTTTCAGCTCAGGGTGCTGTGAGAATTTGTGAAAATTCCCCTGTGTAACGATGTCTCTTTTCGCAGCATCCCATTTAGCGGGATCGAAGTTGGCTACTTTTCTTCCCAGTGCTTTTACAGCAGCGGGAGCAGCGGTGGCAAGGATTTGTTTTTCTATTTCAGTATCGCCAAAAAGGGTGGCTTTGCCGGCCATCATCCAGTGTTCGGCGGTGGGGTACGTCTTTCCGTCAACGATAAAAGGGGCATACCACCATTGGCTAAAGCAGGATTTGGTAATACTACCATCTTTTGAAGGCTGGTGGCCCCAGAAGAAGCAGAAGGTAGTGGTTGGTTTTTGGGCGAGGAGCCAATTGTTATCGTATGTCATCAGTGTAAAAATTTTGAAAGGGTCTGTTGTAAATCGGGTGTAGCTGGCCAGGTGAAATTTTCTCCAAAAAATGCATTCACCACCTGTATGCCATGCAGAATATGGTCGTTGAATGTGGCCAGTTCCTCGGCAGGAATCCAGAGTTCCTGGTGAATGGTATCTCCTACTGTTTGCGGTTTGAATTGCTGGTAATAGTCATCATCGATGTCGAAGGCGGTGACGATACCACAATAGTCAGAGATTTCATCCTGGGTATTCCATTCTTTGGCAATCTGTTCGGCGTAGGCCTGGTGTAAAACCGGGTAAAAGATAGGCTGCCAGCTTAACCTGGGCGGAAAGCGGGTGGAGTTACTCTCCAGGATGAGCTGGAGTTCTTTTATGCCTACGGGTCTATAGAGTTTCATGACTTAACTAAAGCTCAGGTGAATACTTTTTAGTTCTTTATTAAATTGATAGAGGTCGGGGTGGCGGTTATGCAAACCTTCTCTCTTTTTGCCGGTGTTAATAATATATGCTGCATCCAGAATTTTCCGGCGGAAATTCCTTCTGTCGATGGTGATGTCCAGAATGCATTCGTATAGTTCATGCAGTTCGGGCATGGTAAAGAGGTCGTTGAGCAGTTCGAAGCCTACGGGATAATGGAGGATTTTATGCTGCAGGCTTTTGAGTGCATCTGCGGCAATGATGTCGTGGTCAAAGCCGAGGGGTGGTAACTCTTTCACATTGAACCATTTCACATCATTCGCCATGGTCCCTGCGGTGATCGCCAACCGGGTGGGGTTGACGAGTGCATAGTGGGCAACGGCGATCGCGCGGCCTCTGGGGTCACGATCGGGATCATCGTAGGTAAAGAGTTGCTCCAGATAGAGGTCGTCCATACCTAGTTTGGTTTTCAGCACACGGGCGCAGGTATCTCGGAGGCGTTCTTCCATGAGGAGGAAGGCACCGGGCAGTACCCATTTGTCTTTGAAAGGCTCTGTATTCCTGTTCAGGAGCAGGATAGAGAGGCTACCGTGTTGATAACCAAATACTACAAGATCTGCCGCCAGCGATGGGTTTTTATAACTACTGAATGATGGCATTTGGTCTTTGTGTTATTTTGACGCAAAGGTAGGGTGATATTCTGAAAATGTAAAATGTTTTTAACCTGCAGGTGTAAAAAAAACATTTATTGAGATGGAAATTTAGGCGATCGCCTACATCTGAAACTTTGCCGGGAAGGTCAATATTATTCCGTTTTAGCACAGATACTATATAGAAAAAGTTAAAAAAAATTCTTGTCTGATACTGCGGCGGCGTTGCAGCAGACTATTATATCTTCGTTTCATTGTTTTACGGCCTTGATCATCCATAATTTAAAGTACGTACCCAGTATTGTTAACCCTGTCACCCGCAAAATGTAAACCCATGAATCAAAATTTAAAACTATCGTTAATGACACTGGCTGTTATAGTAGGTACCGGTTCCGCTATTGCCAGCTCTTTCACCAAGGATCACAGAGAGGAAACTCAATATTATTGGAATGGTTCCGCTTATGTAGAAGCAGGTATAGAAGGTTATGACTATGAATGTCAATTTGATCACTTTGGTACCTGTACGTACTATTATGATGCTTCCACTGGCACCTACAAGTCCAGCAAAGGTGGAAAGATTGTATGGATCAGGTGATTTTCTACTACACTTATCGGTTATTAATCTTGATGTAGAAGTGAATAATACTGGTGGGCTATGCCTTACGGTATAGCTCACCTTTTAACGGAGTTGTGCTTAATTGTATAGCTCGTCATTATCTATGCCAATTTTGTTTTTTATTTATGACCAGGTTGGGAAATAAATAAATACGGGCGGGCTATGTTATAGCAGCTCACATTCCAACAGGCAGAAGTTTCGAATAATAAACCCCGTGAGCTACACTTTATGGTGTAGCTCACCTCCCATTGATTTGTTGACCCCATATTTTGCGTATTTCTACGTTGTGAAAACAGGTGTTTTTCTGCTTGTGGCCACGAGGTAATTCAAGGACTTTTGTGACGTAAACAATTGTTTTTAAAAACCTCAAACCCCAAAAAATGAAACGCAACCTATTAGCGGGTGTAGCTGGCTTAGCTGCACTGACCTTGTTTTCCTGCAAAAAAGACCAGGCATCCTTACGCCCTGATTCGGAAGTAGCGGTAACTGCTGCTACCGGCAGTGATGAAATGGATGCTATCCTGAAAGACCTTAGACCGGAGACGTATCTGCTTACATTCGATGGATTGCCGGGAAATAATTACATCACCAAAACAACTTATGGAAGTCTTTCCGATGAAGCCCAGTTCGGCGATGGTCGAACACCGGTTCCTTTGCCGTACCTGGTGAGGATCGGTTACACCAAAGCGCCTTTTAAGAAGATCTGGATTAAGACCTGTCCTACCATGATTCCCTATCTGGATATTGCCAAAAGAGCGGCAGAATTGATACAGAAAGTTGATAGCAGGACCTTTGCAGATTTGACGATTACTGAGTTAGCTCCCAGCCAGGAAGTGTTGGCCACGAAGACCTTCCTGTCTGCTGCCAGCAATTTGCAACCCGATGCGGTGGATATGAAAGTGCTGGCAAAGTCGCCATTGGAAAAGTTTAGGTTGTCAGTACCACAGGGTACAGCGCTGCCTTACTTTACCCGGGGCTTCTATGGATTGGGAGATATTACACAGGTGCCTGCAAGTGCGGGGAGTAAGCTCACGATTTATACCAGTCTGAGATGGGAGGATATATTGAGAAGGAAGTTCCCGAATATGATTGGGTGTTTTGATCCGATTGTATTGAGAGATATCAGGGCAAATTTTGTGACGCTCGATAAGGGATTTGAAAAGCTCAATATTGAGGAGGTAGCTGGTGGCGCGATATTGGGGATTAACTAGTTAGTGGAGGTGGAAGACCTGGAACTAATTGGTTATTTATTCAATCCCCCGAAAACAAATTGGATGTTGTTGATGAACCCCTATTACATTTCTGGTCTTTCATCCATTTATTACTACTTAACCCCTGGGCCAGTTGGACATCTTATACGCTGTTTTCAGCTGGCCCCTTTTCTTTTTTAACTTTTTTCCTGCTTCATTTTAACCTTTTTTATGATAACGTGGAAGCATATTTGTTGGATGAGCCTCGCGCTGTTCCACCTGGTGGTCGTTGGTTTGCACGCCGCCCACTTCAAGGAGTGGAGTAAGTGTACCGGCTGGTTGTCGCGGTATGGTGATTTTACTGGCGCGGGGAACATCTTTAGTTTTTTTGCGCCGCATATCGGCAATGAGATTGCGGTATTGTATACGGTGGCGAATGGGAAATCTCAGCACGTCATGAGATTGGAGGGTGAGAATACTGAGTGTAACAGAAGGATTCAGACGATCTATAATTTTTTCAGTATAGAAGAAGCGCAGCCTTTGCTGGCGAGAAGTTGTGCGGCGTATGTGTTGAAGGAATGTCCTGATGGTACGATGGTGAGGGTGACGGTGATTAGTAAGCTGGTGCCGGAGATGAAGGCGTTTAGAGCGGGTATGCTGCCAAAGTGGGAGGCGTTTTTGGTGAAAGATTATAAAAAGAACAGTCAATAATTAAACATGTCCGGTAGGAGGATGGGTGTGGTGCCAATACCCCCTGCCGGGGATGATTTACTTCTTCAATTAAACATGTCCGGTAGGAGGATGGGTGTGTTGCCAGTATCCCTGCCGGGGATGATTTACTTCATCTATAAATAGATTTTATGAACAGGTATTCCGGTGTGTTACAGCGATTTTTTTTCTCGCCTGCGTCTGGCGAGCCATTGGCATTTTTTAGGATTGGGATTGCGTTTATTGGGTTGGTGCAGGGATGTTGGTTGTTGGGGAATGTGGTGATGTTGTATGGGGTGAATGGGTTGATACCATGGGCGCTGAGTAAAGGGATTGTGTCGCCGTTGATGCCGCAGTTGTCGTGGTTGCAGCCGTTGGCTGGTGCGATGGGGGTATCGGGAGATATGATGGTGTATGTGTTGATGGGGGTATATCTGATCT
>Ga0182005_1000144_pt1 | contig 49679 bp, 71 predicted proteins | sample Sormic07211103_1_FD_123021 | JGI IMG/M metagenome (GOLD analysis project Ga0182005, IMG submission 123021) | Rhizosphere microbial communities from Sorghum bicolor, Mead, Nebraska, USA - 072115-103_1 MetaG | ecosystem: Host-associated > Plants > Roots > Rhizosphere | place: USA: Nebraska... | reverse complement strand
TGGCGACTCCTTCGACGTTAGCTTTCTTCCATGAATTAACGTCGTCCCTAGCCTTGCCCAACTTATCCCGCGTTTCGTTCCTGAACGGCCCCAAGACTTTTGTGACCTTTTCAAACCCACGCTTAGTGTCCCCGGTAGCTTTACTCCCTCTGTGACCAAAATTCCGCATCTGTTCAGAGATGGGAGTAATACTCAGCCCCATTTTCCGCATAAATTTCTCGGTGCTGCGAATCTGCTCCTTTGTACTTCCCCACAGAGGCAGAGTTTTTCGCAGGTGGTCGGCGAATTTCTCTCCGAACTTCTGGGAGATTTCCTTCATCGTCCCCCCGAGTTCTTTTTCCGCAGAGCTTAGTTTGTGGCTGGCGGTCTTGCGCTGTTTCTGTGCCTTAATCAGCGCCCTTTCCTTTTCGTTCTGGTCCTTCAGTGGCTTATTCTGAAGTACCGCCTGTTCAAACGCCTGCCTCGTAGTACGCACCCGCTTCCGCGCCTGCTCCAGTTGTGCATCACGAACGTGGATCAGCTCTACCTCGAACTTCCTAGTACGCCTCGCATCCGCAATGCTCTTGACGTGCGCTGCGTGTAGGAGGGTTTCTGCGTGCCATTGTCGGTGAGTCAGGTGGATTTGTTTGGCCTTCAGTTCATTTAGCCGTGCTTCTTCACGACTGATGCGTCGGGTGTTTCCTGATTTACGTGCATCCGCCAGCCGTTCCTGTGCGTGCTTGATCTTGTGGGTTACGCGGGCTTGCGCCTCTCCCACATCCTTCAGCTTCTTTTCGGCCCTGATGACTAGCTCCGAGGAGCGGACAAAATGCTTATGTGCCGCAACTGAGGATTGAATTGTTTCCTCATTACGCTTCGCGAAGGCTGATGGGTCTTTGTCGAATAGCTTTCCAACAAACCCACCCACGATCGAGCCTAGCCCTGCTCCTACTAGTGCCCCCGGCAGGCCGAAGGCGAGTCCACCTACTAGCGCGCCTGCCCCTGCTCCACCTACCTTGAACAGAGCGCCTTCAGTGTCGCCTCCTACTACCGAGGAGAGAATGTTCGCTAGCCCTATCCCCGCAATTGCGAACGGGATCATCGCTGCTAGTCCAGTTGCAAACCCGCCTGCCGCGGCTCCCCCTGCCGTTACCCCTGCTGCCTCCGCCTCAGCCGACATAGCTGCGGCGTTAGTACCTAGCAGAGACAGTTGACCTCCCGCCGCGGCCTCCGGCATCATCATTGCCATCTGCCCTGTCTCTGCCTCCATCGCGGCTGCGGCTGTAGCTTGTGCAGCGGCGGCAGCCTCGGCTGCGGCAGCGACCTCAGCATAAGACGCCGCAAGCTCCGTATTCGCGACTGTACCCACCTCCGTCGCTGTGACATTCCGATATATCCATAGAATGAACGTACCTAGTGCCTGGGCCAGCTTGCCGTAGATCACGAGCAGTGGACCTGCCGCCGCGAGAAGTAGACCAAGCACGACAATCCACTTTTGGGTTTGGTGGGGAAGGAGCGAGAAGACTGTACCTACTCCCGCAATCACTGCCGCGAGAGTCTGGATGGCTGGAACAACCACAGGGAGTATCTGGTCACCGAGTTTAATCAGGGTGGACTCCAGCTGTGAGACTGCCGCATCGAGCTTGAACCCGGGAGTGCTAGTCGCTTCGTGCAGCTTTTCTTTGACGTCGCTAGAGGTCTGCTTGATGTGTTTGAGTCGGTCTTCTACATCGGTCAGGTTCTGGATAAGAGCCATCATCGTGGTACCTGACCTAGCGCCTCCGAACGCTTCGGATAGCAGTTGGGTTTGTTCCACTTTACTCAGGCCGTCCATGTGTTCCTTAAGGAGTCGTAGCGCTCCGATCAGGCCCTCTGGCCCTTGCATTTTCTTGGCCATGGCTTCACTGTCCAGCCCGATGCCCTTCAAGGATTTCTTGGCCTTGTCGGTAGGCGCTGCCATCAGGGTAAAGGTCATACGCAGTCGGGTAGCTGCAACCCGAGCCGGCATACCCCGCGCAGTCATGGTATCCAGCGCAGCGCCGACGTCTTCGATAGATAGCCCGACTTGGTGGGCGCTGATAAGCACACCACTGGAAAGTGACTCGGCCAATTCTTCCATGCGTAGGTCGCCGGCTCCGACTATTGCGTTCATGGTGCCAACAGTCTTAGTCAGGTTCTCTGTGCCCTTGATCCCTGTCTCTAGAGCCGACACGAGTGCGTAGGTAGTAGTCTCCATGTCTGACTGCCCAAGGGTGGCAAGGTCAGCCGACGACTTGAGGACTTTCAGAGCCTTGCTCCCCCGGAATCCTACCGACTCGATGTGGAATAGCGCGTCGGCAAGTTCCTTGGGAGTCTGCTTCACCTTACCGGAGCTAGCAAGGTCAAGGACGGAGTGTTTCATTTTTTCCATCTCTTTGCGGCTGGCTCCAGCCTGCGTGGAGATGAGACGCATAGCGCCGCCGAACTGACGTGAGAGAAGTACAGAGGCCACACCAACACCGAGGATCGGGGCGGTTAGACCCTTAGTCATCTTCTTACCCGCCGATACGGCAGTAGCGCCGCTGGACTTCATCCGTGTAGCCATCGCAGCCCCAGCCGCCTCAGTCTTCTCAAGGTTCTTTTGAACCGTCATCAACTGAGCGTTGGTTGCTCCAACACCTTGGGCCTTTACGACCACGGCTAGGACTGCTGCTGGCTCCACTTAAAATGTACCTTTCGCGATTTCTTCTTGTTCTTCAACGCGTACTTCTTGGAGGGCACGCCACTCAGTCAGCTCGTTAGCGCTGATCGAGTGGAGTAGCTCACTGTGAGTCCGACTCAGCCTCTCCGCTAGTTCGAACTCCATCCTCCTCAGGCTTCTGGGATTGGAGAAACTCCTCCCTCGCTTTCGCGAGTGCCTCCTTATCGATTTTGCTCAGTTCGTCGAGCTTTTCGATAACCCGAGCGAAGCCGCGCCCGGAGGACAGGTGAAGCTCTCGGACCTGATCTTCAGTGAAGGCAGGCTCGACAACTCCTTGCTTGAACTGCATTATCTCCATCTCAGCCCAAGCTACAAGGGTTTCGTCACCCTTGAACCCGAAGCCGCGCTGCTTTACTGCGGCAGCTTGTGCAGCGGTGAACGAACGAACCTTGACGGAACACCCCCACTCGGGAACCTCAAGGTTCTCCTCAACCAGGTCGTCTGGCGCCTTCTTGAGAATCTCCTCAACGGACCCGATCGGGAGTGCCCCGTCGCTGTCGGTTCGTGTTAGATCACTACCAGTCATCTCGATAGCCTCCTTTGGCCAACCCCTAGAACAGGGCTTTGATGGCGTTTTCTTTTTCGGTCACTTCCGCTGCTGACGTGCAGCGTTCGATCCCGAGGTCGGTAATGTTTTTGATCGTCGGTTCTGTGGTGCTTGCCTCTCCGACCGATCCTGAGAGGGGGTTGTAGTTGAACAGCTTGCCGCCCATCACGTAACACGGGTTCGTAGCCGAGACTTCCCCGGCTTCCCCCTGTACCTTGACGATGAACTTTTTGCTGTTTTTCTTCAGGGGCCAGAGGACCGCGTCCACCGAAGCGGCTGCGAAGTCCTGGAACACGTTGAACGTCATAGACGCATCACGAAGTCCCATCTCCGTCTGTTTGAAGTCTGACCCGAACGTGGTCATGTCTACTTCGTCGTCGGGCATGTCAATGCCCAACTGCGAAATGCGTTTGGTCAGGTCAGTACCGTCGATGGTAATGACCGGTTTCTTGAGTACAAACTTGGCCATTTGTTACCTACCTTCCTCGGCGTCCGCCGCGCTGCGCCTCGCGCTCTTCGGCTTCGGCCTGCTCCTTTGCGGCCTGCTCTTCGGCCTCTATTTCCTCAGGAGTCTTTTCAGCTTCCTCCTGACCGTCTGTGGAAGCCTCACTGGTGGATGCAGAACCGTCCACGATCTCGATCGCTCCGCGATTGGTCATGCGGTCCTCCTCATCCTGAGTAAAGTCCACCTCACCGGTCTCCCCAGGCTCTAGGCCGAGCTGAGTAAAACCGCTGATGTTCTTAACCGTCTTCCTTGGCATTATTCCTCCTTTAGTCATCGTCGTCTTCTGAGCTAATGCGGTACTCAGCTCCGACATGGTCGTATCGCTCACCCTCGTCTATCTCGTCATAGTCAATATCTCCTATGTGTCGAATATCTTGATGGACCTTCCCGTCAATTGCCAGGGTGGTACCATTCAAGAGTTCCTTACAGCGCCGATCAATTTCCTCGGCCACCTGCCGGACTCCGACACCCTTGACTACCCAGACTTCCCGATCCATGGGCGGACCAGCAAATGCCCACGTAGGAACCCCAGTTGACTTGAAGAAGATTACGAAAGGCGGTTTTGATCCCTGAGTCGCCTTCCTATGATGAATTCCACCTGTGGCCAGCGACTCTAGGGTCACGTCACCTTTGAGCGTCTCCGCCAACGCTATACGCACAGGGTTGGGATTCATCCGTACGCCGCCCTTATCTCAGCCTCGAACTCAGGGCGCGTTTCCTCTACTGCGGGCCTAGCCATCGGCTGGGCACTCATGAAGATCGTTCCGAACTCGTTATAGATGGTGTAAGGCACAGGATTGGATACGGTACCCTCCGTCGCGCCTGTCATTACGTGTTGCCACCCTCCACGCATCGCGCCGGTGTCTACGCGTGACCGTTCCTTTGCCCTGCGCTCAATAGAGATAAGAGCCTTCGCGACCGCGTAAGGGACGGCCGCCTCGGAGCGAACAATGATCTGGGGAAAGCGGCTAACTAGTGCCATCATCGTCCTCATCGTCGTCATCCCCGAACGTGCGCATGGACTCTGGGTCCTCTGGTCGTGGTCTCCTCTCGCTAGGAGGCGTTCTAAGCCCTGCTGAGGCCATAACTGCCTCTGCGCTAAGGGGCACAATGCCTAGAGCCGCAGCGGCCCGCGTATAAGCCCCAAGGGCCTGATCGGTAACTGCCTGGGCGAGGGTCTGTGCAGTCTCCTCTAGCTGCTCAGGCTCGAAGTCTTCGGCCTCTCCATGAATCCACACCTTACGGTTGGCGTCTAGATCGACTGATGCCTCTACGCGAATTTTCATCCCTCTAGCTCCTTGACTTGTACACGTACAGTCGCTTTGTCAGTGTGGATTTCCTCCGAGAGGATTGTCCACACGACCCCCTCCACTTCGAGTCGATCTGATGTACTCACGTCAGCATCCGGGTCCATGGAGACTACGTGAGTAGTTGACTCGTTAACCTCCTCGGCTACAACCCTTCCCACCCCCCTACGACTGAGAGCGTCTATCCGACCATCTACTGGTTTACCCACAGGTTTCCAGTCTGGGGTTGAGTCTCCGCCTCCATCGTCTTTAGGGGTATTTCGCAGGATAGTGATGTATTCACTCTTGAATCCGATGTTGCGTGCCATCTGCTTTGCGGTCTCAGGGAAGATTTCCTGACCGATCCCAGGAAGTCCTGAACGTACTAGAGGGCGGGGACTCACTCTATCCACCCCCAACTCTGCATCGTCCGAAGGTCGAGGTTAAAGTCAGTAACTGCCATAGACGCGAACTCCACATCAGAGTCATCTTCTACGGCTGCTTCAAGTTTGTCGGCCAGCTTGATTAGTTCGGCTGCGACAGCGGGGCCATTAGTTTCCAGTTCGAGGAACTTGATCCTCTTTGCCACCTGTGCTTCGTTCCCGGCAATAACGCGGAATGCTTCGGCAGCCGCTAGACGTGGATCAGCTTCTCGCATAGACAAGAAGATCAGAATCTCGGAGTCAGTGAACAGGAAGGACTCCCCATCCGCACCCCCGACGTCTGAGATTAGAAGCCGAACTATATCCTTACTAGTTGACGTCATAGCTCGCTCCTTTAGTCACCCCGTAAGAGGATTCATCATTAGGGGAGTACGCAGATTCTCGATCTACGTTATAAGTCGCTCCGGTGATAGTCTTTCCTTCTGCTTCGAGAGAACTTATCGCCTGTAGTTCTGCTGAGGCGAAGCGCAAACAATGGGCCTGGGCCGTAAGACTTGCTGTCGCACTAAACTGGACTCGTCCAAACTTGCGGGTTATGCCACTACTTGAAAGAAAGGTTGAAGCCTCTAGGAAAACTCGACCGGCTCTCCTCCTAACCGCCTGCACAGTCAGGGTTCCTTCGCCACTTAGCTGGCCGGCCCCGGTGCGTCGTCTCCTTCCATCCCCAGATAGCGTGCTTGACGCATCTAGACTTGATTCGTCGTGTCTCCTACGGATCGCATTACCTGACAGTTCTGCTGATCCTGACAGGGTGGCGGATTCTCTACGCCTCCTTACCCCCCGAGATACCAGTCCAGCGGAGCCACTAAGCGCGGCTGCGGCAAACATGCGTTCACCGAATAGCCACCCTTCATTACCCGACACGCTTTCGGAGTGCTTACCCGCAAACCAAACAGCACCGCCTGCGGCTTTAGAATCCTTCAGTTTCAAGTAGTCAGCTTGGACGTATCCACTAGCCTTGCTTATCGTCGCTTTGGTGCCCGATACCGTAGATTCAACAATGAGCAGTTTCCCAGCAAACCCTTTGATGTTGATGTTGGTAAAGGTGAGCGTCTGACTGGCTGAAAGGATCAGCGTCTTAGACCAACCTTCATCCCACATATTAAGCGTGTTTATCGTGGCCCCTGTGTGGAGAATTTCAAGCGCAAAACTTTCTTTTTCTGTGTAGGTCAAAGTACCTAGGGTCTTGGTCAGGAGAGTCAATTTCCTAGTGCCTGTCCCTTTGCCATTTATATTAAGGGTCGAATTGAGGGCTTCTACCGTCAAATTCGAGACAAAGGTAAGAATCGCACCGCTCAGGTCTAGAAACGACCACGTTCCTCCCCCAAAATCAATCGTCGTCCCTGCAATTGCTCCCGTGGCAATATACTTCATGATTTCAGCATCTTGCCCGTTTCCTCGAAATGTTCCTCCCTTGTGATTAAAAGAACCGGAAGTAGCATTGATGGTTAGTTTATCTTGAGCAATCCATTCCCCAGTTCCAGTGATTTCGAGGGTACCTAGTTTCTTTCCCCCACAGGTAAATTTCAGCCCCACTTCAGTCCCAAGTAGAAGAATCTTACGCGCCCCCACAGGTGCGTAGGTCATCCCCGCCACCAGTTTAAAATGGCGGTATACTTCAAGTACGACTCCGGTGTTATGTGCCAGGGTTTTTGTGTAGTTAGTCATGTCAAAATCTCGGCAAGGGCAACTAGCCACGTCAAGTGTCAGGTTTCCGGATTTTGATGTTGCTACTACGTCGTCTTCTTTGGTGGGTACAACCCCCTCAACCCATGTACCCAGGGCGGACCAGTTGCCACCTGCTTCGGAGATTGTCCGCGTCGCCATGATCTAGTCCAAACTAAAGGTCAGTTTATTTTTTTCGATGACGAATTGATCATCTTTTTCGATGGTCTTTTCTGCGTTCCAAGGTCCGTGCCACCACATATTTCCTGTCCCCAAGGCTTTGGCATCTATCAAAGCCACGTAGTTGACTTTGCCCCCATAGGCTTTAAGAGCCACAGGGAAAAGGATTTCGTTCAGGTTGCTCGAACTGCCTTCACCTTCTTTGATTTCTTCGGCTTCTAGTTTCTGTCGTTCATAACCAGTGCCTTCACCAGAAATCTCTGTACCCGACCCGGCCTCTCCTGGGTCCGCACTAAAGAGAGCCACGTAGAGTTGTGGGACTTCAAGTTTTTTCTGTCGGAGAACTGCGTCGAGGATTTTCTTCTCCGCATAGTCTGAAAGATTTCCGGCCATTTATAATTCCTCCTTGGCTAGGGCGGGCGACTCAAGGGCCTTAACCCCCGAGCCGCCTACCCGCCTGGTCTATTTGCCTGAGCCGTTCGAGGCGACGGTAGCCTTCGCCCCTCCGGTGTTTATCAGTCGCGTACCGCCGAGGACTGAACGCACCTTCCAAGCGCGCGAGTCGTCCTCGAAGGACTCGGTAGGTGTACCTCCACCTCCACCGATGCGACGGGAGTTCGGAATCCGTTCAAACAGCGCCGGCTCCTCGTTCCCTCGCAGGAAACCCATCTCCAGCGCAGGTCGACTGGTGTTAGGCTCTGCGAAAAGCGCCCACATGGTGTTACCATTTTCTTTGGACGCGATCTTCGGAATGTACGGCTCGACCTGAATCTGGAACTTGTTCTGGAACCAGTTCTGGGCGCGAATCCGCTGTTCTTTTGAACCGCCTTCGTTGTTGATATCGATAGTGAGAGCGTGCATCATGTTGTTAGCCGTAACCTCCAGGGCAGGAGGAATAACCAACGTCACCATGTCTACCGCAATCGGTTCTTCGTCGAAGTCAACCATTTCTGCCAGGAGAATCATCGCCAGCTGGAGAGATTCAATAGTCAGAGGCGGCTGTTTGCCTTCTTTGTCTTTGATGATGTTTTTGAATTCCGCCGTGTAGAGTTCGGAGTGCGGACCTTTTTCCGCGACCCACAGGCGGGTGGCGAACTTCGACTCGGTGCGGCGTGCCGCACGAGCCAGACGTTCCGGGGTGCGGGTGAACGCATCCAGGTCGTCGTTGATGAACGTCTCCCACGACAGATCGACGCGAGCGCCGAACTTGCCGACGTGGAATTCGTCCTTCCGCTCTTCGAGTTTCCTCTGGGGGTACTCCTCCAGCTCTTCGAGCGGTTTGAGCTCGGCCTCTGCACCGTCAACGGCGAACCGTTTCACGTTGCGCAGGTCAGGTACCACCGAGCGCTTTACGTAGGACTGCCATGTTGGCGTCGTCTCCCTGTAGTAACCAAGGAGCTGACGGTCGATGACATCAGCGAACATGAGTGGGAAGTCAGACGTAGCCATCGCCTCCGCAAAGCGGTGCATTGGCTGTTTGCCCCTCTGGAGTTCGTACAGGAAGTTGGCAGTCTCCGCAATCTGAGCCGCGGTGTACCTACCCCTCGCACGAACCACATCATCTGATTCCCAACGAGCGGAAGACCTGGCATCCTCCTCAGCCAGGGACTCCACTAGTTGTGATAGATCCATTTCCGTGATTCCTTTCTGGCTCTACGATCTAGACGATCGCGAGCTTTACCTCGACTTCAGCGGTTTTGCCTTTTTCTACTTCCTCCATCGCGTAACCCCACAGGGTTCCGGTTGAGTCGGCGGAGAGTTTGCCTTCTTTGAGGAAAACTTTTTCCCCAACTTTGATGGCCTGTTCTTCTTCGCCGCCTTTTTTCTTACCTTCCACTTTCAGCCGGTACGAGCCGGTGCTGAATTTGACTGTGGCTTTACCGTTCGACTGTCGATCGATAACGGCGATCCCGGGAAGGACGCCAATAACCACAGGGTCTCCAGCTTTGGTGCCTTCCGGCACCGGGACCGACTTGGTCCAGCAGTGATCCCTGACTGCGTTCTTCATCTGTTACCTACCCTCCACCGCGTGGGCGCGGGCTTTCTCGGGCATTCCGAGCCGGCCGAGCGCCTCGTCGAGGGCGGTCTCGCCTGCATCGTCGCTGCCGTTTCCGTTGGTTCCGCCTCCGGATGAGGGCTGGAGTGACTCGCCCAGTCCAGTGACGCGACCACCTGACGTCTCGCCGAGGTAGTCCTTCTCGTCCTTTGCCTTGGACCGGGCACGCTCCTTGAGTGCGTCCGAGTCCAGCTTGCCGTCTGAGTGAACCGGAAGGTCACCACGGAGCGTGGCCTCGATTGCTCGAACCTGCGCCTTGCGCGGAAGCCCCTCGACTTCACCCACCACTTTCGCAGCGATCTGACCGGCCTCGTTCAGGCGGAGTGCATCCTCAGCCCTTCCGCGACCGTCTTTCTCACTGTCTCGTTCCTCGGTGAGGGTTTTATTTTCGTCTTCAAATCGCCGGACTTTCTCTTCAAGCGCCCGGCGCTCCTCGTCGGTCATATGACCGTCCTCCTTGGTTGGTTTAAGCGACGGATCGCCGCTCTCTTTCGATGGCACCGGACTGAAATGCGATGCCACACGTTTTACGAAATCTTCTAGTGACTCACCCTCAATTATCTGGAGCGACTCACCAAGCCCTGTGTCTTCGCTGGGTGTGACCCAGGAGACGTCGCGCTTTACCTCTACCGGTTCCCCTTGAAGTTCAACGTCTCCGTCGGTGTTGCGGAGGAACTTCATCCGGTAGTAAGTCGCGTCTTCCCCTGATACGCGGACACGATATACCACCCAATTCTGATCAATCTCAATGTCTTCCACGTAGCAGTAGGTGTACGGTTCCTTGGAGCCGAACTTTTCTTCGCCTGCTTTTTCGAGGTTTTCGCGTAGCTCCGAGTCAAGAGCCTCAGCCACTTTCGACTCTTTGGCGGCTGACTCAAAAAGCTCTACCACCTCTCTGCCTCTCGACTCTACGAGCTGGCCGATCGACCCTCCGGCCCCTGCCTCTGTTACATAGTCAATGCTGATGCCCTCTGTAAGTGACAGGACGATCGGGCCATGCTTACCGGCTGCGTCACCTTCCTCAGTCATGCCGAGTGCGCGGATAGAGAGTCCAATGTCCTCTGCCATCGCGTCGATGAACTGTACCCAATGCTCGTAAATCTCGGCGACTGACACGGCGGCTATACCTGCCATCCGCGGCGTCTCCACGATCTTGCCTATCAGGTAACGCAGATCACCCTCGGGCCGTTCCATCGACTCCCTGCGCGTCTGGTGGTTCAGGTACATCTTCGTGCCCACAGGGTAGATGCGTGGAATGTCTCGGCCGAGTACCTCCTCGCTGTAGTAGCCAGAGCTACCCCAACCCGCTTCGATTATGACTATCTCGCGTCTGGTGCCTGTTTCAGACGTCGCCTCTCGGAAAGCGCCTGTATGTGACTCCCTGATTCGTGTTGGGTCCGCGACTAGTGTCATGGTATCTCCTTGGGTTGAGGTAGCCTCCTGGCTAATTAAAAGCTGACCTTGAATATCTCGATTTTGACTGAGGTCGTTTTGGTGAGTTTCACTTCCAACTGACCTTTGGAGTTGTTGTAGACGTTTGGATCGAACGGCCCCATTACCTCGGTGGCGCCGTTGGCAATTTCGTTTTCGAGGTCGCCTACCGGGTTGCCGCCTACGGTGCCTGGGGTTACTACTGTGACTTTAGTTGCTTCAGCGCCGCCGTTTGTGACACGGAGGATGATGTTACCGTTCTGATTTCCGTTGATCAGCTGGGTATCTGCGGCGTTCAGACCTTCGAGTACAGTCGGTACGGAACCTGCCGCTACCGTCTGTTGGGGGTTACGTTCGATTTCCGCCATCATGAACATGACTGCGGCTCCGAGCGCAAGTCCTAGTTGTACCAACCACTTCCTCATGCTGTTTCCTTTCATGACACTGGTGCGAAACAAAGCACACAGTTGGGGTGGGTTCCTTCTGCTTCCACTTCGGCTTCGTCGAACGTGAAAGTTTCACCGTTGCGTGCGGCGCATTCCTCGTCGCTCTCTCCATCAAATGCGATGCAGCTATGCACTGACGGAGACTCCCTGTAGCTGGCTATGGTACTAATGCGCTGCGCGTTCAACGTCTCTGTACGTGCGATAAGTTTCGACCTGTACGTGGACCCTGCGTTGACGAACCTGCCCTTGGGTACGTGCTGCTCGATCATGCGCGCGATGACTCTTGGGTTCAGTCCCTTTTCTCGCGCTTCCTTGATCACATTGAACAGGGCGATCTTGGTATCCTCCTCGATATCCATCAAGCCAAGGCGCTTCCCACCCTTTTCGATAATGTCACGTTCTATCTCGGTTCGCATGGTAGTGGGTATGTCCTCTTTGCTGAGGAGCTTCCACGTGTCCTGGGCGATTTTCTGGTAGTGGTATTCGAGGATCGGTTTCAGTCTCGCCTGTGCCCACGTTTTCAGTTTTGACGCTGAGAGGATTTCCTGGACACGTTTGCGGATCGAGCCCTCTGACTCTACAAGTAGCCCACCCTGACTATCTGCGGCGACACTAACTAGGTGGCCTAGTATCTTGAACTCACGACGCAGGTCAGCGGCAAACAGAGGCATATGACGCTTCTGGTCTGCCCGTAGCGCAGCAACTACCCGAGCGCCTGGCCGTGCTGCCTCTGCGAGGGTATCCAGGGCCGGGATGAGCAACCTACGTTGCCTTGGTGTAGCGCCCTCTACAAAGCCGAGGAAGCCGTCTAGCGACGTGCTGTCAAGAACTGCGGTCAATTGCCTCCCTCAACCTCTCTAGGGCTTCAGCCACCTGTTCGGCTTCGTCTTCGGGCAAGTCTTTTATCGCCTGGTCTATGTCCTCCACCCCGAGCGCTTCCAGCAGGAGCTTAGACGTCAACTCGTCCGGCAGGGTACCGGCGCTGGCCCTACCTTCAAGCGTAGCGGCTGCGACGATAGCATCCACGTTAGCTTTCTTGTCGTCCTCAAGGATCGGCGGGAAGGTGATAGCTACCGTGGGATCAACGCCTGGTACTATCAGGTTCATCCCTGTGCGCGGGTCGCGCTCCGAACGTCCTGGAAGTTCCATCGCCCTGACCTTAGCGTCGATGGCGTAGCGGAATATGTCAGCGTCCAGACTTGACCACAGGGTCTGCCTGTTCTTGAAGCCGAGCTCAGTGGGACGGTCCAGCGTTTTAGAGGTGGCGAAGTTACCTATGTCTACGTCGCCGCTGAGGAAGGTGTCGGGTAGGTCCATGGCCGACGCTACCATCAACCTGCTGGGCCTGGCGTCTTCTGACCCTACTGTGGCGCCGCTCTTGGGGATGGCTTTAATGTCATCGCCCTCTTTGCCGATCCACATATCTCCAACGGGCCTGCGACCTGGAATGTCGTCGTCTGCGGTTTCCTCTCCCTCTTCGCTCCGCTGTTCGGTACCTTCCTGGAGCTTTTCTCGCAGACGTTTGATCTTCCGACCTTTGGTCTTACCCTGCCAGGCGAAGCGGCTAAGTGATTTGACTAGTGTGTGCCAGTCCTCGATGAAGCCCTTGTATGCTCGTGCCCACTCAAGTGCGGAGTACGTCTCTGGAATCCCGAACTTCATGTTCTTCAACCCGCCGGTGCGCTGGTGAATGATCGGAGCGTTCCAGTTGACTTTAATGTCGCCGAAGGATTCGCGTTTCATGTCAGGGTGATAACGCCAGTCTGGGTATAGCTCCTCCTTCTGTACCGTCCTGACGCCACCCGTCTTTTCGTCGAATATGTCTTCGGCCCACACCCTCCGGTAGAACGTGACTATACGTGAGTCGCCTTCCCTGGTGAGTATTTCCTGTATCTGCTCCACAGGGATTGTCCTGACGCTAACGTCGCCGTACTCGTTCGTGAACAGGACGATGAAGATGTTACCGTCTATCTGCTGGTCCACGTCCGTGTAGATGCGCGCCTGGTGTCCATATAGCTCAGCCCTGTTGAAGTCGTTGTCCATCATCTCGTCGATGATTTCCTGGACTTTAGGGTCCGTAGCGGTGAACGTAGCGCCTTGTGCCCACGTATAGTACGTAGTCACGTTCACCCCTCGACGAATGAGAGGGTGAGTAAGATACATGGCGCGCGAGACCTTGATTATCTGCTCAAGGCCGGCGCGAGTGAACTCGGCGCTTAGTTCACCCGTCAGCCGACGCCAGCCTTGATCTTCTAGTGCTAGTTCGAGTCGGGACAGGTTCTCGTGAAGAACACTGTTCATCACTCGCTCGTCACGTAGACCCTCGGCCAGGGCCTCCGGCGTGGAACCTCCTAGTGACTCTATTAGCCAGTCTCGCGCGCCCATGATCTATGCGCCAACCTCGCGGTAGATGGAACGCCAATCCATGCAGTACATCGGATCGGCTAGCCAGGCCCAGGGCGCAAGGAAGTAACCGTTCATGCCCCAGTCCTCACCCCAACTGTTACGGCAAAGCCCATATTCAGGGTCACTCTCCAGGTACCCGACGAGCAGTACCTCGTGGCCGCCGATGATGCGCTCTTTCTGCTCGGGCATCCACATGACCCCTGTGTCCGCCAGGGCCTGACTCTCGAACGATTCGTACACTGGGAACCCGAACGCTATGGTCTGCCTGTTGGACAGTAGACGCTTGAACGCTTCTACGCGATCTAGTTTGCTCACATCGTGCCCAAGCCCTGGGTGGACGTACCTCCCGATCCTATGCTCAGCTGCGGCCTGGAAGGCAGCTTCGCTAGGCTTGTCTGCGAACGTGCTTATGTCGTAGGGCCACAAGTCCTCTGGCGGTGCGCCTGTCTTCCGCAGTACCTTAAAGCCGTCGTGTCCGTACGCTCCAGCGTCAGTGTGGACCGTGCCCTCACGTACCCTCTCCCCGTAGTAGATGAATAGGCGGCTTGGCGTGCCGAAGTGTGTACCGTTCAGGATGCTGTCGTACTCGAAGGCACCTGCGAGGGCATTACCCGTGCATGACCCTAGCTGACCCTGATCGTACACAGGAGGCATATCGTCACGCGGGTCTACCTCGTCCAGTACCCCCAGTCCAGTCACATCGGCTGGTATGTTGTTGTGGTCAGGTAGTGAGGGCCTCCACCCGTACCCTCGCTTGAATTCCTCACCTGTTGCTTGAGTGGCGTCGGTCATCTCGCTCCTCCTCTGCTTTCCTCGGTCGCTTGACCGTAGTCAGCTCCCGCTCGTTGACCGCTTTCCTACGCGAGTCACGTTTCTCTCTCTTAGTCATCTCTATTGCCTTCAATTCTTCGATATTTGCGATTGACAGTCCACAGAAACCCATCAGACGTCAGCTCCAATCCTGACGGGTGACCACTCTTCTTCAACGTAGTCCTCTTCAAGCTCTTCCAGGAATATCTCGGTGAACCCCCACACCAGCGCGTCTAGCCGGTCAGGTGAGTCCTCCTCTCCAGGCACCCACGTACAGAGCTGATCTTCAAGCTCAGGGAATGCACCGACGTGGTGGATAGTAGTCTCCCGGTTCCTACCATTGCCGTACAGCGTGGCGATAGGCTGCGCCCTGGTCTGCTTGCCCCTTGAAGCCCTGACCTGTTTGAACGGTATCTGGGAGTCCAGGGACGCAATGACGTACTCCACCATGTCTCCGCCGTTGTTGACCTCTCCTACTATCAGGTCAGCCTGCCATTTGTGATACTTACGGATCGCACGCGTACCCCAGCCGTCTGGCTCTAGGTGGCAGGTGGCATCCTCCAGCACGTACCCCTTACCGTTGACACCTAGCCCGCATACCACGATGCCAGTGTCAGAGGAGTCTTCGTTAGCCGTAGCTGCTGGGTCTATCGCTACGACGACATAAGCCATGTCTGGGTAGAAGCTCTCTTCAGCAGGTACCCTGACACTCTCCAGTACGAACCGGCTCCACAGAGCGCCTGGCACGTCGTCTAGTAGTTCACCTCGTAGCTCCTGCCTACCCAGACGCGTACCTTCGTACCGCTTCCTCATTTTTTCTACCCAGCGCTTGGGGTTGTGAGGATTGTCGAACAGGGAAGCACGCGTGAACACCACGTCCTCCATTTCCCTGATCTTGCGATACTCCGTAGTGTTACGTGGGGTGGTGGACGCTATAGAGTGGGGATGCTCTCCCAGACGAAGACCGAATGCGGCAATATCCCACGCTTCCTTCAACTGTGGGTTAGCTGCCATCTCCTCCCACCAGATGATGTGCCTGTTTCCCCCTGCACGTAGACGGTCAACGTCACGTGGTGCATGGGTACCTACTACCAGCGCCTCACTCCCGTTAGGCCACACCACTTTCATTCCGCCTGGTGCTGACGGCTTGAACTCTACGTCAGGGTCCACACTCTTCAATCCTGACGGTCCATGGATGCACGCCTCTACAGCGTCACCTGCGGTAGGTGCGACTATGGTACCACGATGCCCTGGGTTTTCGTGCATGTATTTCGCAAAGTAGCGACTGCACGCCTCCGTCTTACCTGCGCCACGTCCGGCCTCTAGTAGCCACAAGTCGTCTTGGTGGTTGAGCAGAGAGTCAGGTGGCTCCTGGTGCGGCTCTAGTGGATCACGTCCCTTCGGCTCCCAAGGGTCAGGGAACAGAAGGTCCACTGTACGGTCTCCTACTCCGCGAGGTAGGGTAGCGCCGCGTGTCATCCTCCACCCCACACCTTGATGAGGTTAGTAACGCCTATGAACGCGACTACTAGGATGCCTCCACCCAAACGCGCCTGCCACGACCGCAGTAGGTTCACTTCATCCCCTAGCTCTCTCAGGTGGGCGATGGCCTCATCTATCCGCTTGATCCGCTCCTCATTGAGCTCACGTACCGCATCTAGTTCTGAGGAGGTCACGTTATTCACTAGATGCCTGCCTCCGCTAGTGTGACCTTAGCGTCTACTGTCACTATGCGAGTAGCAGGCTCCAGCCCTCTCTCTGTGAGTACCTTGAACTTGTACCCTGATAGAGGGTTGCGCTTGAAGCAGTGGAACCTGATCTGACGTCCGCCCTCCTCTATGCGGAAGCAGTCGTCAGGGTTGATACCATGCAGGCGCAGCCAGTCGATCAGCGCTTTATTTTCATGCGCTATTGCGTCACCTGCACTGATCACCCTCATAGCTCACCCTCCTCAAGGTGTACTTCACTCAATGCGAACTCTTCAGCGCTATGGGGTTTACGCCACATGAAGTTCTTTGCGGGGTGACGCTGCCCACATGCAGGACAATCGACCCACGCCTCGGTAACTGCACGTTTACCCGTCTGTACCACGCAGGACACCCTGACTACTTGGTCAGTGCATCCATAGAAACCCACCTTCTGGGTATTCTGCTTGGCCGGTGCGGTCACTACTACCTTTCGATCGTTGCCCCTCATGCCACTCTCTCCCCTGGTTCAAGAAGCGCGAGTCCTGACTTGACTACTTTCGGTGCGAGCGCCCTCTGTGCTTTGGTCAGTTTCAACTCTTTGAAGATGTGGTCGAACACAGGGACTAGCAGGGTTGCCATCGCTTCGGCTAGTGCTACACGTCGGCCCTCTAGGTCAAGGTCGATCATCCTAGCGGCTATCTGTGCGACCTCCTTACGCAAGTCCTCTTCGAGCCTGATCCACTCGTTGGGTATGCGACCCACCATAGTGTCAACCCACACTTCGTCTGGCTTAAGGTCAGCTACACCGTCTACCGCATTACGTAGCATGTGGACTGCACGATCCAGTACGTACTGCATCGCTTCGCTAGGGTCTATGTCAGGCTCTACCTCCCCACGTACTAGTGAGAGGTTACGTGCTTTGCGGAGCGCTTTACGGTTCGCGTTCCGTTTCTGACGGCTTTTCTGTTTGGAGGATTTCGGAGCCACGTGTTACTCCTAACGTCGCGTGCGAACGCGGGCGTGTGAAGATACTAGGAAGGGAACGCGGTGGTGCGGTTAATTCCCGGTGTTGTCATCCATCCCATCACTCCCATAAAAAAGGCCCGTACCGTGGGCCAGAGACGCAGTAAGGTGATTTCGAGTCAGAAGCGTAGCACGCGGCTAGTCCCTGCGCAATTCTCCCCGAAGTTTCCGCACATACGATGCACTGACACCAAAGTCATCGCCTACCAACGCGCTCGCGCGCGTATCGTTAGCTATAGCTAGCTTCCAGGCAGGGGTGCCCCTGCGCCTCTCTAGTCTTGGCCTGCCTCTGAGCCTGTCTCTAAGGCCCTGCGCCTTCTGAATGACCTTCAGCCTGTCCCAATTGCTCTCTGCCCCCCGATAGGCGCTGCGTAGCTCGTCTAGCTCTTTGTTGGTGCTTCCTCGTGGTGGGTTGCCTCCAGGTTTTGTCCTGGCAGATTCCCCACCTATACGTGCCGCACTTGTCTGACTCACCAGTTCGATTTCTGCACAGGTTTGGCGCATGAACGCATTCAGCACTTCGGGCGCTGGTGTCCTCTGCTTTAGCTTCGCTACGTCCATCCCTCGCTGAGAAGGGTACCTCACGGACAGAGGCCCTCACCGCTGGGAGTACACGGCAGGGCCTCGATGTCCGGCTCACGCACCCCTGAGAGGAGCAGCGCTGTAAGACACTATAACCCACCTACACTTTCGCTGATTTGCCGTATTTTTCTCCTGGCCTAACTCTGCGTCAGTTTGTAAAATATAGGGCGCTGGGTTCGCTTTACCGAGTCCTCATTGCGTAGGGCGGCGGACCCAGCATTTATTTGCTCACGTAAAGGAGGAGGAATTGACCATTGTCGTCTGTAGCGCAACGATTTCTAGAACGGGTATGGGGCGAGCAGCCTAAGTCAGGGTTCGCCTTCCTCTCGTGGTTCGACGAGGCGCATGAGTGGGATGACCTCTCTACACGCTCTGGCAATGTACCCGTCTCCCTGCCTAACGACGGCCTAGATGTTTACTTCGCACCCTGTCTATTCACAGAGCGTAAACGTCGTAAGCCCTACGCATTGCCAGGCGTCTGGCTGTACGCAGACCTAGACGAGGTTGACCCTAAGACTCTCACTGACCTCCTACCTACCCTTGCATGGACCACTAGCAAGGGACGCTACCAGGCGCTCTGGCAGCTGAAGAAACCCCTCAAGCCTGCCACCCTAGCTAAGCTCAACCAGCGCGTTACCTACTACACCAAGGCAGACAAGGGAGGGTGGTCACTTACCAAGGTACTACGCGTGCCTGGCTCTGTATCCACTAAGCACGGGTACAACTTTGCCGTCAAGCTCTTGTGGGACGATGGACCTACCTACGCACCTAGAGACGTAGTGGACATTACTAAGGGCACGCGTACGCCTCTAACATCTTCAGAGCTTCCCAAGGACGTCAAGATACCCAAGGTGACACCCTCGCGCATCCTGCGCAGGCGTAAACCCTCAGCTAGGGCCAAGAAGCTCTACAAGGCCAAAGAGGCTAGAGGAGACCGCTCAGCACGCCTCTGGGAATTGGAGTGTCTACTGCTCAAGGCAGGTTGTACGCCAGAGGAGACACTGGTAGTGGTACGTAAGACAGTGTGGAATAAGTACGCTGGACAAGACAGAGAGGTAAGCCAACTATGGACAGAGATAAACAAGGCCCACGCTACGCTCCCTTCATCGAGTGGGGGACGAAGGCGAAGCCGCTCTTCATCAAAATCAAAATCGACGCCAGCTTCGCGAAAGCGCAACTCGAAAGGCTCGCGCTCCAACTCCAAGGAATCTTCCTCTACCCGGAGCAAATCCAAATCGAGCGAGACGAGCAGAGGCAAACGGAGGTTGAAGAAATCGTCCAGTGCCTCGAAGAAGGACCAACGCCGGTTGGAGCTTGTTGACTATAACGACTTCCTAGCCGAACGGCTCAAGAAGCCCGGCTGGTTGGTAGAAGGTGTTTGGTCAGAGAATGCCCATGGTGTACTGGCAGGTGAAGCTAAGACGTACAAGTCAGTTATCAGTACAGACCTAGCAGTCAGTGTCGCGTCTGGTACTCCTTTCCTCGGGCACTTCAAAATCCCTGCTACCGGGCCTGTCCTCATTATCCAGGAGGAGAACGACCCAGGAGAGTTCCAAGACCGCCTGCGTCGGATAGCCTTCTCACGTGGGCTGACAGGGCACGCTGCCCTAGAAGGAAACTCGATCACGCTAGAACCTGACGTACAGCTACCTATCAAGGTACTGAACAATCAAGGCTTTGATCTTACCTCCAAAGAGGACTTGGCCTGGCTGCGTAGACAATGCAGGCGCTTGAATCCCGCGCTCATTGTCCTAGACCCATTCTATCTCATGACTCCAGGGGTAGACGAGAACAGCGCAGCGCAGGTTGGACCTGTCCTATCGCGTCTCCTCAAGATGAAGCAGCACTACGACGTTGGCATCCAACTTATCCACCACTACCGCAAGCAGAACACCAACGCCCCAATCTACGGCGCAGCCCGTATGTCAGGTACTGGAGTCTTCCACCGTTGGTTCGAGTCAGCCGTCTACGTTGAGAAGAATGAAAAGAAGCCGTTCACTGTACGCCTCCTACCAGACCATCGAGGCCACGCGCCTCAGGGTGCAATTAACATCACCTTTGACCTCGGTACAGACGACGATCTATTCTACGAAGTGCTTATCAGCCAGGCTAAGGCGGACAAGGCATCCATGCACCTGCGACTTGAGAAGCTACTGGGGGAGAAAGATGACTGGACCATTAATGATTTGAGGGTTGCGATGGGCTTCCAATCCTCTAAACCACTCAAGGCCATGTTGGAGGATCATGGATACGGCCTCAAAAAGGTCAAGTCAGGTGGCCGAGGGCGGCCACGTCTTGTGGTTGTGAAGGAGTCGTAATGCGACTACGTCACATCACGTCTTTTGAACTCATTTGTAAAACTGTTTCTTCTAAATACTATAGGGAAACAATTTTACAAATAACCTCATTATGGCCTGCGGAGGGGGGTCCATAATGTCCGCGGCGACTTTGCGGACCAACGCCACCACGGGGCGGTTCGAGCCTTCCGCAGTCACTTGCGGTCGCAGGGTATGTACCAGCCCTCATCACAGGGGGCGTCGTTGGCTGCCTGTCACGTACTTTGCCGTCAGCGAGTGGACTGACTTTATGCGGACCAGCCCTAAGAGGTTTCAAGCGTGGTGTCAGACCTGTCAGCGCATAGCTACCAGGCTTCGTACTGGCAGTAAGGCCAGGCGGTCTAAGTATCCCACACGTGAGGCTAGGCTGGCGCGACGTAAAGAGCTACGTGAACAGCGCACGCCAGAGCAGAAAGCTGACGCGAGAGAGTATGCACGCGACTACGCGGAGAAAAGACGTCGGGCAGCAGGCATCAAGCCCCGACGACTCAAGAAGCTGCGCAAGCCTCATGGTCAACTTCGTCAGGTTGCAGGCGAACCTGTGTACAAATCAGGGCCGATCGTCGAGTTCCTGGAGGAGATGGTTCACCGTCACGGAATCAGCGCCGTCTCCCGTGCGACAGGTCTAGGCATGGAGAGGCTAAGCCGCATGTTGGACGGTAATATACGCACAGTTACTCTTGTGGAGGCGGATCGCATATTTACTGGTCTAAACTGTCCAGAGCAATTGGTAATGCTCTACCCAGAGGAGGGTTAGATGGGTCGTTCACGTTGTTGGGGGCTTCATAAGTGGGGAAAGTGGAAAAGAAAATCATATGAAATAGAAGATCGCCGCACAGGGAAGCGAGGCATGGAGTACGTACAAGCCCGCACTTGTGAACGATGTAACAAGACCGTAGAGAGGGTGATTTACTAAGTGGAAGCGCACGTAATTAAGCCAATCGTGGAGGGTATGTACACCATTCACCGCGACTACAAGCACGGCAAGCCGAAGCTGAGTGCGACTGAGAAGCAGCAGAGGCAGGCGTACCAGGCTCGACGTTGCGCGTCTAAGCGACAGGCGGCAAAAAACGCACGACAGATATTGGCGGGGAGGAGAGCCTGAATGGACGCTGAACATCGCAAACACTTTCTAGAACATGACCTTAAGGACGAGGAGCTATTCGCGGAGCGTTACCTGAACGAGGAGATATAAGCCAGTGCGCATTTGGGACCAGGTACCGCCCTCAAAGCTATGCAGGCAACACCTGCTTGGCGAGCACAGGGAGCTTCATGGTCTATGGAATGCTATGCGACGTATCCACGCTGGCGAGAAAAGAGTTGGATACTCACAACACCCTGAGACTAAGCGATGGCTACTATACGTTCAAGCGTTGATGTGGAGACACGCCGAACTTAAGTGGGAGATGGAAAAACGAGGTTATAAACACCAATCCGAGTTGAAATTGTTCAGGGTTCGCTGGCTATGCAAAACCGACCGTCCTAAACCTCTGGATGATCAATATGCTGCACTACGCGCAAAGGAGTGTGACTGTAACGTATGACTGAGAGGGAGGTAGAGAAGATAGAGGAGTGGCTCACGCGTTACGAGAATGCAGTAGCGGATCAACTTAAAGCGGCTGCGCAAATCGAGGCCGCGGTAGAGGAAATGGGAACCCACGTCGAAAACTTCGGCGGCTACGTTAGAAGGTTGAGAGATTATTCATGACTGAACTAATAAGCGTTGATATAGAGACCACAGGGCTTGACCCCACACGCCACGAGGCGTGGGAGATTGCCCTCGTCAAGGTAAACCAACACGACGGGGACGACCCTGACTTCGAGCCGTTCGAGTGTTGCTTCCACATGCCTGTGACTCTTATAGGCGCTGAAGCCAAGGCCCTAGAGGTGGGAGACTTCTTCGCACGTTATGACCGTCCCTCTTGCGGTAAGGCATATGACACCACCAGAAATTCCATAATCCATGTAGACAATGCCACCGCCATTCTATTCGAGCAGCTTAAGGGCAGTCGCCTACTAGGAGCATCGGTTCATTTCGATGCGGCGTTCCTGTCCGAACTGTTTAGGCGGCGGGGGTGCGAACCTACTCCCTGGCACCACCGACACCTGGACCTGGGCAGCTTTGCAGGCGGGCTATGGGGGTACGGCCAGCCTCTAGGGACTGCGGCCCTACAAGAGCAACACGTACCTAACACAGAGGCCCACACCGCCCTGGGGGACGCACGCTGGAACGTCGAGGTCTGGAAAGAGGTCTGCAAAGGACAACTCGCAATGGAAGCGGACAAATGACTCCCGACGAACTTCTAGAACACGAGTCAGCTTGGTACGGCCGGCTGGCTAAGCTCAAGCTGTTGGGTTCCTGGCAGGCAAAGCTAGGAGGCAAACGATTCACTGTAATCATCTACCGGGCAAAACCTGACCGTGAAGTAAAGGGACACATTCCGAAGGATCAGTACCGCTGCGCAATCTCCTACGGCAAGCGCATACTGACGTCAATCATTGTCGAGCAGCGTGGCACGTAGAGGTCAACTCAAGCTGGGACACGTAGAGGGCGGCACCCTGGCCCTACACTTCGAGGCAGACGACGGAGAGCGCTTCGCGATTACTAACGCGGTGCGCGTATACGCTGAAGAAATGGGGCCGCCCAGCTGGGCCACCTTCCTACGTGGGACAGAGCTACGGGAGGCTAGAGGCTGGCGCATAAACATAGAGGCCCAACAGCTAACAGAGAGCCGACACGACGCCGCTGTGGACTACGACTACGAGGGAGAGGCAGAGGAGCTACCCGACCTGCCACACGTCCTAGACCCTCCCCCTGTGCGCCTGCTAGAGGCATCCACAGAAAAGCCGCCTTGCGGCGGCTAATCTGTCTCTACGCGTAGGTGGGAGGAGCCTACGACAGAGCCTTGGTGAGCTTGGCGACCTGGCGCTTGTTGAGCGTGTTGTAGGTGGCCCCTTTGCCTACCCCGAGCCCGAGGCTCCGAGCGACCCGACGTGCGCGACGGTAGTTGACTTTGCACGCCTGCGCGACGTCTTTGATGGTGTCCGACGCGCTGTTCTTGGTGACGTGCGCGCCCCGCTTGCGGGCGGAAGGTTTACGGGTCTTGGTGCCTTTACGGCTGGTCTTCTTGGTCTGCATTAGCTCTGTCCTTTCTGGTTGTGGAGTGGTGAGCTAGGTACAGAGTAACAGGTCCGCAGCTTCTTAACAATCAAGCCACAATCGTTACAAACGCCGCAACAAGCGACGTAGCCTGCCCCTCTTGGGCCTGCGGGGCTTTGCCCTCGTGATTGGCCCTACGCCCAGCATCCTGAACGCATGGATTGTTCGCATATCTTCTTTAGTTCGCATTTGCTAGGCTCCTTGACTGTACCTATAGGTCGATATTTTCCTGTTTTTGGGTTATGGTGCTTAGCTCGGCAAGGCTCTACGTTCTATAGTGAAGGGCCGCTCCGCGGGGCGGCCCTTTTCTCATGATGTCTCCGCCTATGCTTCCTGTGGTGATGTTTCCGCGGAGGGTAGTAGGGCTGCGCACAGGGTGGAGGAGGGGGTGGCGTAGCTTCCGGCGGAGGGGTAGGGGTGGGTTCGGGTGCGGGTTCTTCCGCTGGGGGTTCCTTGGGAATGCAAACAGGCGGGTCGCCTAGGGCCTCTAGTACTACCCATTCGCATTCACTAGGTGGGGTGCCTGTCTTGGCTTGCACGTTACTCGCACTCGCGAAGCACAAGAGTAGGACTGCTATGGCGATTAGCTTCTTCACGGCCTGACCTCCAGTTCTTTGTCGATTGCCTCGATTATGTGACGTGCCCCTTTCTGCCTGCCCTCCCGGCAGATAGGGACGTTCTCGGTTTAAGCAGCGTGGCAGCCTGCCCCTGGGCGCTTGTGCCCCTACTCCGCATACTCCTTACCTTCCTTGTCTGCCCACTTTCTGTAGGCATTCAAGGCCCAGACAGGTATCTCGTCCTCTACTGCATCCGCAGGGTCTACAACGTGTAGCGTGCCGCGTCCCGCGCTGGAGTGTCCCCACAGCTTGTGTACTGCGTCTATCTCCACAAGGCGCAGCTTGTCCCCTTGTTCGTCTAGCTTAAGGCCGTACCACCACGCCTCTTCTCCAGCGAACATAACTTTGTAACAGGTCACATACGATTTCTTGCGCTGGTGAATCTCTACTGGCATAGTTCCTCCTTTTTTACTTTTTTGTTGACTGTTCCCTTTTCTGGTCAGCCATGCTTCTTCCAGAACTTCTTGTAGCAAGGCTTGCAGACCGCCTCGCCTGCCGACGTTGCGCTAAGTTCTCCGCCCTCCTCGACCTCGGGTACAAGATAGGGGCCGTCTAGCATTCCCCATTTATCTCTTGGCCACTCTGAGCGCGGCTTGTTGCAGTGGGCACAGGGCTTGCCTTCTGTCTTGGTCTGCATTGTGTCTCCTTTTGTCTTGCGTGAGCATAGATACATCGTAGCGCGGACTTGGGAGAATCGCAAGGCCCTTGCGGCTTCTTAACAATCTTGTGGCATCCGTTACAAGCCAAAAGAGAAGGCCCGCCGAAGCGGGCCTGTCTCTCGGTCAAGGGGGTGAACGAGGTGAGGACTAGTCCTCGTCCTTCTCCAGAGCCTTGGCGATACGCGTTGCGTCTTTCTTGGTGAACGCGTAGCGCCCGAGCTCCTTGTCCTTGGGGTACTTCTTCTTGTTTTCCTTCTTGCGGAGGAACAGGCGAACGGCGCGTGCGTCGGTCCCGGCCATCTCGGCGATGTCCTGGGCGCTGTACTTCCCCTTGGGAAGCTCGCGGGGACCGGTGGGGCCGCGCTTCTTACCTTTCTTGGACTTGGCTTTCGACTTGGACTTGGAGCGCTTTTTCTTGGGCTTCTCCTCCTCCTCGTCGTCCTCATCCTCGTCGTCCTCGTCGTCCTCGTCGTCGTCCTCGTCTTCCTCCTCCTCGTCGTCATCCTCGACGTCGGGCTCGTCCTCGTCGTCCTCATCCTCGTCGTCGAGGTCGTCGAGTCCCTCTAGCTCCTCGACTTCCTCCTCGTCCTTCTTTTTCTTTTTGGCTCGTTTGGCTTTCGCCTTTGCTTTCGCCACCTGAAACCCTCCTTTGGGTTCGTTGAGTTGTGTGACACTTACTGCGGTAAACGTAACGCTGCCTGCCATCGGTACGTAAAACTCCCGTTCCTTGGCTGGCCTCTCGGCGCAGTTTAGCACCACCTCCCGCTTTGGGTATTTAGGGTGTCTGTAGATAGCCGTCCACCTGGGCGAGATATCCACCTCTAGGGCTGTACTCATAGCATCGTCTCCGGGGTAGCAGGGACTAGAACAGGCGTGAGCGTTAGGGGAAGTGCCCCCTTTCCTTCGCAGAAAAAGCAGTCAGGGTCGTCCTCACATGCAGGACAGGGACGGGCCGGCACAAGAACCGCGGACCCGTCTCTACCTGTGTGCGCCAGGACTGCTGGATACATATCGACCATCTGCGACATTATGTCTAGTTGGTGTTCAGTCAGCATAGTACTTCTTCGCTGCCTTCGCTATCTTTGCTGACTCTTTATGTGTGAAGTAGTAACGTCCCCCGCGCTTCCCTATCTTCTTGGCGCGAAGGAATCTGCGCAACTCTACGGGGCTTACACCGGCAGCCTTAGCCGTCTCCTTAACCCCCACGCCAGAGAATTTGGGACGGTCCTCCCGTTGCGTGATGGCGGTGCGCTCTATTTCTGTAGCTGCCCAGTTCACAGGGAGGGTACCGATTGCCCCTGTCCACCATTGAACGTTGATTACCCCATCGGGGCTGACGCTCTGAAGCAGGGTGCCTGTCCCGCTGCGCCTCCCTGGTTCAATAGCGCCTTGTACCTGGTCACCTTGCTGGTACGTAGCGTCGCAGGTACCGCGCTTGATGAACTCTTTGCGCAGATCGCGTGGCTCGAACTTACCCACTAGCTCGCGGCGTTGTTCCTTGGAGAGTTTGCGCGGGTCTATTCGGTAAATCTTCGTCCCTTTGACCTTCACCCCTTGCCCTACCTTCAGACGCGTTGACCGTCCGGGGATACTGCGTCGCCCATGTACATGCTGCATTGGCGGCGGGTGCAGTACGTCGTGGAGGGGGTGCGACCTTGCACGCAGCAGGCCCGCCGTGACCAGGAGTTTCTTGGAGCCGCTGAGCAGCAGGTAGACAGGCTGCCCACTGAACGTGTAGCGCGGGTCCGTCTGTAGTTGTACCTTCGTGACGTCCATCTCCTCCTCCTTATAGAGAGTGCATGAGCAGGCCCAACCCTAACAGCTATGCAGAGCAAACCGCAGCCTGCCTGCGGAAACCCAGGCACTTGCAGGGCTTTTGTGCAGCTACAGGACGGATGCGAAGCAGTCTTAGGTAAGATGCAGCGCTGCAACGTACCCTAATTTCACGAGGAGGCAGAGATGGCTGGCAAAGCCAAAACCGTAGTTGCGAAGTTCAAAAAGGAGCGCGAGACCAAAAACAAGGTGCGCTATGAGGAGGAGGGAGACAGCCCGGTTATTGACAAGCTCTACGTCTCAAAGACTTCAGTCAAAGAGCTGGGCGACCCGGAGGAGTTGACAGTAACCATCGAGGCAAGCTAGTGAACACGGAGTTGAAGTACGTTCAGCGGCGACGCTACCTCCTGTGGCTGCCTCTAATGCTCGCCGGTATAGCGGTCTTGGTCTGGCAAGTCACTACGTGGGAGCTTGAATACTGGCCCACGGTTATTGGGATAGTTATGTGTGTCCCGTGGGTGTACGACGTACCATGCTAGAGCCTGTGGGCGCACGCGTCCTAGTGGAGGATGCGCCGACGCAGACAAGAGCAAGCGGGCTAATCGTACCCGACTACTACGACCAGATACGGATGGGCATAGTAATTAAGGTAGGCGATGCCCCCCCCCTGGCAATAACTACGGTGGAACTAGCGCCGGGTGACTTGATCTATTACCCGGAGGCCGCAGAGATAAAGATCAGCGATAAGAAGCTCATCGAGGTTCAACACGTACTAGCGGTAGAGAGGATGGAATAGTGAAGATTTACGTAGCAGGTAAGACGGACGACTGGCAGCGCGTTAGGACCGTCCAAGAAATGCTCAAACGGCTTGGTCACGAAATCACTTTTGATTGGACCGAGGTAGTACAGAAAGTCGGGCCGGATGCAGGGCTGACCGCCGATACCGACTTCCGCCGTGAGTGCGCAGAAAAGGGTCGTGTAGGCACAGACGAAGCTGACCTGCTAGTCATGCTTTGTTACCCAGGACTTTGCGGCACCCTGATCGAGTTTGGCATGGCAGCGGGCCGACGTATTCCGATCGTAGTTATAGGTGAGCCCGAGCGTAACTCCGTCTTCTTCGCGTTGGACCACGTGATAATGGTAGACGAGAACTGCACTCGTGATCTGGGTACTCTGGACTCTGCCCTGCATACAGCGCTGCTGACTGTATGATCGGTGGCGAAATACCGCTTCCGAACTAAGCCTTACCGACACCAGGTAGAGGCGCTCAAGGTACTCCTCCGCAATCGGGGGGGTGCCTTGTTCATGGAGATGGGTACGGGTAAGACCAAGGTAGCCATCGACTGGGCAGCCGCAGAATCTATTCGCATTGACGAGCGTGCCCCGAAAATGCGTGCCCTAGTTACCTGCCCCCTCTCCGTCGTAGGGGTGTGGCCAAAAGAGATTGACAAGCATGACCCCTTCGCAGACAATGACTTCATGGGGGTTGAATGGCGCATTATCCACTACGACATTATCTGGAAGCCCCACGTTTACGACGAACTCGTTGAATGGCTATGTGAGGTTCCACCCGAGCAGCGCATTATCATCTGCGACGAGTCCCATAAAATCAAGACACACTCGGCTCGCAGGTCCAAGGCAATGCACAGGTTGGGTCACTACACTGAAAAGAAGGTGATAGCCTCCGGCACCCCTGTCACCAACAAGCGCCTGCTTGATCTGTTTTCCCAGTTCAAGTTCTTGCGCGAATCAATCTTCGGAACACACTTCTCACACTTCAAGCGCATGGTGGCAGTCTACAAGTGGAACAGCCCTGTGATCTTGAAATTCAAGAACCGGCGTTGGGTACAAAAGAAGACGGAACACCTTGTCTACCGCATTAAGAAGGATGAATGCCTAGACCTTCCGCCAAGGACTCACGAGATAGTTCCTGTTGAACTAGAGCCAAAGGCCCGCGAAGTTTATAACCAACTTGCACAGGAAGCGATAGTGGAGTTCGAGGGTCTTGAAGTAGTAACTCCTCATGTTCTTACCCGCATGATGCGTCTCTCGCAGATTACTGGGGGGTGGCTAAAGGGTGAGGAGGAGTATCGGAAGATAAGCACCGCGAAGATCGAGGTCTACTCTGACCTACTAGCCACGCTTAAGGCCAACGAGCGTAAGAAGGTAGTCGTCTACGCAAGGTTCAAACGCGAGATTGAAGAGCTTCGCAAGGCGACTAAGAAGGTAGGGTACAAAGTCCTCACTGTCCGGGGCAAGAACCGTAAAAGACGCGAGCAGATTTACGCTGCCTTCGAGTCTGCTGACGTGTACACAGTACTAGTCGTGCAGCTTGCTACAGGCGCTGAAGGGCGCAACGAGCTAGTTGTAGCTAGAGAGGCTATCTTCTACTCCCACGACCAGAGCATGGTGCATTTCCACCAGGCTCTAGACCGACTACACCGCCCAGGACAGAGGCACAAGGTTACGTACTTTCACCTGCTAGTAGAGAAATCACAAGACCCTCTTATACTGCGGGCACTTCGCGAAAACTTCAAGGCAGCTGACATGGCGCTGAAGTACCCTAAGCTGCTACTTTCTTCTGCTGAGACAGCAAACGCAGAGCGACGTAAACGCACCAAGAAAAAGCGCAAGAAAAAAGCGACAAAGAGGGTTTGCGCGCCCGACATCGCCACGCCATTATCGGGAAAATCAAACAAGGAGAGGCATACGTCACATAATGTCTGTACCCCGCCACAAGAGAATGACTGTTAAAGATAAACGAAATAAGACTGCGGGGCAGTTTCGACGTCGGGTTTTTGGTAAACACCCTAGTATGCGAAAGAAGCTAGGGGTAAAGGATTATTGGGAGTTGTATAACCAAAGGCTTTCTGAACAAGAAGGAAAGTGCGCGATTTGTAAAACAAATAAACCAGGAGGACGTGGGACATGGCACATGGATCATAACGGTAAGACCGGTGAGATTCGTGGATTGCTCTGTTGTAATTGTAATCTCAAGCTCGGATGGGTCGAGGAAAACCTAAACGGTATCGCAGCATACCTGAGGAGGTGGAAATAATTATCATCATAGAGGGGCCGGACGGAGCGGGAAAGTCCACCCTAGTAGATCAGCTCTCAAAAGAGTTGGGACTAGAGGTAGGAGAACGTGCCACAAAAGACCGAGACAAACTCTACGAGGTAATACGTCAAGACACCTACACCGCACTAGGCGAGGCAGTCCGAGCGCACGATCCAGCAAGAATCTGGGATCGACTTTTCTTTAGCGAGATGGTGTACGCACCCGTAGTTGGTAGGGATTGCGAGTTCGAGCACGAGGAGATAATCTTCGTAAAACGAGTACTCAACGCGATGGGTTGCCCCGTCATTGTGTGTCTGCCCGAATGGCACACGGTCAAAGAGAACGTCGAAGGCACACATCAGATGGCTGGCGTAGAGGAGAACCTGGCTCACATTTACGCTGCTTATGGAACTGTTACTTCAGGTATGTCGTGGGTTATCTTCTACGACTACACTGACGAGCGAAAAGAGGCCGGGTTCAAAAGTTTTGATGAAGTCCTTACCTCGTGCAGGCATTACTTGGAAAACCACAGGGCGAAGAGGAGCTGGTGATGGATTGGGACGTACTAGTCGAGCAACGTAATGAGTGGGTAGCCGCTAACTTCGAGCCGGGTGAGGCTTTCCCAAAAACCGATGTACAGATGGACACGGTACTAGGCTGCGTCGAGGAGCTAGGAGAGCTAGCCCACGCGCACCTTAAGAAATCGCAGAGCATTCGAGGGACGGCGGAGGAACACGACGCCAACGCTAAAGATGCTATCGGTGACCTTTCCGTATACCTGATGGGAGTAATGCGCCACGTAGGTACCCCGCGGGAACGGAAGATCAGGGCGATAGAAGGTAACGCGATGAAGACACTCTTCGCGCTAGCCGGAGCCGTCGGAACCCTCTGTGACAGGCAGAGTCTCGTCGACGTAGAAAACATCGTCGCATTTATGTGGGGTTACTGCGAGCTACTCGGATGGGACTACGAAGAAATAGTTTGTAAGACGTGGGAAAAGGTCCGACAACGCGACTGGAAAGCTAACCCGCATGATGGGGGCGAGAGTGCCTAAGTTCGACGACCTAACCGGGTTGTGGCATGGAGCATGTGACTTGATGCTTCATGCCAAACGCGGCAAGGTCCACATGAATGGAGTAACGTCTTTCCAATTCGACAAAGTGTACCGAGCCGCATCCATGGCGTACGAGTTCGATCTAGGCACAGAGTTGTGGTTGACTAAGAGTAGGTTCACCTCTCTCAAGCGGGACTATCTAGACCCTGACCGCCTGGAGAAGTTTGTGGCACAGAGCGCAGCGTTGCCGGATCGGAGGGTAGCCGTGTCACAGATGATGCCCCGACTAAAGCCGGAGCGACAACACGGAAAAGACTGGACCAGTTACAAATGGGGAAACTGCATCCTCGGATTCACCTTTCGATCGGTGCCGACTCCTCACTTTACCATGCAGTCTCGTACCACCTTGATGACTCGCATGGGAGGAATGGACCTGGCGCTGGCGTACTGCCTTGCGAGAGAGATTGCGGCAGCGAGGGGTGAGAACCTAGAGGACTACGCATTTACGTGGTACATAGCCAGTGTATACCACTCCTCTCTCCACGCCATTCCTTACGTCTACTCACACGGACACCACGAAACCTTTGACGAATTCGACTTTGAGAAGTACCCGGTAATGAAAGCAATGCACCGGCAGATTGACTATAACGATCGGCTGGACGCGGAGGGACGTATCATCAAGCACGGGACCAGGGAGAGGCTGCGCAAACAGCGTCGCGCCTTCAAGGCGGGAGAGCTACCCATAGCCGCCCCTGTGTCTCTCGACGAACTAGACCTAGAGAACCTGGAGAGTAGAAGATGATTGCACTAGATGGAGGATTTACACACACAGTCAGGGCGCTTCGAGCGGGCCTGTTGGCAGCGCCAGAGGTAGATGTAGGGGAGTGGCACTCTCAGAAGGTAGAGGGAATCCCCCAGCTAGTTACGCGAGAGGTCAGAGACGTTACGCTGAGCTTCCCTCTCCCTACCCTAATGGGGGACGACGCATCCACCTGTACCGAGTTGATACAGAGTTTGATCCAGCCTAACCTCCCGTGGGCTGAGGAACACTTCTTGGAGCGCGTCGGCGGGGTACCACTTAACCCTCCGCCATCAGCGGCTAACTGGCCGTTTGCGCAACAAGGGCACGCCGCACATACGGACGCCGAAGAAAAGTTTAGTCACACTTACCCCGAGCGCATGTGGCCTAAGCGCGCAGGGCGAGAAGGCACTCAAAGAGCCTCCGACATACATCGAGGTATCCGGTTTGCCTATGGCGACCTAGATGACGTCGTACAGCTTCTGAGGCGCTCTCTCTACACGCGCCAGGCATACCTACCCATCTGGTTTCCTGAGGACACAGGGGCAGTTCACAAAGAACGCGTACCATGTAGCCTGGGATACCATTTCCTCTTCAGGGATGGAAAGCTCAATGTGACGTACATGATTCGGTCCTGCGACTTTGTACGTCACTTCCGAGATGACGTATACATGGCAGCCCGCCTGGCCCAGTGGGTATGCGAACAACTCCCCGGAGGTGAATGGCTAGACGAAACCCCACCTACTATTGACCTCGGTGATCTAACTATGCACACCATGTCCATGCACATATTCCAAGGAGACGTAGCCAAACTAGAAAGGGAAGCGTAATGAATCAACCTCGTATTATTACCAAAGATCAGCTCAACTCACTACGTAACCTATTGGATTCAATAAGTGAGTCAGAGTTCGATGAGCTTACCATTACTGAGAATGAAATGCGCTCTATTGGGGTTCGTGTTTACGCAGGTAAGGACGACTTCTTGGGGCAGAACATTACTATTCCGCCGAGTGGAATAACCCGCGGTGACTTTATAAAACCGAGAGGTAAAGACGATGACTGAACAAGTTCCAAAGAGCGAAATGCCCACGAGAAAGAGGCCCAGCCGCGGGGAGATATTCATGCGGACTGCGCACCTGTTCGCAGAGCGCTCTACGTGCAACCGCGGGCAGGTTGGGGCCGTACTCGTAAAGGACAATCGGATCATCTCCACTGGATACAACGGAGCGCCACCTGGGATGCCCCACTGTACGGAGGTAGGATGCGACGAGCTCGTCCTCTACAAACGAACCCCCGCAATGCTGGCATCCACCTACGAGAAGGTAGAGCTAGGCTGCCAGCGTACTATCCACGCAGAGGCGAACGTACTCCTTTACGCTGCCCGCCACGGGATACCTACCCAAGGGTCATGCCTCTACTGTACTCACTCCCCCTGTGAACGATGCGTACTGCTAATGGCTAACGCAGGAATTACGCGTCTCATCTACAACAAGCCGTACCGAGCAACCCCGTGGGACCTGATTAAACAACTCGGCATTGAGGTGAAAGGGCGAGAGGGTGGCTGACGAACCTGCTACACCCCATGCTGAGGACTCGATGGAGGGGTACGTCGGGCCTGGACGAGAACTCCTGCCTGACACGCGGGAGGGGCTAACGCACAGGGTTGTGATCGGAGGGATGGATGGATACCTTACCGCTAATCCGCGTCCTGAGGAAGGGCCGATCAAAGAGATATTCATTCACGGGTTCGGGAAGCTAGGGAGTACCAATGCAGGGTGGACTAATGCGTTTGCGATCATGCTGTCTATTGGGTTGCAATTCGGAACTGAACTCCCAATGCTTGCCCGCAAGTTTGCCCACATGAAGTACGAGCCTAACGGGGAAACCGACAACCCTGAGATTCCTCACTGCCACTCTATCCCTGACTACATCTTCAAGTGGATTGCGCTGCATTACGGAACCCCCCAACTACGAGCAGAACTGATTCAGATTGATGAGGAACTAAGCCGGTGATGTTGGCACATATCCAACACCTTGGAATGACTATCCCGTGGATGCTGCCTGACGCTGATGAACCCCTTTTGTGTTGGATTAAGGAACGATATGTCGGTCTTCGTGGCCAAGAACGTATTGCTATCGTCGACCAGATGGGCAGAATTTACCATTACGACTGTAGCGATATTGAAGTAATTATGGAAGGACGTAATATCAATGCTCAATACATACAACGATGAGAACTGAAGGACTACGCGAGGTAGCAAAACTCCGTGCTGACGAAGCTGCTGCCCACCGCGAGAATACGCGTCGGAACGAGGACAGGCAAAAGCATGAACGCCAGATCTATGAAATTCAAAGAGACATAGAGCAGGCGGTACATGAAATAAACGAACTCTTTAAAGATGCGGAGATTCTAATTATCCCTTCCGAGCTTCGTCCAGTAGATCGCAGGGGGTGGAAAAATGCCTGGACACTTAACTTGGACGAGCTAGAGTTTGAGGTCAGACAAAATAACTTCACCGGACTCTACTTTATGGACGGCTCTCCTGACCCTAATGACAATAGTGCAGATCAGTCAGGATTCAAGATCGAAACTCTTGCAGACCTGGCGGGGATACTTTAATGGCATTCCAGGATAAGATTCGTAACGCGAACTGCAAGCTCTGCCCACTACATGCCGAGGCTGAACACGTATGCCTGATGGGAGACGGTAAACGTAAGGCGGAGATTATGATCGTAGGAGAGGCCCCAGGCGCGCGGGAGGATGAGTCACATAGGGCCTTTGTCGGGCAGGCCGGCAAGCTCCTAAACCAAATGCTACGCGAACATGCAGGCATTAACCGCTCAGAATGCTACATCACGAACGTCGCAAAGTGTCGGCCTCCAGAGAATCGTACCCCGACGCGAACTGAGATTAAAACTTGCGTTGAGGCGTACCTGCTGGCTGAGATAGAAAAAGTCGCTCCGAAGTGGGTACTCGTTCTTGGTAACGCTGCGCTCCAGGGAGTCATCGGCAAAAGCGGTATCACAAAACACAGGGGGACCAGGTTCGAGTTCCCTGACTTCACTGTTATGGCTAGCTTCCACCCTGCTGCCGTCCTGCGCAACCCGCGTTACGGCTCTGAACTACAGGCGGACCTTGAACGCTTCGGCAAGCTAGTACGCGGAGAATCGGGGGCACCTACTACTAAGGTACGCATCGTACGAACTGCATCCCAGCTACGTTGGTTGGCTAAGAAGCTGCGCACGGTGAAGGCATTCTCTTACGACATCGAGACGACGAGTCTCCAGGACTACCGACCAGACTCTCAGATCGTCTCTATAGCCTTTACGTGGACAGAGGGGGAGTCAGCATTCGTTCCCATCTATCACGGACAGACTCCCTGGAAAGAACCCCAAAAGGTGCTTGAATTCCTGGCCCCTGTGTTGGCTGAGAGTCCTGCTAGCAAGGCAGCCCATAACGGCAAGTTCGATGCTAGGTGGTTGTCTACGTTCGGAGCGCCAGTTACCCAAACTTTTGACACTATGCTCGCAGCGCATATGCTGGATGAGAATCGGGCGAAGGGCCTTAAGCCTCTGTCACAACTATTCCTTGGGGCTGACGCTTACGACCTAGGGGACGAGCTGAAAGATGCGGCAAGTGTACCCCTACGTCGCCTAGCTTCCTACAATGCCAAGGATACTGACTATACATTCCGCTTGGCGAAGGTGTTTGCCAAAGAGCTAAGAGGAGAGCCACGTATAGCTCGGGTGTTCAAACATCTGATGATGCCTGCGTCTAATGCGCTTGTGGATATAGAGCGCCGAGGGATGCAAATTGATTGGGAACGGTGGATAGATCGTAATGCTGCGGCTAAGGCCAAGAGGAAATACCTCGAAGACCACATGAAGAATCAGTACGTAAAGAAGTCGAAGCGGGAGAAAATCAATTTCAATTCTCCCATCCAGGTGGCTGAGTGGTTGTTCGGGGATATGGACCTTGACATTATTGAGGAAACCAAAACTGGAAACCCCTCTACCAAGGAGTCAGTACTACTTCAGCTTGCCAAAGAGCATCGCGTTGCGGAAGTCCTATTGAAGTGGCGCAAATGGAATAAGTACCTCAATACCTACTTGGAACCCTGGATGAAATGGGCAGACGAGGACAGGGCTATCCACCCTACGTACAAGCTGTTTGGCACCGTAACGGGCCGCCTTAGCTGTACGGACCCTAACCTCCAGCAAGTCCCCCGAGAACCTTTCATTCGAGGCATCCTGGGCGCTAGACCCGGCCATGTGTTTGTCGAGGCAGACTACTCACAGATAGAGCTTAGGATAGCTGCGATGCTAGCCCACGAGAAACGAATGCTTCGCATGTTTGCCGAAGGTAAAGATATGCACCTGAACACCGCGGTGGACGTGACAGGTAAAGCGCCAGACCAGATTGAAAAGGAGGAGCGGAAGAAAGCTAAGGCGGTGAACTTCGGGTTCCTTTATGGCATGTTCCCCGAAAAGTTCGTCATCTATGCGAGGGATAACTACGGGGTTGACGTTACCCTTGCTGAAGCCGAAGCATTCCGGCGCAAGTTCTTTGAGGCGTACCCTGCCCTACTCCAGTGGCACGACCGGCAGAAGCGCCTAGCCCACAGGTACAAGAGGGTCAGCTCACCAATAGGTCGGGTCCGGCACCTTCCTGACATTGACTCTAGTACCCCCACCGTTCGGATGGAGGCAGAGCGCCAAGCAATCAATAGCCCTGTGCAATCTCTAGCCTCCGACTTCACGCTACTAGCCATGATCCTGCTAGCTGAGATGGGGTTTCTTATCCTCGGGCTAGTCCACGACGCACTCCTCTTCGAAATACCAGAAGACGAAGTAGACGTCAGGCTACCTATCATCAAGGAGGTAATGGAGAACCTACCCCTACAAGAGCTTTTTGAGTTGGACGTGACAGTTCCAATTGAGGTAGAGTTGAAGGTCGGCTCTCACTGGAGCGAAGGAGAGGTTTGGAGTTGACAAAAAAGGAAAAGAAATTTCGCAGAGCCTATCGGCGCATGACCGGAGGGCACCTTATCGGGGGCGCTCGCGCAATGGAAAGTTGTGTAGGTTTCACTTCAGACACAGGACTAATCCACCGTAAGCATTTGACTAAGAAGGAGAAACGGGTACTCGACAAAGCCCAAAAAAAGCTAGGCGAAGGAGTTCACCTCCTACGCGTCCTCGGAAATCATCTAGAGAATCCACCCCATGAGGCTGAGTAACTCAAAGGCCAAGACGTGGAATCGCTGCCCTAAGCAGTACGACTTCAAGTATGTCCAGAAGCTAAGGCCCAAGCGTAAGAAGGTTCATCTAGAGCTGGGAACGTGGGTACACGAATTGCTCATGGTGTACTACGACGGAGAGGACTGGAAAGCTAAGCACAGACAGCTAAAGGCAAAGTTCAACAATCTCTTCGAGGAGGAGAAAGAGGAGCTGGGTGATTTGCCGGCCGAAGCTCTACGTCTCTTCAAGTCTTACCTCCGCCACTACGGAAAAGAGGACGAAGAGCATAGGACAATTGACACCGAGGTCGATGAAATTATCGAACTACCTAACGGGCTTAGGTTCCAATTTATCATCGACCGTATCTACGAAGATCGCGACGGACTCTGGCTTCAAGATCACAAAGCAATCAGTAAATTTATGCCCAAAGACTTCATGCTCTTGGATGCCCAGCTGACGCGGTACTTTTACTGTGCGGAGAAGATGGGGTACACCCCCTTGCTTGGGGTTGAGTTTAATGAGATACGAACTAAGGCTCCGAGCATTCCCCACGTTAACCAGGATGGCTTCCTCTCTCGCGCCCAGAAGATTGACACTGACTACTGGACATATCTAAAAACCATTAAGGACCTGGGTCAGAATCCCAAATCCAAAATCTATCTTCCCAAGCTGCGGGAACTCTGGGAACGCGAGCAGACTGACAGTAGGTTCTTTCGCCGCTCTAGACTTCCCAAGGATAAACCTGTTACTCGCACCATGATGCGAGAGCTAACCGACACGGCGGTAGAAATTCGACAAGCCGAGAAACGAGGGCGCTTCCGACGAACTCCTGACAAGTCTTGTCAGTGGACCTGTGACTACTTGGACCTTTGTGTAACAGAGCTTCATGGAGGGAACACTGATAGCATGATCAAAATGCACTATGAGCAGCGCAAACGGAATGAGGAGGACGGATGAGTGGCTAGACGACGCAAGCGTAAACTGAAGTCATCACAGGTATCTAAACGGATTGTGGGAGTAGACGAGGCTAACCCCCACGTCAAGATTCTGGTCTACGGAAAAAACGGAAAGGGTAAGACCAGGTTCGCTGCGTCGGCCCCGAAATGCCTTCTTATTGACATTAACGAGAGGGGTACTCTCTCGGCTCGCAGCTACAAAGGTGTCAAGGTCATACACGTCGAAAGCTGGTACGACCTAGAGGCCATCTACTGGTACCTTAAGAAGGGCGAACACCAATTCGAGTCAGTAGCCATAGACACCTTGACTGCGATGCAGGCCCTTTGCATGGAGCAGGTTATCTACGAGGGTTACGAGCGTGACTCTACACGACAGCCGAAGACTCCAACTAAACGTGACTGGGGAACTACCAAGCAGATGATGGAGGAGGAACTACTCAAATTCCGCAACCTCCCCATGAACGTGATCTTTACCGCACAGGAGAGGACGACCGGAGACCCAGAGGAGGGAGAACCGCGCCTAATTACGGCAGACCTCCCCGCCGGCGCTCGAAGTGCGGCCCTAGGAGCGGTGCAAGTAATTGGCCGCATGTACAAGAAAGAGGTGAAAGTCAAAGGTAAAAAACGTCGTAGCAAATGGGAGTTTCGTCTGTTCGTAGGTGACCATGCAGAGTTGGACACTAAGGACCGGACGTTTACGCTGGGGCGCATACTACGCGAACCCACCGTTCCAAAGGTAATCCAAGCATCAGTTAGTCAGGAGGACTAAGTGGCAAAGAAGCGTAAAGGCAGCGCCGATACTATCCGTCTCGACTTCTCCAAGGAGGTAGAGGGCGGCGGTGGAGGCATACGCCTACCCGAGAACGATTACAAAGGTCAGATCGTCAAGATCAAAAAGATCAGGTCGTCTGAGAAAGACACGCCCGGTCTCGCCGTAACTATCAAGATCACAGAGGGTAAGTTCAAAGGCAAGAAGCTCACGGATCGCCTGTGGATTACGCCTAAATCCCTCTGGCGAGTCAGGTCCATGCTCGAAGCTCTAGGTATTAGCGTACCCAAGAAAGTAGTCAACCTGCCGATAAAGAAGATCATCGGTAAGGAACTAGGTCTCACTGTCATAGACGACGAGCCGTACAATGGACGGATCAAGTCGAAGATCGGTGACTTCGTAGACCTGGAGACTCTCGCCGACCTCTACGACGACGAGGACGAAGACGACGATGACTTCGACGAGGATGACGTCGACGATGAGGACTCGGACGAAGATGAGGACGACGAGGATGAAGATGACGAGGACGAGGATGATGAGGATGAGGACGACGAAGACGACCTGGAGGACATGAATCGGAAGGAACTAAAGCAGTACATCAAAGAGAACGACCTCCAAGTCAAGGTCACCAAAAAGATGGACGCGGATGACATTCGTGAGGCCATCGAGGAGGCAAAGGGTGACGACGATGAGGACGAGGATGAGATCGACCTAGAGGACTTCTAGGGAGATAATGCGGCCATGGAAAGTAGAATAAGCCTTCAATACCTAGCAGGGTTTATTGATGGGGAGGGGTGCTTTACAATTACCCCGCGCCTTCTCCCCCTACTTTCCATTGGCCAGCGTGATCCGACAGTTCTACATCGGATTAAGCAGTTCGTAGGGGCGGGCCATGTGTCTGGAGTCACGACTCGTAATCTATGGCGCTATGCAATTACAGGTCAGAACGCCATAAATCTGACGGGAAACCTGATCCCTTATCTCGTAGTTAAGCGTGAGGAGGCTGAACTTTTTATAACGGTACGCATGATAGGAAGCGGAAGGCCGATGAATTCCCTAGAACGCAAACAACGTGAAAATGTGAGACGGATGCTCCAGGAGTTGAAGCATGAAAGAGTCTGATCTGACTAAAAAAATGGTCATACGCCTAAAAGACCGCGGAGCGTGGGCTAGGAAGATTCACGGCAACATGTACACCGCCGGGCTTCCCGACATCATGGCGGTGTATCGCGGATGGGGCCTAGGGTTGGAGGTGAAGATGCCAGGGCGCGAGAAAACGCTTACGGCCATTCAACGGAAGACCCTAGACCTCATCAGCGATGCAGACGGATTCGGAAGGATGGTTACCTCTGTAGATCAGATAGATGAACTTCTAGACGAGATAGATCGGATCGAGGATGCCTAGAACGACTGACACGCGCAAGGCCCGCCGTACGCGTGTAGAGCGTGCGCGGGTACTAGCAGAGCTAGAGGAGGGCAAGCTGGACATTCGGGAGCTTCTGGACGCTCCTCCGACGTCTCTGATGGGCGCAGACTTGTGGGACGTACTACTACGCGTCCCGAACCTCGGCAGGAGGGGAATCCAAACCCTGTGTGAGCGTTCAGGGGTGTGGGTCCACTGTAAGCTCGAAGACTTGAAGTATTACGAGATAGAACGACTCAAAGAGTCTCTACCACAGAGGGTGGATTAAGGTGGCTCGAAAGAATAAAACCAATCGCCTTTGGAGTCCCTCACCCTCCAAGAGTAAACCTACTATATCTGTGATAGAGCGGGGCGACCCAGAGGAGGATCGGGCCGGCCTGCCGTTTGGGTTTGGACGCGTCCTCGTCGAAGAGGAGCAGAGGGCTATCGCCCTAGGTAAGCACTGGCTAGAGGAGTACGCGGGCATGAGTAGAAGACAAGCCAGAGGGGATGGGTGGGACGAGCACATGGAGGCATTGACATCGTGACAGATACTAACCTTATAGCGGCTGTAGAGAGGTGTCGCAAAGGCACCGGTAGTTTGGAAGATTACAAAGCCGCGTTCGCCTTTGCTGACGACACGATTGTGGGACTGCGTAAGAAGCTCAAAGAAAACGCCCCCCCGACCGAAGCCGAGGGGGCGCAGGAGGGTGAGAGATGACTTCTCACCTTCGACGGTAGTTAGACCCGCCGAAGTTCTTGTGGGGTTTCTCCGCTGTTCCTCTTGAGGTAGACGAAGTAGGCAGCCACGCCGGCGTAGACGAACGCCCCGATCTTTACCCCCAAATCGCTAGGTATCTGAGTAATGAAGTTCCCCACAGAGATAAACCCAGTGACAAGCTGCATGACCGCCTTGTCAACCGCGTCTTCTGTGGCGTTCTTCGTTCCTATCACCGCGATAACCCCGGCTGCTAGTGGGATTAGTGCAATGACCTGTGACTGAAAGTCAGCAGTAATCGTGAACCCGAAAATGTCGTCGCCCCAAAATAGGGCAACAGCCGCAAAGGCAAAGATCACAAAGCTAGTGACTGCCTTTGCATATTTGGACAGAATTGATTCGTTCATCGTTCTTCCCCCGTTCATCGTTCTTCCTCCTTTAATTACCAGGAACTGGCTTCGCCTCTAGCTCAGCCAGCGTGTTGGGTTTGCGGCTATGGGTAACGTCTTCGAGAACCGCTAGCACTAGTGTTAGATTCGTTCCCCATTCACTTTCTCCAAATCCGCGTACTATCTTGCGGGCTGAGAGATTCGCTCGAAGTCTGCGTCGAATCTTGTAGTAGCCACAACATTGCTGTTTGAGAGTCTTCACCGTGGCTTCTATTCCCTGTTCGGCGCTGGTGTAGTTCTGTACGCCTACCGAGTTATAGTTCGTAGAACCTGGGAGACGTAGCGTGGTGTTCGTTGGATTGAACTTTGCGCTTCCTCCCTCTGCCTGCAACTCAGCAGCCCAGGCGCGTCTCGTGTGGAGCGTGACTTCAGCTCCTAGCTTCTTGGTTACCTGTTGCGTAAATTCCCCTCGCGTGATAGCTGATGCGCTAGCACACAGGGTCAGCATTAGGAGTGCGACGATTACTACAGCTAGACGTTTCATTAGTTACCCTCGTGTGAGAAGTGGTTCAGATCGGCAGGCAGAACTTCGCCCCCGCCTCTTAGCGGCTCGTTGTGTTCGCGGCAGTATTCCCGCAGGCCCTCTGGATCGGTGACGTCCTCAGCGCCCTCGTATTTCACACCCTTACCGCTTGGGGGACAGGCGTGGTTAGAGAACCTACCGCCGCATCTTCCGGGGCAAGTAGGAGCGCCGCACATAATGATGCACAAGTGTTCACTGTACTCGGGAGAGCGAACACCGCTGATGACTTCGCCTTTCCACTTACCGCTAGCACGAGCTCGCTTGTTAATCTCAGCAATCCAGGCCGGCAGTTGGTGTCCGTCGTAGGTGACTAGACCTTCAATTACCGGAGGATGCTTATGATGATAACGTAGTTCTTTGAAGTGGTGGAGTCGCTGGTTGTGCCTGTGTTTCATTTCGCTACTCATCGGCTCTTTGTTGGTCAGTACGTCCCAGAGGAACCCATCGACTTTGATATGTCCCTCACCGATCTGGATCAGGTTCTCTCTGGAGAGTCCCTTCCATGAGCCGGCGACCCGAGCGTGCTTACGGGTTAGAGGCCCTAGCTTCCCGTCTACCGGAACCTTCAGCCAGTCACACTCGGCGTGGTCCAGGATGACGTTGACCTCTTTCTGTAGGGTGCGTATGTGTTTAGCGTCCATCTCCTCCTCCTTAGCAGGATGCCTTTTCGATTTGTGAGATTCTCTTCAGCGTTGGGGAATAAAAGTCGTGAAGTTCTTTAACGGTTGTGCCATTCCCCTTGCCTTCCTCGATCTTCTCGACGGACAGCGCCTCTGCGCGTTCGAGTAGTTCGGCAAGAATGTCACTATTGGTCTTTACACCTTCACAGATTTCGACACTGAGATGGTGCGCTTCATTTGTGCGTTGCGTATTCAAGTAGATAAATGCAAGCGTCCCGGCCGCGGCCAAGATCATTACTGCCAACAGCGCTCCGATTGTTATCCGCACTCTCTTAATCATCAGTGGGCCGCCTGGATAATTAGGGTGCCAACCGCTACGACAAACATCAAGCCGACGGCGATAGCACCGAACAATCCCCACACAATACGGTTGAGGGTCTTCCTGACTTCAGCAGTATCCTCCTTAAGCTCTCGGAGTTCACCGCGCATTTCTATCAGCGACCGATCTTGTTTACCAAGTTCGCGCTCTAGGTGGGACGCCTTGTCGTGAATACTACGTATCCGTGAGTCATGACTTTTAAACCGTTCCCTAACCCATTCCCCAAAAGGAATTCCCCCGGCCTCCATTAGTTCACCCCCAGTGAGATTAGTCCAACTTGTAGTCGTTCTAGTAGCGCTTCGAGGCCGGACGCAGGAGCGTCTAGGTCAATCTCATTACTACGTTCGCTGTGACGATAACTAGTATTAATGATCTTCCGGTAACTCTTGTCGGCTGCGTCTACGAAGCTGATCCAGTCCCCTGATTTAACACAGGCTGCTGGCCAGAAGATTCCGTACTGATCCATTACGTAGCCGGCAAGCGTGGCGGACCCTGAGCGGTTCAGTAGGTTAGCTTCTTCAAGGAACCGCTTACCAACAGCGATAGCTGTGGCAGGCGTGCCTATGCCCTGTAGGTCGAGGATTGCTACGCGATTGCGCCCTGCCTTTACAGCGGGATGCTCTGGGTCAATGATTTCCAGTTCGGAGGAGGTAACACTAGCCTGAGAACCGGGAGGCCCTACCGTCCTCGTATTACCATCAACGTCCGTATAGGAAACGACTACAGAACGCCAGAGGCGTTGAGAATCTATCCCTACCTCATTCAGGTTAGAGGGGCTGACGTAAGCCTTCCAAAATTTCCCGTAGGTTCCTGGCTTACGGAGCTGGAAGCGCTTGTCGCCATAAACGAACCAATCGTACAATCCGTATTTAACCACGTCCCGAACGATGTCAGCTACGCTAGTAGGGTCACCGTACCACGCTTGGGGAATAGTGAATCCGTCATCGTCAATATATTCACTATCCACAGTAAGAGGAGACGCGAAGGTGGGGATGAGATACTCCAACATTTGCTTCGCAGAGAGCCCAACGTTTGGCCATGTTCCCCGTATAGGCAAGCCGTGATTACCTATCACCTTCGGATATTCAAAGATGACTAGCCACTCCCCATCCCCTGTAAAGGTTCCTCGATAAAGGGTGTACAACCGAACATACTTGCGGGAATTGGTGGTTGCATTAAGGGTCTGAGCATTTGCGCTTAGACCGTTATAGTCAGCACTAGAATCCACCGACGTCGCTAGGTCATCTGTGGATAGCTGCGTCAGGTTGTCCCAAAGTTCGTTAGAACCCCCGCCTTTTGCGAAGTTGAAGTTGTAGAGGAATTTACCAATTGCAGCGCCGTCCCCGTAGTACCAACTTTCAATGATCGCGAAAGGCCCTCCCCCAGCCGTAGTCACGATCCTTGAAAAGTGGTGCATGATACCTGGACCACTTGCCCCTGCATCCGCAAAGCCGGTTGATGTATCCCCTTGGTATTGGCTATTCCCCCCCAATACATTTAGCTTCAACTGCGACGATGGATCACCCCACTTAGAGAGGTCGCAGTCAATGAATCCTACCTGCACCGCATTATTGTCTTCAAGCACAGACTGGTACCCCAACAAGCTCGGGCTGATTGATTTATGCTCTCCCGATACGTCTGGGGCCTTGTCTAGGAAACCCTCCCACACTTTTGCCACTCCCGGCTGATAGGCGTAAGCATCGTGGTAGGCAACGAGGTCACGCCAGTCCAGTTGAGGATTGCGGCCGAGGGTACAGCTGAAATCCTTATAGCCGCCAGGAATCTCTGTACCCCACTCGGCATCAGCTAGTACGTTCTCGGGGTTCGGCTCGTCTTCAGCCCATCGCGCCCCAGCGCCACGAGGGCCTATCCTCAGGGCTATCTTGTCGGGGGGATAGTCACGGGTGACGGCAACCCTAGATTTACTCGGAGCCGCAAAAATCTGTTCCGGTCCTGATCTTACCCTGTCAACTGCGAGGCTAACAGAATTAGTTTGTTTTCCGTTAGTAGCGGCTATCCCTGCGCGATAACGAGAAACTACAAGGTCTTCTCTGACGCAATTAGGGAGAGTGTTTTCTGAAACCTTAAGATCGTTGATGTAAAGAACATTTAGCGCTTCCCCGCTAACCGGCCAGAGAATCTGGCGAATCATTATCCAATACCAGGTATTCTCTGCTAGTTCAGGTCCGAGTAGCGATTCACCTTCTCCAAAATTAAGAGTTTTCTGTTCGGAAGGCTCCTTTATCCTCACGAGACGGAATTTTTTATCAGTTGATTGAAGAACTATCCCTCCTCGCTCAGTAGTAGTTGGATCTTGTTCAAAATTATCCCAACGAAAAATATCGATCTGTCCTTGTCGCGCCTCAAAGAATCCCGGCATCAACAAAACAGCCCCACCCCACCAGACTTCTTGTCCTGCTTTCCAGCCTGTGTGGGGGGCCTTTACAATCCCACGAGCAAATCCATCGGGTTTAGTAACGATTGCTAGAAGGCCTGTACCTATAGGTCCATATCCCGGGGTGTAAGGAGTAAGAGTACCATTAGACAAACCTGCTTCTTCATACTCTTCAGTGACCGATTTTCCCTCATGGTCGGCTTTGAATGTAGTTTTGACAAGTTCTTTGCTGGGGGGCATTATGCAGCTTCCGACGCGAAGTGGTAACCTGGAAAGTAGAAAGCCTTGACCGCTCCTTTGACTTTAGCGGAGTCAGCCAGTTCTTCGAAGTTTCCAACACTTGGAACAATGATGCCCTTCATGGCCCGAGCCTCCAACCCACTAGGTGATGCAATAGGCAAGAACCCATCAGGTACAAGTCGTGCCCACACTTCCGCGGTCGGATGCTGTCTGAACACTCCGTCGGTCCTAAACTCCATCTTGCGGCCGGCAAAGCACGTACCGAACACAGGGGCTTCACCTCCTAGCAGTGATGAGGCAACTGGTTCGCTGTATTCCCTCGTCGTCGTAAGGGTGGGTGCTTCGGGGTACTCATCCCACACTCCAAGTTTTCCTTCTTTCAGGGTTCCCCCAGCTTTGAATACCGCGTCGTTGAACGTCCCGAGCGTTTCGCCATTTACTCCCCAGGTAACGTTACCTTCCGTATCTACTAGGACTTCAAGTTTCGCGCCTTCACGCCAGGCGCTATCTTCCCACTGTGCCAAAGTAGTAGAAACCCCCGCCACGATCTTGACCACCCGAACTTGTCCCACTACAATGTGATAGATTTTTCCTCCGATAACTAGTGTGACTTCCTTCTGGAATAGATAGATCAACCCGCAGTTAGATTCATTTGTCCAGCGGAAGACGTATCCGAACTTCTGCGCTCGGCGATCGGTTTCTGCGGGAATTTTTACCGCCCCTGCCAAATTGACATACCCGCAAGTAGAACCCCCTGCGATTAGTATGCGCTTTGCGGTTTTAGTTTCAGCCATTAGGTTGTCCTCGTTAGTACGCCGGTTCCGGTTTTGAAGTCAGTTGCTGACCCGAATCCTTCATAGGTACCCCCGATCGGGGCTTTCTTACCTGTCGCATTACCTGCTTCTTGAAGGAAGCTATCTTCCCAAATTACGGGGCCTCCCGAGCTGGCTTCTAGGTAAGCTTGGACGATGGCGAACTGCTCGGTGGGCAGCGGGAAAATACAATCCATTTGAACTTCTTCCCCGACTTCCCCGACCGTCCTTACTGTGATTCGGAACTCCCAACGCTGTTCGCCGAGGACAGCAACTTCAGGGCGCACTTCCCCCAGATCAATGAACGAGAAATTGCCTTGAAGATATGTAGCCTTTTCATCGTTTACTATCCACCTAGTCGCCCCCAACACCCGCCATTCCAGACGGAACCTCACATTACCGGCAAGTTCGTTCGGGTCCCACAGCCTCAACAGCATCCGCCGGTTCCCCGTATGTGTCAAGTGTTCACCCGTAGCGGCGATCTTGGATAGTAGGAGAGATTGCCACGTAGAAGTAAGCGCACCTGATTTAACGACGTTGTTGGCTTCCCCGCCAGAGCCTCCTGCCCGAGTCGCTTTGGCCGCGTTGCCTAGTAGCGTTAGGGCCTCTGCCTCGTACATGAGTGCGGCCGTAGCCGCGGAACTATGATCGCGGGACTCGATAGCACATATCGCGCCCATCCAATTAATCGCCCCTTCGTTTTTGACTTGGACGCGAAGGATGCCGGGAGCAGTACCGAGAACCTGAGGAAGTTCAAATTCGAGTGCGCGAACTTCTGACGCTTTGAATTCCCCCGATTCTATCTCTTTCACTCCATAACAATAAGGCCCGACTGTGAGCGTAAGTGTTACCTCGTTAGCCGTCTGTCGATGCGCCATGAGCCAGCCGTGCAGGCCGCCGATAGTAGCGGTGTAGACGATAAAGGCGACAGGGGTGGAAAATCCCCCACTACTGTCAGGGACTCGCTTGACAAACCCTCCTTCGTCCTGCCAGCGCCCCACCTTCATCTGGATACGTTGCGCCGCTTCGGCTAGGGATACTGCCCCTTCCTTGCGAACACGAAGCTTAATAGTCACGGTGCGGTTGGGAGGATGACGGTCCCCTGGGATTTCTCCTCGTTCCTGACGGATAAGAAACAATTCATGTTCAGAATCCCCCCACTCGGCTTCTACTACATCAAGCCCAAGTAGGCTAAAGTCCAACTCTGTGCGGGACGGGATAAACTCTTTTGGATCACCGATTATATTCTCATCGGAGGCCATCTCTCAAACCCTTTCCGCCCGGAGTCTTCGCCATGGATTTCCGAGCTTGTTTACGATTGATGTATTTCACGTCCTTTTCGAAGTAGTGACCATTAGCTCTACCTGTGACCTTTTCCTCTGCCTCGTGGAAATGAACCTCTTCGAAGTTAACGTCACCCCGACCGCCCTTGGCCAAGGCTGCCTGCGCCTCGTGACTAGGAATAACCCTAGCTCCTTCGGGAGCAAACACAGGCTCGGGGCCGCGCTCTCCTACCCACGCCATCGCCTTCCTACTGATGACTCCTCCCAGGGCAAAGGAACCCGCTGAGGGGATTGCAGCTACTTCGCCTGCGGTGGGGAACGAAGATAGCGCGCTGTATTGGGATTGTGACACTAGGTAGCGCTTCTTCCAATCCATGGCCAGTTCTTCGTTGAGCTGGGCAATTTCTTGGGCGCTTTCAGATTCTCCGCCTGTTTCCCTCGCACGTTTTGATTCTTCGTCTATTTCGCGGAGCCGGTTTTGTACGTTGAAGATTTCCCCCCCGAGGGTGCCGATTTCCGGGGGGTTAGGTACATCGTCTAGAGGCCCGCCTGCACCCTGAATTTGTTGGAGTCCGAGGAAAGCAATACCGTTAACTTCTCCCCCATCCCCGAATAGGTTGGCCATGGTTTCGTGCATCCCGCCCTGTTTTCCTGTTAGCCCAGGAATGATGTTACTCGATAGGGCGCTCTCTACACGACGTCTCCCCTTCTGGGCCTTTTCAATACCCTGAATCTCTGCGTGGATTTTGTGGACGTTACCAGTGGCTTGCTGGTCATTGCCGGAGATAGCTTCCTTGGTGGTATGTATTTCACCGCGTATCCGTTCGAGTTGGGCTTTGTCTGGGTTTTTCGCATTCTGTGCTTTTTGAAGGTCAGCTTCGAGCTGGTTCAGTTGTTTTTCAAGGGCATGTTTATTGGTGTTTTGGGCTTTTTCAATTTCCTTGATTTGCTTTTCCAGTTCACGCTTCTTTTGTTCAGCTTCTCGGATTGCCTTTCTGACGTGGTTCAGTCGGTCCTTGGCCTGTTTGAGGAGCTGGTTTATGCGTGGTAGTTGCTTGTCTTCTATGGTTCCGTGGGCGGCTATGACTTCGTTACGCAGGCGGAGTAGGGAACCTAGCTGTTCGTTAAGCCATGCGCCCTCGTTGCGCCCCTTGAACATGCCTTGTATAACTCCCCCGCCTTCGTCCTGCACAGTAAGGGCCGACGCGTTACTAGCGTATTCCGCAAACTTTTCAATGTCCTTCGTCGTGTCACCCATCCGTTGGATGCGTGAGTCACTAAGTCCGATCCCATCAATTCGTTTGCCGAACTTCTTCAAGGCGGCATGGTATTTCGGTAGGTGCTTACCCGAAGACAAGCCCTTAAGGATATGTTTCATCGATTTGCTTAGGGACGAGCCGCCTTTTTTCAACTCCAACATTCCGCCCTCTTTGTAATAATTATTCGCTTGGTGGAATGCCCATGCTGACTCTGGAGTCCCGTATCGTTCCTTGATGTAACCCGTCATCCACTTTAGCTGCAACATTGCTGACTTCAACCCTGTATACGGCCAAGCTCCTGGGGGGTACTTAGATGGAGGCAAGGCTTGGGCTAGCCCGGCAGCCCCACTGCTGGGATTCTGAGCACGTGGATTCCACCCTGCCTCACTCATCTCCAGAGCATTGAATGCCGGCCACTGACTAGACCCCCACATATTAATTACCATTTCGCGAGCCATTTTCACTACGGGACCGAGGGCTACATTTCCTACGCCTCCTCCGGCGTTTTTATTCAAGAACTGCTGAGCCATCGCGGTCGCCCTATCCATTGTCTTCTGGCCAAGCGCCTGAAGCTCTCCTTCCGGACCGGTGAAAAGCATCTTTGGCATTTTGGGTACTTTGCCCGCAAATCGGCCGGTAGCACCATGAGCCGCATTCAGGAGTTCGATGTGCCACGCCTCTGATGGTACCGTAAATCCAAGCCCATAATTTCCTGCCACGCCGCCGAAGGTTCCCCGATCTGGAGATATATCCGCTGCATACCCTTTTACGTGCGGGGCATTAGGAGATGGAGGGGCCGCGAGGTTCCCGACTCCTTCCTTGTACTTTTGGTAGAGGGCCGCCTGTTCGGCAATGCTCCTATACCCGGAGGCTACGTCAATGTGGTGCTGGGTACCTGTAGCCATCTTCGATAGGGCAAATCCCATTTCGGAATAGAAGTCAGTATCGCCACTTAGCCCAGCGTAGTTCCTATGGACTCCCAGAACTCCCCCTGCTTGGCGATGGGGCCGACCGTGACGAGGTACCTGCTCATTCAAATGTTCTAGGGCCTCTAGCTTGGCGATGTCTTTTGAAGCCCGCATGTTTAGTACGTGAACTACCTCGCCTGGCTCTACCATTGCGGTAAGTGGCACCTTGTCCCCGGTTCCGGCTCCGGGTACGACCATGCCGCCTGTCTGACGTTTGGCTTTTTTGCCCTGCGCCCCTGCGTGGAATGTGACCTTACTGATACCAAGTTCTTTCGCAAATTTCTGGAGATTGCCTTTAACCGTGGCGACTCCTTCGACGTTAGCTTTCTTCCATGAATTAACGTCGTCCCTAGCCTTGCCCAACTTATCCCGCGTTTCGTTCCTGAACGGCCCCAAGACTTTTGTGACCTTTTCAAACCCACGCT
>Ga0182005_1000143_pt1 | contig 50018 bp, 39 predicted proteins | sample Sormic07211103_1_FD_123021 | JGI IMG/M metagenome (GOLD analysis project Ga0182005, IMG submission 123021) | Rhizosphere microbial communities from Sorghum bicolor, Mead, Nebraska, USA - 072115-103_1 MetaG | ecosystem: Host-associated > Plants > Roots > Rhizosphere | place: USA: Nebraska... | reverse complement strand
GACAGCGGCATCGGGAGAGTTGGCAACCTTGCCCGGCGGCACGGCGATGCCGTACTTGGCGAACAGTTCTTTAGCCTGGTACTCGTGGAAATTCATTCGATACCTCGAGCGAACGGGAGAAACGTGTGAATGCATGCGGGCCGGGAGCGGCCTGCACGGAAGTGGGGGATGAATCGATCGATTGCGCCAAAATGACGCAATACGGCCGCGTATTTTCCCGGAAGGCGCCCCGGATGGAAAGAGGCGCCGCGACATTTCGTCGCTTTTCGCCCTTTTTCACTGCTGGAACTGCGTGTTGCCCCGGGGTCGCCGCCGCCTATACTGGCGGTCATCGAGGCCCTGGGGGGCCACCGGCGGAGAACCACCCACGTGTCCACGCCCGCGCCGACCATGGCCGCCCGCTCCCGTGCGGTGCAGACCACCGCACGCCACGAACTGTTCTTTTTCAACTACTTCCGGCTGGGCCAGGCGGCGGTCTACACCGCCCTGGCTTTCCGTCCGGAGCATATGAACTGGCCGGCACTGCCGGAACCCGTCTTCGCCCGGGTGCTTGCGCTGGCCTACCTCTTCGCCGCCCTGGTCATGGTTTCCCGGACCCGGGGCACGTTGCATCGCCCCGTCCTCATCGTCTCGATCGGTCTGACCCTGGACATCGCAGCCGCCTTGCTCGCCCTGGTGCTGATGCACGATGTCCGCATGGGCGTGGCGATGATGCTGGCCGTCAACATCGCGACGGGCGCGCTGCTGCTGCCCTTCCGGCTGTCGATGTTCTTCGCCGCGCTGGCCACCCTGGGCATGCTCGGCCATTCCCTGTTCGACCTGGAAGCCGCCGCCAGTTCGGACCGCGAGCTGGTGGAGTACGCGCTGTTCGGCGCCGCCTATTTCGCCTGCGCATCGCTGTGCTACGTCCTGGGGCGCAACATCCGCGCGTCGGAAGCCCTGGCCGAACAGCGTGGCATCGATCTGGCCAACCTGTCCCAGGTCAACGAACTGATCATCCGTCGCATGAAAACCGGCGTGCTGCTGGTCGACGAAGGCAACCGGATCCACCAGCTCAACGAGTCCGCATGGATGCTGATGGGCAATCCTTCGGCGGAGCAGCGCGACCTGGGGAGCCTGGCGCCCGAGCTGTCGCGGCGCCTGTACCACTGGCGCACGTCCGGCAAGCTGGACGAGAGCGCGACCATGCTGGCCGATGGCACCCCCGAGGTGATCCCCCGCTTTTCCCGCCTGGCGCCCAACGACGACTCGCACGTCCTGATTTTCCTCGACGATACGTCGCTGGTATCGCGCCGCGCCGAGGAACTCACCCTCAGCTCGCTCGGCCGGCTGTCGGCCTCGATCGCCCATGAGATCCGTAACCCGCTGGCGGCGATCCACTATTCGGCGCAGCTGCTGGCCGAATCCACGGATATGAACGACACCGACCTGCGCATGGTGGAGATCATCAACAACCACTGCTCGCGCCTAAACGAGATCATCGAGAACATCCTCCAGCTGTCACGGCGCGAGCGCTCCCGGCCGGAAACCCTGGACCTGAGCCAGTGGGTGCATCACTTCGTAACCGAGTACCGGCAAGGGAACGATCTGGGCGCGGACATCCTGCGCGCGGTGTCCGGCAGTGAGCCGGTCGCCGCCGTCGCTGACCCCCAGCACCTGCAGCAGGTCATCTGGAACCTGGTCCAGAACGCGCTGCGCTACGGCCGCCTGCCCGGCGAACCGGCGCGCGTGATGCTGGTGGCGCGCCATTCCGAAGCCGGAATTCCCATCCTCGAGGTGATCGATCGCGGCCCGGGCATCCCGCCGAAGGTGGCGGCCCAGATCTTCGAGCCGTTCTTCACCACCCACGAATACGGCACCGGGCTTGGTTTGTACCTGGCCCGCCAGATGACCGAAGCCAACCAGGCCGCGCTGGAATATGTGCGGGTCGCAGGGGGTGGCAGCTGCTTCCGGATCAGCCTGACGCCGCCGGCGCGTACCGCCGCCTCGGCCCCCCTGGCGGCCCGCGCGTGAACGCCGCGCTTTGCGCAGGCCGCCCGGGCGGTTACATTTGTCCCCATTACCGAACCTTTCGGATCCAATGAGCAAGCAGTCCGTACTGGTCATCGACGACGAGCGGGATATCCGCGAGTTGCTGACCATCACCCTTGGTCGAATGGAACTCGACGTGGACGCTGTGGGCAGCGTCACCGAAGCGCGGAATGCGCTGGCCTCCCGTCGCTACGACCTCTGCTTCACGGACATGCGCCTGCCCGACGGCAGCGGCCAGGAGATCATCGAACTGATCGCCGCCAGCCACCCGGACATGCCGGTGGCGATGATCACCGCCTACGGCAACGTCGACGCGGCGGTGAACGCGCTGAAGGCGGGCGCGTTCGATTTCGTCTCCAAGCCGGTCGACATCCATCTGCTGCGTCGTCTGGTGCGAACCGCGCTGCGTCTTTCCGAGGAGCGCAAGTCGGAAGCCGGTGCCAGGGGCGTGCCCGGTGCCGATCGTCTGATCGGCGATTCGCCGGTGATGGTCGAGGTCCGCGGCAAGATCGCCAAGCTGGCCCGTAATCAGGCGCCGGTCTACATTGGTGGCGAATCGGGCGTCGGTAAGGAACTGGTCGCGCGCCTGATCCACGAACTGGGCCCGCGTGCCGCCGGCGCCTTCGTGCCGGTGAACTGCGGCGCCATTCCTTCCGAACTGATGGAAAGCGAGTTTTTCGGTCACCGCAAGGGAAGTTTCACGGGTGCTCACGCCGACAAGGAAGGCCTGTTCCAGGCCGCCCAGGGCGGCACGCTGTTCCTCGACGAAGTCGCCGAACTGCCCCTGCACATGCAGGTGAAGCTGCTGCGCGCCATCCAGGAAAAAGCGGTACGTCCCATCGGCGGACGCGACGAGATCCCGGTCGACGTGCGCATTCTTTCCGCCACGCACAAAAATCTGGCGGGGCTGGTCGAGCAGGGTCTGTTCCGACAGGACCTGTTCTATCGCATCAACGTCATCGAACTGCGCGTGCCGCCTCTGCGCGAGCGTCGCGGCGACGTGCCGAAGCTGGCCGAGTTCGTGTTGAAGCAGCTCGCCGTAGAATCCGGCGGCGGCGCCCCGGGCCGCCTGCAGCCCGATGCGCTTGCCGCGCTGGAGGCGTACCAGTTTCCCGGTAACGTCCGCGAACTCGAGAACATCCTCGAGCGCGCGATGGCGATGTGCGAAGGCGATATCATCGAAGCGGATGATCTGATGTTGCCGCAGCGTGTGGCGGTGCCAGCGCCTGCTACCGCCGATCCGGCCGCTCCAGCCAACGGCGCGGCCGCCGTCGTGGCGCCAAGAGCGGCAAGCGGTGCTGACGGATCGCTCGAAGACTTCATCTCGAACATCGAGCGCGACACCATCATCAAGGCACTCGAAGAGTCGCGCTACAACAAGACCGCGACGGCAAAGAAGCTCGGCATTACCTTCCGCGCGCTGCGCTATAAGCTCAAGAAGCTCGGGATCGACTGACCGGCGATCAGCCGGGACGCGAAGCGCGTCCCGGCCTCTTGCGCGTTCGGAGCCACGCCTGCCAGGCGACGTAGCCGCGGCGGCAGGCAAGCGTCAGCCCCCAATAGAACACCACCGCCATCAAGGCATTGAGTACGAGCCATCCGAAAAGTGGCCAGGCTCTATGGAACTCGAGCTCCGGCGACGGAAGTCCAAGCCATGGAGTGATAAAGAGCGGGACGCCCATCACTCCCCGCACGATGTCGAAGTGGATTCCTTCGACACACCGGGGAGAGTCACACGACGTTTGCCAGAGAAGCACCAACACAGCGAGCACCAGGTGCAGCAGGGATCCTGCGGTGAACCATGCGATACGCGTGCGACAAGCCATCCTCCGCTGAATGGCTCTCGCTTTCTTGTGTGTGTCCCAGTACATCAGGCACCCCGGAGAATTAATGGGTGCCCACGTTACTTAGCGACAGAAGCCCGCGATATGGAAGGATTCTGAAAAATCAGCCTGATTTCGCTTCGCTCGCCTCAAGCGCCTCGCGCACCTTGCGCAGCAACGCCCTGGACTGGATCGGCTTATCCAGCACGTACAGATGATCCAGCTGGGGCAGTTCGTCGAGGTTCGGCGGTGAATCCGGGCGCGCGAGCAGCAGTACCGCGCGACTGTAACCGTGCTCGAGCAAGGCGGCCAGCGTGCGCACGCCGGTGAACAGGTTCATGTCCGCGTCCATGACGACCAGGTCAGGAACACCGTGCGCTTCGATCCACTGCAATGCCGCCGTACCACTCTGGCTCGCGCCGGCCTGGTAGCCATAAGCGTCCAGCGTATCGACCAGCAGCGACAACTGCACCGCCTCTTCGACGACGACCAGCACACGCTCGGCTTCGCCCTGGAGCGACGCGTCCATGATCGATGCCGGCGCCGAATCTTCCTCGTCGCTGCTCAGCGGCAGGTAAAGATGAAACTGTGTGCCCTCACCCAGAACACTGCGAACACGCATGAGGCCACCGTGACTGGCGACGATGCGCTTGCATGACAGCAGGCCCAGACCCGTTCCGCTTTCCTTTGTGGTGAAGAACGGCTCGAACAGGCGCGCGAGCACTTCCGGCGGCATGCCCAGACCGGTGTCGATCACCGACAGGCGCAGGTAACGACCTGGAAGCGGCTGTTCACCCTCGAGGAAGAAGTCATCCGCGAGGTTGGCTTGCGCCGTCTCGATGCGCAGCGTGCCGCCGGCGGGCATCGCCTGGAAGGCGTTGAGGCTGAGATTGAGCAGGCACTGCTGCAACTCGGTATGGTTGCCCTCGAAGGTCACATCCGGATCGAAGACCTCCACGCTCATCTGCACCGTGCGTGGCACGCTACCCTGGAGCAGCAGCTTCAGCGCATCGAGCAAGGCGCCCAGGCGAACCTGCTCCGCACGGCGCGCGCCGCGCGCGAACGACAACATCGACGACACCATCTCGAGCCCGCGTCGGCCGCAATCGCGAACCAGCGTACCCAGACGCGCGAGGCGCGGATCGTCGGCGTAATCCTCAAGCGTGTCACCCGCAAGCAACAGCGGCTGCAGAAGATTGCGAAGATCGTGACTCAGGCCACCCGCCAGCAACGCGAGGCTCTCGAAGCGCTGGGCGCGAATCAGTTCCTGTTCGGCACGTGCACGGGCACGCTTCTCTTCACCCTCGCGCAGCGCGCGGCGCACCGCCGACGCGAGGCGCGCCGTATTGTGTTTGAGGATGTAGTCGGTCGCGCCGTTGCGCAGTGCCTCGATAGCCGCCTCTTCACCCAGCGTCGCCGAGATGAAGATGAAGGGAGTCGCGACGTCGCGCTCGCGCAACAGCTGTAGCGCACGCTCGCCGCTGAAAACGGGCAGGCTCAGGTCGGAAAGGACGATGTCCGGATGGAAGTCATCCAGCCCGGCGATGAACGCGGCCTCCTCGTCGACAAGGAGCACCTCGTAATCGAGTCCGTCCTGCTCCAGTTCGGACAGGATGAGCTCGGCATCGAACTCATTGTCCTCGACCTGAAGGATGCGCACCTTGTTGTTCTTGCCCTGCCCGCCCATGTCAGTCGCTCGGCTCGTTGGTGGGAATCACTCGCCTTCCGGGCGCTGGTTCAGCACCGCCCAGAAGTGGCCGAGGGTCTGCACGGCCGTGAAGAACTGCTGTACGTCCACGGGCTTGAGCACGTAGGCGTTGACGCCGAGATCCCAGCTGCGGGCAAGATCGCTCTCTTCGCGCGACGACGAGAGGATCACCACCGGCAGACGCTTCCACTTTTCCTCGGCACGGAGCTCCTTCAACACTTCGAGCCCATCTTTGCGCGGCATCTTGATGTCGAGCAGGATCACCGACGGATCGCCCTCCGGGCGATTCGCGTACGGACCGCGGCGGTGCAGCCAGTCGAGGCAGTCGACGCCATCCTCGACGTGCACCACGGGATTGGCGAGCTTGGCCTCACGCAGCGCATCGATGGCCATCTCGGCATCGGCCATCGAGTCTTCGACGATGAGGATCGTGCGCAGGTCGCGCTGATTCATGAGTCACCTGTCTGGGCACCCGAAACGTCGGATACCGGCAATGAAAAATGGAAAGTGGCGCCGCGATCGGTTTCCCCCTCGGCCCACGTCCGCCCACCATGGCGCGCGATGATGCGTCGCACATTGGCCAGGCCGATACCGTTGCCCGGGAACTCCGAGGCACGATGCAGGCGCTGGAAAACGCCGAACAGCTTGGTCGCATACTGCATGTCGAAACCGGCGCCGTTGTCGCGCACGGTGAATTCGTAATCGCCCGCGGACGTACGCTCCAGCGTGACCTCGATGATCGCGCGCTCGCGGTTACCCGTATATTTGACGGCGTTGCCAAGCAGGTTCTGCCAGACCGTGCGCAGCATATTCTCGTCACCAACGACGATCGGCATCGGCGCGATGCGCCATTCGATCTGACGGTCGCGCGCATCGGTTTCGACCAGTGCGCGTGCTTCTTCCACCAGCGACTGCATGTCGACCGGTTGCAGGCGCAACGCGCCACGGCCGAGGCGGGAGAACACCAGCAGGTCGTCGATCAGCTGCGCCATGCGCCGTGACGAACTGCTGATCACGTCGATGTAATGCTTGACGCGATCGTCCGACCGGTCGGCCAGGTGAGCCTCGAGCTTTCCGGCGAAGCCGGCGATGTGACGCAAAGGCGCGCGCAGATCGTGCGATACCGAGTAGCTGAAGGCCTCCAGTTCGCGGTTGACGTCGGAGACCTGCTCGACCTTGCCTTCGAGCTGGCGATTGAGCTCGCTCACCTTCTGCTCGACCAGCGCGCGCGCCGTGATGTCGCTGACGGTCAGCAGTACCGCCGGGGCATCGCTATCCGATTCTTCGATGCGACGGGCGTTGATGACGACGAAGCGATCGATGCCATCAACCGTGCGCTGGGTCAGCTCGTAATCCCACAGCTCGCGATCGCGCGCCACCACGTCGTTCAGGCGCTGCAGCAGCGAGGTATCGCTCCATGCGCCGTCGCCGATCTCGTTGAGGGGCGGATTCTTGTCGCTCTCGGTATCGAAGCCGTACAGCTCGGCAAACGCGTTGTTTACCAGCAGCGTACGCAGCGACGCGTCCAGCATGGCGATCGGCTCGCGTACCGCCTGGACGATCAGCTGCGACCGATGCACGGCGCCCGATGCCTTGGATTCCGCTTTCAGACGGATCGCGATCTGGCGCTCGGAGACGACCACGACGATCGCCAGCAGGGCGATCTGCGCCAGCGATGCGATCAGCAGCACCGTACGGTTGTCCGTGGCCGAATCGACCGCCTGGCCGCGACGCTGTTCCAGCAGGGCCGATTCCTCCGAGAGCAGATCGATCACCGTCTGCCGGATGGGGAAGAGGATCCTGAGGTCTTCCATCGTCCTGAAGGCGCCATCGCGGTCGCCCGCCTTCAGCTGCTGCAAGGCCTTTTCACTGAGCGAGGCGCGACTATTCGCGGTCGCCTCGAGGCCACCCAGGCGCATGAGCTGCTCGGGATTGTCGGCCATCATCGTACGCAGTTCGGCGATGAGGCCGGGCACCAGCTTGCGGGTGGCCAAAACGCGTTCTTCCAGCGCCTGATCGGGCGGCGCCCCGGCGACGAGGCTGTAAGCCGCCGCTTCGCTACCGCGCAGGATCGCATCGGCGCGGTAGACGTTGGCCTTGATCTCAGCGGTATGGGTGACCCAGTCACGCGTGGTCAGCGCGGCATCCGAACTCGACCGGTTGACGACGTAGGGCAGCGCGACGATGACCAGCACGGCCGCGAGCAAGCCCGCGATCCGCCAGCGCGCTCCGATCCTTACCATCATGCTGCCGTCATCCCCACAACGATACCTGCCCTGTTAAGGGCACGATTATAGACGCGGGATGTCTTGATTCGCTGACGGAACACGGCACGACCCCTGAAACACGAGGACGGGCGCGCCATTCCCCACTGCCTGCCGGAACCGGCAGGAGAGATGAGGAATGGCGCACCCGTCCTTATGGAGGTCTGCTTTTTGCCCAAAAAGCCGTGAAGACATCGTGAGCGCAGTCGTTACAGCCTCAGGGTGCCGCATCGCTCATGGAATAAGGCGCCGAGGCCGGACCCTGCCCCCAATCCTTCGCCGGCTCGGCCTGCATGCTGAAGTGCAGCTCGCCACCGGCGACGATCTCTTCGTGGCGGATGAACGTCCGGTCCAGCGGCTTGCCGTCCAGCGTGACCTTGCCCACGTACGGATGCTTCGCATCCAGGTGGTCGGCCGAGACCGTGAAGTGCTTGCCACCCGGCAGATTCAGCGTGGCCTTCTCGACGAACGGCCGACCGATGACGTACTGGTTGCTGCCTGGCGCCACCGGATAGAACCCCAGCGAGCTGAAGATGTACCAGGCCGACATCTGCCCCAGGTCGTCGTTGCCGACCAGGCCGGTCGGCGTCGGTGAGTACTGGGTCTTCATGATCTGGACGAGGCGCTCCTGGGTTTTCCAGGGCTGACCCGCGTAGTCGTAGAGGTAAGCGACCTGATGGCTCGGCTCGTTGCCGTGAGCGTACCAGCCGATCAGGCCGGTGATGTCTTCCACGTGCGCAAACGACTTGGGATCGACCTTGGCGTCGAATACCGAGTCCAGCTTCCTGACGAAGGCGTCCTTGCCGCCCAGCGCGTCGATCAGGCCCTTGACGTCCTGCGGCACGTACCACGAGTACTGCCACGCGTTGCCTTCGGTGTAATCGCTGCCATAGGCGGCCGACGACGGGTCGAACGGCTCGCGGAAACCGCCGTCGCTCTTGCGGGCGCGAAGGAAGCCGGTCTTCGTATCGAAGCTGTTCTTCCAGTTGCCGGCACGCTTCATGAAGGTCGCGGCGACATCGTCCTTACCCATGGCCTTGGCCATCCGTGCCAGCGACCAGTCGTCAAACGCATATTCGACCGTCTTGGACGCCGCCTCCGGTTGCCGATCGATGGGCACGTAACCGAGCTTCATGTAGTCGTCGATGCCGCCATACGGCCCGTACGTGGCGCTGGCCACCATGGCCTCGAGCGCCTTATCCGGGTCGTAGCCACGGATGCCCTTCATATACGCATCGGCAATGACCGGTACGGCGTGATAGCCGACCATGCACCAGGTTTCCATGCCCTGGTAGGCCCAGATGGGCAGGATGCCGAAGGGGCTGGACTCGCGCGAGGCGATCAGTGAACTGACGAACTGGCTGCTCATGTCGGGGCGCAGAAGCGTGATCAGCGGCTGCTGGGCGCGATAGACGTCCCATAGCGACCAGGTCGAATAGAAATCGAAGCCCCTGGCCGTGTGAACCTGGTTGTCCGGGCCGCGGTACTCGCCGTTGACGTCCATCGACAGGCTTGGCGAGATCATCGAGTGGTACAGCGCGGTATAGAACATCCTGCGACTCTCGGCCGGCGCCTTGACGTCCACCGTGGACAGCACCTTCTCCCACGACTGGCGGGCCTCCACGCGGCGGGCATCGAAGTCGAAACCTTCACCGTCCTTATCGAGGTTGGCCACGGCGTTGTCTTCGCTGACGGAGGAAACGGCCACCTTGACGATCAGCGGCTTGCCGAGGTCGCCGAAGTCGAACACGCCCTCGAGCGCACGTCCGGTCATGGCGTCTGCGTCTTCCGCCCGGTTACCCGGACCGCCGAAGCCCCGGTACGGCACGTTCTCTTCGCGGTTCTTCAGGCTGCGCGACGTCATCGGCTGGTTGAAACGCATCGCGAAATACAGCTGACGACCGGGAGCCCAGCCCCGCGTGGTCCGGCCGCCGGTGACGGTGCCGTCCTTACGCACGCGAACCGACGACCACAGCACCTTGCCGTCGTAGTCGTAGATGCTGGGACGCAGGTCGAGCAGCAGATGGGCCGGCTTGCCCTTAGGGAACGTGTACCGATGCCAGCCCACCCGTGAGCCGGCGGTCAGCTCGGCACGAACGCCATAGTCGGCCAGCGTGACGGCGTAGTAACCTGCCTCGGCTTTCTCGCTCTTGTGGTCGAAACGCGAGCGATAGCCGCTGCCGGGCTGGTCGGGGGAACCGGGATCCAGCTTGACGTCGCCGGCGATGGGCATGACGAGCACGTCGCCCAGATCGGAATGGCCGCTGCCGGAGAAGTGCGTATGGGAAAAACCCAGAATGCTCGAGTCGCCGTACTGATAGCCGGCCGCCCATTTGTAGGCGTGCTTGAAATCGGGCATCGCCGTGTCCGGCGAGAGCTGGATCATGCCGAAAGGCACGGTCGCACCGGGGAACGTATGACCATCGCCACCCGTGCCGATCGTGGGGTCGACGGCCTCGAAGGCACCGGACGGTTTGTCCGCGGTGGCCGCGAAGGCGAGGGCCGGCAGGGCCAGGGCGAGGGCGGCGGACAGCAGGCCGCGGCGCAGACAGGTGGAGCTCGGCATCGATGGTTCCCCTCAGATCGTTTGGATCGTGACAAACAGGTCGAACGTAGCAAAGATAGCGCGGCTGCGCATGTTGCAGTGCGTGATGCATCCCGAACCCTACCGCGCGATGATCGCCCGGTTTAGATCGTTTGAAGGAGCCACAATGCCCAGGATCACCCCGCAACGCCGCAAGGTCACGCTCGCCGATATCGCGCTGGGCTGCGACGTGTCGCGAGCGACGGTGTCCCTGGTGCTGCGCGGCAGCCCCCTGGTGAACTCCGCCACCCGTGCGCGCGTCGAGGCGGAGCTCAAGCGCCAGGGCTACGTTTATAACCGCGCCGCCGCCAATCTGCGTCGCCGGACGTCCTCCAGTATCGGCCTGGTCATCAACGATCTGGGCAACCCGTTCTTCGCCGAATTCGCTGCCGGCGCCGATGAGGCCCTCGCCAGCGCGGGTTACGTCACCCTGCTCGGCAACACGGGGGAGTCCCCCGATCGCCAGCAGGCGGTGCTCAACTCGCTGGTGGAACACGGTCCGGCAGGCATCATCCTCTCGCCCGCCGAAGGCAGCGAGGGCGAACAGGTGCTGGCCGCGGTCGGCATGCACACACCCCTGCTGGTGTTCAACCGCGAACTTCCGGACGACGAGGGCGCCCATCGCTGGGACACGCTCGAGATGGACAACGAGCACGGCGCCCGACTGGCGACCGAACACCTCATCGCGCTCGGCCACGAGCGCATCGCTTTCTTCGGCGGCCACCGCGATTCGAGCTCGGTCGCCCAGCGCCGCCGCGGCTACGCGGGCGCCATGCAGGACGCGGGACTCAAGGTCGATCCCAGCTGGCTGGTGGAGAGCGCGCCCACTCGCCTCGAAGCCGCCCGGCAGACCGGCGCCCTGTTCGCACGCGATCCCGCGCCTACGGCGGCGGTTTGCTACAACGACGCCGTCGCGCTCGGGCTTATCCTTGGCCTGACCAAACGCGGCCGGCGCCCGGGCGAGGACTTCGCTCTGACCGGTTTCGATGACGTCGCCGAGGCCTCGGTATGCGTGCCGCCCCTGACCACCATCGCGGTCGATCCGCGTGGCCTGGGCCGACGCAGCGCCGAGCTCATTCTTGAAAGACTTACCAACCCCGAGACGGACACCGCTTATACGATCGCGCCAGTACGGCTGGTCGTACGCGAAAGCAGCTGCCCGCCGTCTTCTCCCTGACCCACCAACTGGAGCGCCCCATGGCCACCGGATCCACGCCATTGCCCACCTCTTCGCCCTCGTCGGCGAATTCGGGCGACACCCGCTACACCTATTTCCCGCTCGCTCTCGGCGTGATGACCACGATCTTCTTCATGTGGGGCTTCCTGACCTGCCTGAACGACATCCTGATCCCGCACCTTAAGGGTGTGTTCGAGCTGAACTACTTCCAGGCGATGCTCATCCAGTTCACGTTCTTCGGTGCGTACTTCATCATGGGCCTGCCCGCGGGCAAGCTGGTGGCGGCCCTCGGTTACAAGAAGGGTATCGTCGCCGGCCTGATCATCGCCGGCATCGGCGCGGCGCTGTTCTGGCCGGCCGCTGGCATGCGCGTGTATCCGATCTTCCTCGGCGCGCTGTTCATCCTGGCCACCGGCATCACCGTGCTGCAGGTTGCCGCCAACCCCTACGTCGCACTGCTCGGTCCCGAGAAGACGGCCTCCAGCCGCCTTACGCTCGCCCAGGCGCTGAACTCATTCGGCACCTTCCTCGCGCCGTTCTTCGGCGGTGTGCTGATCCTGTCCAACGCCGTGAAGAGCAGCGACGACATCGCCAAGCTCAGCGCCGCCGAGCAGGTGAGCTACCGCGCGACCGAAGCCAGCGCCGTGCAGGTTCCGTACATCGGCCTGGCCGTGGTCCTGGTGGTAATCGCCATCGGCGTCTACCTGTTCAACCTGCCCAAGCTGGAAGAAACCACCGAGAAGGCCGACGAAAGCCACCACTCGCTGATGGACGCCCTGAAGACCCCGCACGTGTTCTTCGGCGTGCTCGGCATCTTCTTCTACGTCGGCGGCGAAGTGTCGATCGGCAGCTTCATGATCAACTACCTGCAGCTGCCGGAAATCGGCAACATGACGGGTGAAGTCGCCGCCTCGCACGTGGCGTTCTACTGGGGCGGCGCGATGGTCGGCCGCTTCATCGGTTCCGCCCTGCTCGCGAAGTTCTCGCCGCGCGTCCTGCTGTCCGTGTTCGCCGCGATCAACGTCCTGCTCGTCATCACCACGATGGTGACCACAGGCACCGTGGCCGTGTACAGCATCGTCGCCATCGGTCTGTTCAACTCGATCATGTTCCCGACGATCTTCTCGCTGGGTATCGAGCGCATGGGTCCGCTCACCAGCAAGGCGTCGAGCCTGCTGATCATGGCCATCGTCGGTGGCGCGCTGATCCCGGTCATCCAGGGCGCGATCGCCGATCACATCGGTCTGCAGCACGCCTTCTTCGTCCCGCTGATCTGCTACGCGTACATCGTGTTCTACGGCCTCAGTGGCTCGAAGATCCGCAACGTCCCGGTCGCCGCCAAGGCCGGTTGACGCTCCTGACGACGGCCGGCGCGATGCCGGCCGTCGTCTTTCCAATCCCTCGCCCGAAAAGGACAGGCCGTACGCATGTCTTCCATCCTCTGCTTCGGCGAGGCGCTGATCGATTTCCACGCACAGCCCCAGGGCGGCGCCGGTCAGCCTCCCGCCTTCGTTCCTTTTGCTGGCGGTGCGCCCGCCAACGTCGCTGTCGCCGCCGCCCTCCTTGGCGCCACGGCACGCTTTGCCGGCATGCTCGCGCGCGACATGTTCGGCGACTTCCTGCTCAAGAGTCTCAAGGATCTCGGTGTCGGCACGGACGATGTGGCCCGCACCGACGAGGCGCGCACCGCACTCGCTTTCGTCGCGCATGACGACAAGGGCGATCGTAGCTTCAGTTTCTACCGTCCGCCCGCCGCGGACCTGCTGTTCCGTCCCGAGCACTTCCGTGCCGGGGCCTTCGACGATGTGTCGATCTTTCACGTCTGTTCGAATTCCCTGACCGAAGCCGCGATCGCCGCGACCACGATCGAAGGCATGCGTCGCGCCCGGACCGCCGGCGCGCTGGTCAGCTTCGACATGAATCTGCGACCCGCCTTGTGGCCGAAGGATGAAGCGCCGCTGCCGCGCCTCTGGGAAACGCTGAACGAAGCCGACGTGATCAAGCTCAGCGCCGAGGAGTTCGCGTTTATCCACGCGGGCGCCGGCTCCGACGATGCCGTGCTCGAGCGCCTCTGGCGCGGCAAGGCGCGCCTGCTGCTCGTCACCGACGGCGGCGAACCGATGCGCTGGTTCACCCGTGAGGCAAAGGGCGAACTGAAGGGCTATGCGGTCGAAGCCGTGGACACGACCGCCGCCGGCGATGCGTTTGTCGGCGGCCTCCTCGCGCGTCTCGACCATGAAAAGGTCACACCGGCCAGCTTCGACGCACTGATCGCGGACGAAGCACGCCTGGTCGACCTCGTCCGTTTCGCCGCCGCCTGCGGCGCGATTACCGCCACCCGCAAGGGCTCGTTCACCGCCATTCCCGACCAGGCCGAAGTGAAGGCCTTCATGGAGAAGCACGCATGACGACTGTCCCCCTCCCCGATTTTCACAACGTCGATGTCCTCCGCGACCATGTCGCAAAGACCATGGCGTTCTATAAGCCGAACGAAGTCGACCCCGCGGGCGGCTTCTTCCAGTACTTCAAGGACGATGGCTCGGTCTACGACAAGACTCATCGCCACCTCGTCTCCAGCACGCGCTTCGTGTTCAACCACGCCATGGCCTACCTCGAGTTCAGGAAGCCCGAGGACAAGGAACTCACCATGCACGGGTTGAAGTACTTGCGCGAGGTGCATCTGAACCCGGAAACCGGCGGTTACGCCTGGACCATCGCCGACGGTAAGCGCGACGACCAGATGAATCACTGCTACGGCCTGGCCTTCATGCTGCTGGCCTATTCCTGCGGCGTCAAAGTCGGTTTCGACGAAGCGAAGGCATGGCAGGGCGAGATCTGGGATCTGCTCGAAAAGCGTTACTTCGAGCCGACGTACGGTCTGTACCGCGACGAAGCCGACAAGGACTGGAACTTCACCGGTTACCGCGGCCAGAACGCGAACATGCACATGACCGAGGCCATGATCGCCGCGTGGGAAGCCACGAAGGACGACCGCTACCTCGACCGTGCGCTGCTGCTGGCCGAGAACATGACCCAGCGTCAGGCAGGCCTCACGCCCCAGAAGCTGGTGTGGGAGCACTACCACAGCGACTGGACGATCGACTGGGAATACAACCTCGACAATCCCAAGCATCTGTTCCGTCCCTGGGGTTTCCAGCCAGGCCACCAGACCGAATGGGCCAAGCTGCTGCTCATGCTCGAGCGTTACACCAGGGGCACGCCAAAACATAAGCCGTGGCTGGTGCCAACCGCGCAGCATCTGTTCGACGAGGCGCTGGCCAAGGCCTGGGACGGCCAGTATGGCGGCATCGCATACGGATTCTCGCCCGAGGGCGACGTCTGCGACGACGACAAGTATTTCTGGGTGCAGGCCGAATCGCTCGGTGCCGCGCAGCTCCTGTTCGAGACCACGGGTGAGAAGAAGTACGACGAGGCTTACGAGAAGATCTGGGCTTACAGCTGGGAGCACTTCGTCGATCACACGTATGGCGCGTGGTATCGCATTCTCAAGCGCAACAACGAGAAGTACGACGACGAAAAGAGCCCCGCCGGCAAGACCGACTACCACACCATGGGCGCGTGCTACGAAATCATGGCCTCCCTGCGCCGTATGCAGAGGTGACAGGGCCTGCATTGAAGGTATGCGGGCGATTCATTCCCGCCCGCATCCCTTCAACGCTTCGATGGCAGCGACTGCTTCAGCGTCTCTATCCCATCCCACGGGTCCGCCGTCAGTGACCTCGCCCGTTTCAACGCTTTCGACAGGTCGAATGCAGCGCCTGTCTTGAGCCGCGCTATCTCCTCCCAGCGTACCGGCATGGCGACCGGCGCCCCCGCGCGTGCACGCAGCGACCATCCCGTGACGCTGGTCGCACCCCTCGTGTTGCGTAGCCAGTCGATAAAGATCAGCCCTTCACGCTTCGCCTTGCTCGCTTCCGCGATATACCGTGTCGGGGCAGCATCCACCATGTCGCGCGCAACGCCTTCGCAGAAGGACTTCAACACCTCCCACGACGGTCCGCGGTCGAACGGCGCGACCACGTGCAGACCCTTGCCTCCCGATGTGCGCACAAACGATTCGAGGCCGGCGGCGGCCAGTCGCTCGCGGATGGCCCGGGCGCATGCGACCACAGCCTTCCACTCGACGCCCGCAGCGGGATCGATATCGAAGATGAGACGATCGGGTCGATCCGGATCGTCGACCCGTGCACCCCACGGATGAAACTCCAGCGTGTTCATCTGTATGAGTTCGAGAACGCCTTCGACATCCTCGACGTACAGGTATTCCGCGGTACCTCCGTCCTTCTCTTTCAGCTTTACCGCTTTTACATGCTTGCCCAGCGCATCCGCGTGGTGCTTCTGAAAGAAGCACGCGCCCGTCGTTCCGCGGGGACACCGCACGACCGACAACGGGCGTCCATGCAACTCCGGCAGCATGTGTGACGCCACCGCTTCGTAGTAAGCGGCCACATCACCCTTGGTCGGCCCGCCTTCACCGAACACCTCGCGGTCGGGGTGCGTGATGGCGACGCCGTCGACGATAAGCGGATCCATGGCGTCAGCCCGCCCGGCGGCGCTTGGCAGGTGTCTTGCGCGCCGACGTCTTCTTCACGGGCGCCTTTTTTGCCGCCGTTTTTTTCGCGGCGGTTTTCTTCGTGGCTGTTTTTTTCACGGGAGCCGCGCCGACCGCATCCTTCTTCGCAGGCGTTCGCGTCTTTGCGCCCAGGCTTTTCTTCAGCAGAGCCATGAAGTCGACGACGTTGGTGGTGGCGTTCTCCGGTGTCCGGTCGTCTTCATCGTCCACCGTGGTCGTGACGCCCTTGGTCTTAAGACGCTTCTCGATCGTCTTGCGCAACTTGTCGCGGAACTCGTCCCGGTAGTCACCGGGCGACCATTCGGCGGACATCGACTCGATCAGGTCCGAGGCCATCTCGATTTCGCGTGGCGATATGCGGTATGACGACGCGCCCTTGTCGGGCAGCTCGTAATCGTTCATATCGACGATTTCGGACTGATAACGGAGGATGTTGAGAACCAGACCATCGCCCTGCGGCATCACCGCCGCGAGGTACTCCTTCGTGCGGATGACGACACGCGCGATACCGATCTTGCCGGTCTTCTTCAGGGTTTCGCGGAGCAGGACATAACCCTTCTCAGCCTTCTTGGCCGGAAGCAGGATGTACGGCTTTTCGAAGTACGAAGGCGCGATGGAGGCGGCGTCGACAAACGCGTCGATTTCCACCGTCTCATGCGCGTCGCTGGCCGCATTCTTGATGTCGTCCTCTTCGAGGACGACATAACTGCCCTTCTGGTATTCGAACGCCTTGACGATGTCCTTCCAGGGCACCTCTTCGCCGGTATCGGCGTTGACGCGCTCGTAGCGAACCGGTGTGTTGCTCCGTTGGTCGAGCATACGGAAGTGGATGTCGTTGCGGCGCTCGCCCGACATCAGGCGGATCGGCACGTTGAGCAGACCGAACGACAATGTACCGGTCCAGATGGGGCGGGCCATACGGGCGATCCTCGGGCAACGGGAGGCCCGAGCATCGCGCCCACGACGTGCAGGGAACGCCAAAGGCGTCCCTGCACCCCGCTTTTACTTGCCGGCGTCGATCACCGGCAGTTCGATCGCACTGGCCGTACCCGGCGCGTGCCAGATCTGCTGCGTCGCCTTCCGGTAGTCGGACGGCCTGGCAAAGAAGATGTTCGGCACGAAGGTCTGCGGGTTGCGGTCGTAAAGCGGGAACCACGAGGACTGCACCTGAACCATGACGCGGTGCCCCGGCAGGAACGTGTGGTTCACCGTCGGCAGGCCGAAACGGTATTCGAGCGGCGTGTCAGGCGTCAGCGGCTTCGCCTCGCTGAACCCCTCGCGATACCGCCCGCGCAGGATGTCCATCGACACCGAGAGCTCGTAGCCCCCCATGGCGGGCGTCGACGCGTTCGTTTCGGGATAGACGTCGATCAGCTTGACCACCCAGTCGCTGTCCGTGCCGCTCGTCGAGGCGTAGAGATTCACCTGCGGAGCGCCGGCAACGCGCAGGGGAGCCGTCAGCGGCTCGGTCATGTAGGTCACGACATCCGGGCGTCCATCGGCAAACCGCTGATCCTGGACCAGCCAGGTCGTCCATGACTGGCGATCGGCAAAATGCACCGGGCGCGGTACGTAGGGCACCGGCTTGGCAGGATCGGAAACGTACTCGTCATACTTCGGCGCGCCGTCCACGGGGGCCGTAAACGACAACTTTCCATTGGCGCTGAGATACAGGGGACGGGTCGTTTTACCCTGCGGCCACGACGGGAAGCGGTCCCAGTGGTTTTCGCCGGTATTGTAGATCAGCACCGGAGGCGTCTTCGCCCTGGGCGCGCCGTCGACCAGGTACTGGTTGAAGAACGGCAGGAGCACGTCGCGGCGGAACTGCAGCGCGGTGTCGCCGTCCCAGTTGAGCGCACCCAGCGACGAGGCGTTGTAGTTCACCTGACTGTGCCGCCACGGACCCATGACCAGGAAGTTCTTGTCGTTGCCCTTGTCCTTCGGCTCAACGGCTTCGTAACTATGGATGGCGCCCCACATGTCTTCCTGGTCCCACAGGCCCTGCAGCCACATGACGGGTACCTTGAGCGGCTGACGGGCCATTTCCTTATCCAGCGCCTGGTCCTGCCAATAGGCGTCGTAGGCGGGGTGCTCGCTCAGCTTGCGCCAATAGGGCAGCTGATCGAGGCCGGCGGCCCGGGCGTAATCACCTGCCGAGCCCGACGTGAGGAAATTCGTGTAGTCGTCGTAGCCCGCGTGCGTCACGGCGTCGCCCTTGCCGCGTTTCGAATTCTGGCCGGCGATGTAGTCGAAATTGGTCTGGCGGAAGGCACCGTAGTGGAACCAGTCGTCGCCCATCCAGCCATCCACCATGGGGCTTTCAGGCGCGGCCACCTTGAGTGCCGGATGCGGATTGACCAGCGCCATGACCACCGTAAAGCCCTCGTACGACGAACCGATCATGCCGACCTTGCCGTTGGACTCGGGCAAATTTTTCGTCAGCCAGTCGATCGTGTCGTAGGCGTCGGTCGAGTGATCGACCTCGGACGAATTGAGCGGCCCACGAAGGGGACGCGTCATGACGTAGTCGCCCTCGGAGCCATACTTGCCACGGATGTCCTGGAAAACACGGATATAGCCGGCGTCGACGAAGACCTCGTCGCCCTCGGGCAGCAGGTCGCGCATCGTATGGGCGTCCGTGCGCTGGGCGCGCCCGTCGGCGTTGTAGGGGGTACGGGTCAGCAGGATCGGCGCGTGCTTCGCGCTCCTGGGAATCACGATGACGGTGTGAAGCTTCACGCCGTCGCGCATCGGGATCTCGACGACACGCTTGATGTAGTCGTTGGCCGCCAGGGGGCTCTCGAACTTCGCCGGGATATCCGGCGTCATGGGCGCGGTCTGCGCCGCGGCGAGGGACGAGGCGACGGCGAAGGAAAGCGCCAGCATGGGAAGCAGAACGGAACGGGACGTCATTGGGATTCCTGTGGCTGTGGGACGGAGGAGCCGCCCTAGCGTGCCGCATCCTGAATGGAAGGGCTACGACCTTTCTCAGCTCCCGCCCGCGTGGCACGCTCCGTGCGGGCAAAAAAATGCCGCCCCCAAAGGGACGGCACTTTCTTCGCACAGGACTCCCGAAGGAACCCGAAGCGACTTACTTGGCAGCAGTCGAAGCGGCAGCCGGAGCGGCCGGAGCCGTCGAAGCAGCAGCCGGAGCAGCGGTCGGAGCCGTCGAAGCGGCGGCCGGAGCAGCCGGAGCCGGGGCAGCAGCCGGAGCCGTCGAAGCGGCAGCCGGGGTGGCAGCCGGAGTGGCGTCTTCCGACTTGTTGCAGCCCGACAGGGCGGCGACGGCGACAAACGCCAGGGCGGTAAGGGAAATGACCTTCATGATTCTTTGCTCCTCATTTTGTAATACATAGGCGGATACGACGATGGAATTCCGCCCTGAATAGGCAGTACCCCACGGATTTTGCCGCACCAGCAGGCGGATAACACTCGCGTCCTCGACGAACCGGTCCGAAGATAGGCTCGCCTAGGATGCAACGACCATAGTGAAGCGTGGATGTCCGGCGGCGCAGCGCTAGACGTGCTCGCAGACATTTTCAGAATAATCGCGTTCCCCCCTCGGAAGCCAGTCCCTACTCTGTCATTCGGAAGTTGCCGTCGGCGCCCTGCCGACGGCCAGACAAGGAGAGACGCTTCATGAGTAACCCCCACATCCCCCACCCGCGCCGTCGCTCCCCCATGCGACGCCGCTACCTCACCGCCCTCGTAGCCGCCTTCCTGCCTCCCGTGGCGGGCGCCGAAACGCCGCTGTTTCTTGCCGGGGCCGACAAGAACCTGGACGTCCCCGACGGCACGTATGAAACGCGCGCCGCCTCTTCCTACGTCCTTCAGGTGGAAAAAAAGGGCGCCGCCCATGTCGGCCATGCCACGTTCGACACGTTTGGCTTTCAGTCGCACGCCGTCTTCATCACCGATAACCGGAGCGAGGTGACGATCGAAGGCGGCACCCTGCATACGCGGGGAATCCTGGCATACGGCATCCGTGCGAGAGATACCGGCATCGCCGCGAACGTCACGCTGACCGGCACGACGATCATCACCGAGGGAGCCGGCGCCCTGGGCGCGGCCTTCGAGGGAAACGCCGGCGGCGTCCTGACCGGGGGCAGCATCACGACCGGCGGTGACACGGCGATCGGCATCCGCGGCATCGAAGGAGGCAACGTGTCGGTCAAAGGGACGACCATCACGACCCGGGGCAAGACCGCTCATGCCCTGTATGTAGACGGCTCCACGCCCGACAGAGCGACGGCATCCGCGCTCCAGGCGACTGAAACGACGGTACGCACCGACGGAGACGACAGCACGGGCGTGCACGTGATGCTGGGCGCGACGGCCTCGCTGACCGACGTAAACATCAGCACGGGCGGCGAGTCGGCGCATGCGCTCGATGCAAACACACTGCATGGCCAGATTACGATCCAGGGCGGCGAGTGGCATACCCGGGGTGACGAGGCGGATGGCCTCTACGTTCTCGACGGCCAGCGTATCGTAGCGGCGCGGACGAACGTGACGACCACCGGGAAAAACGCGATCGGCATCGATAACCGCGCATCGTCCGTGGGCCTCGACAGCGTTTCCATCACGACGGCAGGCGAGTCCGCATTCGGCCTCAACGTCCAGGGTGGTGACTTCAACGCTTCGCCAGGCCTCGATGCCGCAGATACGAAGATCCTTACGACGGGAACGAAGGCGCATGGTGCGGTCGCCCGAGGGGATGGCCGTATCGACTTCACCGGCTCATCCATCGAAACGGAAGGAGACGACGCCCACGGCCTCGTCGTTAACGATGCGGACGTACGGGCCCGCAATACGAACATCGTCACTCACGGCGCAGGTGCCTTCGGTGCCCGGGTCGTGCGTGGGGGCGCACTCGACATGAAGGGAGGCTCGCTCATCAGTGACAAGGCCTCGGCGCTCAGCCTGAGCGACTCCGGGCGTCTTCGTTTCGACGGCACGGTCATCAGGGGTGGCAATGGCGTGTTCGTCGACCTGACTCCCGAATCGGAGCAGCCCATCACCGTCACGCTTCAGAACGCGGCAACCGCGGACGGCATTATCCGCCGCATCCCTGCGGACGGTGACGCCGTTCCCGACAATACGAAGCTGTCGCTGGACATCACCTCCGGCGCTCGCTGGACGGGTGCGACCTCCATCGTTCGCGATCTCTCCCTCCAATCCGGCGGCACCTGGAACGTGACCGCCGACAGCCGGGTCGACCACCTGAGCAACCATGCGGGCGTCGTGACCTTCGCGCCTGAGCGTCCCGATGCATTCGCCACACTGACCATTTCGGGAGACTATGACGGAAAGGACGGCGTCTTTCGTATGCGCGCGCGCCTCGGCGATGACTCGTCGCCCGCCGATCGCATCCATGTGCTGGGCAACACATCCGGCACCAGCGGCATTGCCGTCGACACCCTGGGCAGCCAGGGCGATGTGACGCAAGAAGGTATCCAGCTCGTCCGCGTCGACGGTCGCTCGGACGGCGTCTTCGCGTTACTTGGCCGTGCGGTGGCCGGTCCTTACGAATATTTTCTCCACAAGGGCTCGTTGAAGAATCCATCCGACGGCGGTTGGTATCTGCGATCGTCGATCACCGACCCCGTCGTCGACCCGGTTGTCGTGCCGGGCGACCCGGACACCGATCCCGTGACCGAGAATCCGGACGTCCCGGCCGTTGTCGATCCGCCGCTCCCGCCACCCCCGGTGTTGCGCCCCGAGGTCGGCACCTACCGCGCCAACCAGACGGCCGCGCTGGAAATGTTCCAGGGCGGACCCGGCGGCGGCGAGGACGACGAGCGCGAAGGCGTGAGGCAAAGCGTGTGGGCACGATTCGACCGGCGCCATACCGCTTTCAACATCGGCGACGAACTCACGACGACCGCGTCGACCAGCGAGCTGACCCTCGGTGCCGATCTGCTTCGCAGCGATTCCTCTTCCGAAGGCTATCTGGGCGTCATGGCGGCGGCCGGGAGCGCGGACACGCGTGCCACGTCCGCGCTGACACGCTACTCGGCGAAGGGGCGCGTACGCGGGACGGCCGCCGGTCTTTACGGCGGCGTACGTCTGGACGATGGCACCTACGTGCGCGGGTGGGCCCAGTACGCTCATTTCAACCAGCGCCTGGAAGGCGATGCCCTGGCGAATGAGCGCTACGGGAGTGGCGCCCTGAGCGCCAGCCTCGAGGCCGGCCGTCGCTGGCGCCTGGCACTCAATCGCGACACGGACGTCTATCTCGAACCGCAGGCGCAGGTCCTCGCGACAAGGCTTCGTGGCGGCTCGCTCACCGAAGCCAATGGGACACGCGTCACGCCGCTGCATGCGAGTGGTGCCACGGGGCGCCTCGGCCTGCGCGGCGCGGCACGCTGGCATACGCCCGGCGGCCACACGGCATCGCCCTACTTCTCGGCCAGCTGGCTGCGTCGCCTCGGCCGCCTGGATGCGACGCAAATCGGGACGGATACCTTCAACGCAGGCGTGCCGCGCAATGCCTACGCGCTGAAGCTGGGTCTGACCTTGCTACGCGCCAACGGGTGGCGCGCGTGGTCCGACGTCGAAACGCGCTTCGGCACGCATGGGTATCGCCGTGTCACCGGCAGCCTGGGCATTCGTCGCGCCTGGTAAACGCGGGTCCCGGGTCGCCGTCGGCGACCCGGGATGACCGATGCGGCGTCCGCTGTCAGCCGACGACCTCAGGCGATGAAGCAACGCCGCGCTTTGCCGTCACCGTGCTTCCTATGGAGGCCACGACGATAAAACCGATCGCGCTCCACTGCGACACGGTAAGCAGTTCGCCGAGCAGCAACATGGCCCATAGCGAAGCTACCGCTGGCTCAAGGCTGACCATGATGCCGAACGTTTCACTCGGCAGGCGCTTCAGAGCCATCATCTCCAGCGACATCGGGATCGCGCTCGATACGATGGCCACACCCAGTCCCGCCAGCAGAATCGCGGGGTGCAGCAGGGAAGATCCCGCGTGGGCGATACCGTAAGGGACCACGACCAGACTGGCCGCCACCAGACCCAGCGAGACCGAATGACCTGCATGCAAATGGCCGGCCTGCTTACCGAAAACGATATAGAGCGCCCAGCAAACGGCCGCGCCGAGCGCGAGCGCTACGCCCGTGGGATCGACCGTATGCTGGCCGGCCAGCGGCAACAGCATGCCCAGCCCAATGACGGCGAAGGCAAGCCAGACGAAGTCGATCGCCCTTCGCGAAGCGAGCATCGCCACGGCCAGGGGCCCGCTGAACTCGATGGCAACGGCGATACCGAACGGAATGGTTCGTAACGCCAGATAGAAAAGCAGATTCATGACGCCCAGCGTCAACCCGTAGCGGATCACGAAGCCGGCGTCACGCCGACTGAGCGGCCAGCGCCAGGGCCGCCAGAACAGCACGAGAACGATCGCGGAAAAACCCACGCGGAGCGCCGACGTGCCCTCCGCGCCGATGAGAGGGAACAATCGTTTCGCGAACGACGTGCCGATGCACAACGAGGTCACCGAGCCGAGCACGGCCAGGGCCGGCAGCCAGAGAGAGGTTTGGCGGGGAGTCATGGCGCCACTGTAGCGAGGCATTGGCGAGCATTCCATGGGCGCCGCCCGGACGTCGACGAACAGGCAAACACTGGACTGATAATCTCGTATGGACATATAGTCCACTAAAGCCGCACGTATCCGCCATGCTTCCAGGACCGACTGATGACCACCCTTCCCGATTTCCAGCTGGAGACCTACTTTTCCCGCTGGGAGTTCTCGGTGCGCTACAACCTCGCGGCTTCCGATGCGCAAAGCCTCACCGTATCGGCACTGCTCGACCTGGCCGATGACCGTGATCGTGCCGCGTTCGACTCCATGCCGCTGAGCTACACGCAGACGTACGGCGCCCCTGAACTTCGTGAAGCGATCGCGTCGACCTACGAGGGCAGGCAGGCAGCCGACATTCTCTGCTTCGCCGGAGGTGAGGAAGCGCTCTACATCGCCATGCGCGTACTGCTCGAGCCCACCGATCACGCCATCGTGGTCACGCCCAATTACCAGTCGGCGGAAACCATCCCCGCGGCGATCTGCGACGTGACCGGCGTCGCGCTCCGTCCCGACGATCACTGGTCGCTCGACATCGACGAGATAAGAGCGGCCGTACGACCGAACACCCGGCTGATCGCCATCAATTTTCCGCACAACCCCACCGGAAAAATTCTCGAGCAGGATCGTTTTGACGCACTGATCGCGCTCTGCCGCAAGCACGGCATCTGGCTGCTCAGCGACGAAGTCAACCGGCCTCTCGGAGCGACAGGCACCGTGCACTTGCCGCAGGCCACCGATGTCTACGAGCGCGGGATATCGATCGGCGTCATGTCCAAGGCATACGGACTCGGACTTATCACAAAGAGCACGAAGAATCGCAGCGTTAAAGATACCGCCACGTACTGGACGCTCACTGCATATGGCGATAACCAGTTGACCCGCCTGCGCGCCATACGACGGACCTAAGAAGTTGGGCGCTGCGTGCGAAACGAAGCCACGCCGTTGAGCTGATGGCGACGCCCCCCCCCGCTTTGAGCAGCGGTCCGATCTTGAGTTCAGGATTAATGTAACTGTTTCGTGTAAGCGGCGGGAGTCAACGCGCCGAGTGCCTTCTTGGGTCGCTCTTGGTTGTATTCCCGTCGCCAGTTTTCGATCTCGGTTCGGGCATGCAGCAGGCTGGGAAACCAGTGTTCGTTGAGGCATTCATCGCGAAGCCTTCCATTGGATGATTCGATGTAGGCGTTCTGGTTCGGCTTGCTGGGCTCGATCAAGCGCAGCCGCCGCGTTCGTGTGCCCATGCGACCATGGCCTTGCCACAGAACTCCTTTCCGTTATCGCTGCGAATGATCGTCGGCAGGCCTCGTGTCACGGCCAGGCGGTCCATGACGCGCGTTACGCCGACGCCTGAGATCGCCCGCTCAATCTCAATGGCGACTGCCTCATGCGTGGCGTCATCGATGATCGTCAGGCACTTCAAGACACGCCCTTCGGCGGTGCGGTCGAAGACGAAATCGATGGACCAAACCTCGTTCGCGGCCGCTGGCTGGAGCAGTGGCTGCCTGTCGGCCGGAGGCACCTTTTTCCGTTCGCGCCGGCGCACCTGTAGGCTCGCCTCCTGGTAAAAGCGCTCGACTCGCTTGTAATTGATCATCTGTCCGGCCTGGCGGAGTTTCAGGTAGATCATGCCGACGCCGTAGCGTTTATGGCGATTCGCCAGTGCGCAGATCATCTCGCGCAGTTCGACATTGGCGTCGGGTCGCGGTTCGTATCGGTAAGCGCTTGCGCTCATGCCAGCGATCGCCAACGACCGGCGCTCACTCAGCTCCTGGCCGATCAGATAGCGCACCAGCTCGCACCGGTCCGGTGCGCTCACCATTTTTTTCCGCAGCGCTTCCTTGATCACCTCATTTTCCAGAAGCTGTTCGTCCAGCATTTTTTTGAGGCGGCCGTTCTCCGACTGCAAGTCCGCCAGCCGCTTGGCCTCGGGCACGCTCATGCCGCCGAACTTGCTTCTCCACAGGTAGTAGGAGGCTTCGCTGAAGCCGTGCTTACGGCATAAGTCCTTGAACGGCATGCCGGCCTCGGCCTCACGCAGGAAACCGATGATCTGTTCTTCGGAAAAACGCTTCTTCACGTCCAATCTCCTTCTCGTGGGGATTGAACTCGAAACCGGCGCGCTACTCAAATCTGGGGGGACGTCGGGTTCGCAACAGTCCTCAAGGTGCAGCTTAGGCGAGAGTTCGGGAAAGAGCGCAGTACGAAATTGTCGAGTCTTGAAAAAGAAAAACCCCCGACGAATCGGGGGCTTGTAAGTCAAGACCGCACAATAACGGTCTAAGGTATGTCCTAGAACGGGATGTCGTCGTCGTCGAAGCCTTCGTTGACCGGCGGTGCGGAACGCTGCGGAGGCGCGTTGCCACCACGGGGCTGGCCGTAGTCGTCGCCACCACCACGCTGCGATTGACCGCCACCGTAGTTGCCGCCGCCACGCTGCTGACCGCCACCACCGCTACCGCCACCCCAGTTGCCACCGCCGCTCTGGCCGGCACCGCCGCTGCGAGGCGCCTGCTGACGTGCGCCACCGCCCTGGCCGCCGCCGAAACCGCCACCGCCTTCACCGCCACCCTGGCCGCCGAGCATCTGCATCTCGTTGGCAATGATGTCCGTGGAGTAGCGCTCGATGCCGTCCTTATCGGTGTACTTGTCAGTGCGAAGAGAACCCTCGATATATACCTGACGCCCCTTCTTCAGATACTCACCGGCGATTTCGGCCAGCTTGCCGAACAACTTCACACGGTGCCATTCGGTGCGCTCCTGCTTTTCGCCCGACTGCTTGTCGGTCCAGGCTTCCGACGTGGCTAGACGCAGACTGGTGATGGCCGTACCGCTACCGGTGTAACGGGTCTCGGGATCCGCGCCGAGGTTGCCGACAATGATGACCTTGTTGATACCGCGTGCCATGGATTTCCCTCGTATTCGTGTCATTGGACGCCCGATCCGGCGGATCGTCGTCACTCCCGCCCATCATAGCGAGCCTGCGGCAAGCGCGGGCTGGCGGGGTCGGACCGTGTAGTTTGGGCGATGGCCGCCATCACCGCAAACCCCGATGCGCAGGCCGCCGCCGGAGCGCGCTGTCGTCCCAGTCTCATTCCCAGGTGATCTCGACCACCGCGGTGGCCGTCGCATCTCCGGCGCCAACATCGCCTGTCCTCACGTACCTTGCCTCGAAAGCGAGCTGCGGGGCGCCACCCGGCCAGGAGAAGCCGACAGGCGTCTTTCCATCGGGAACGATCGACTCCCCCGCTCCGGTCCGCATCTCGATCGCGACACCACGCGCCGTACCCTCAGGCTGGAGCAGCCGGGGATCGGGCGGATACGGACGAGCGCGCAGTGTCACGGCAGCGCGCGTCGCACCGACGCAGTCGACGCCGGAAAATGCTGCGCGACGCCATGGGCTAGCCGCACCAACCCGTCCCAGGTCTCCGTAGGCGACGCTTCCGAGGTCGATCCGGATCCGTTGATCCGCGAGCCCGCAAGAAGCGACCACGGCTCCAGTGACCTCGAAATCGAGCCGGTCGTCCGCCCGCGTCCCTTCCGGGGTCACGGCCATGAGTAACGCGGCTATACCGCCCTTTGTGAGGGAGGCGATCCTGATCGTCATCTGCATACTCCTTCGTAATGTTTCAGTCCGGCCCGTTCGCCTGCCAGCGTCGGCCGCAGATCGCAGCCGCCTCCCGCCTGATCCGACCAGCGCACCCTCAGGGCGGGCGTGCCGCCGTCCGAGCGAAGGAACGACCGACCGCCCTGCCCGATCACCCCGATCGAGCGGCCCTGGTCGTCGACCACCTCCGCACCGAACGGCAACGGTGCTCCATCGCTGCGACGCCCGGTGAGGAGAATCGTCGCATGTTCGTCCGTCTCGAATGGGATAAGGACCACCGCGCCTGCCGTGGGGACCACACGCGCATGAGTCGACGCCAGTGAGACCCCGAGCGGCAGACCCGTGGGATCGATGTCCACACTGTTCCACCGGTAAGGGGCGAGGCTCGGCACGATGGCGTATCCGCGCCTGTCGACGTGAACGGATGAGGCCGACGCCAGGCGCGCGCCCCGCGCATGACGCGCCTGCACCAGTCCGGAGGCGTTACCCAGGAAGGGTGCGAGGGTGATCCCACCCGCATGAGCCACGATACCGCCCGAAGCGGACAGCGAAGCCGCTCTGCTCACACGGGACCGCTCGACGGCGACGCTGAGATCGCCGCCACCGGACGCACGGGAAACCGATGCGTCCAGCCGTGGACCACCGGCATGTGTCGCAGCCGATGCGGCATACCCCCACGCACCCTCGCTACCAGCGCTCCCGAGCAGACCGGCCCGCAGTTGCTTGCCGTCCGGCCCCATGCGCAACGCGGCCTGCGACGCCACGCGCGAACGCTCACCGTCCAGGGGAAGGGAGACCGATACCTGTGCGGTGTTTTCCGAGGCGCGGCCAGACGAACGCGACGCCGTTCTTAACGAACGACGTAAAGAAACGTCCACAACGGCCGCGCCCTTGACGTGGCTCCATGACAAGGCCTGATCCCACTCCCCGCCTCCGCTGTCCGGCAGGTGCGTGTAGCCGAGCGCGAGGCCGAATGAGCCGCCGGCTTCGTCGAACATGTGTTGATATGAGATATCCGCTCTTCGCTGTCGCGCGCGTGAGCGATCGGCGTTCATCGCCCCCGCTGCCATTCGCTGCGCCCCGCCTGACACGGTGGCTGAGATCACGCCCCCACGATCCGACCGATGTCCGTAACGCAGCCGCCAGAGCGTTCCGACCGGTCCCGCACCCCGGGCCAACGCGTGCGTCACATCGGCCGAGAACGCGCCGACCAGCGTGTCGACCGCCGCGCCACCCACCAGCCACGTGTCGCTTCCGATCACACGCTGTGCTGCCTGTACGGTCCAGCCGTGACGCACACCGCGACGCCAGGCGGCTTCGAGCAGCCACGGCTGGCGAGACGAACCTCCACGCCATCGGCCCATGCCCATCGAGTAGCGGGTAGCGCCTTCACGCATCAAAAGCGGCAACGAAAAGTAAGGCACCCTGTAACGAATACGGCGACCGTCGGCTTCGACGATCTCAACGGAGAGATCCCCTCCCCGGCCCGCCACGCCCAGATCGTCGATGACGAAGGCACCCGGCGGAACGGACAGCTCCCTCAGCAAGCGACCGCCCTGACTGACCGTCACCCTCGCATGGGTCGCCGCGACGCCGCGTACCTGAGGCGCATAGCCATCACCCGCGTCGGGACGCATACGCACGTCACTGGCAAGCCTCAGGCCACGAACGAGGACCGGCTCCAGCAGATCGTCCCCCAGGATGACGTCTCCCGCTCTCCAGCGTGCCTGGAACCGGTCGACAGCTCGTTCAACGAACGTGTGTCCCTGCCGGTATTGGCCCTGCGACCATGATCCGGCGTGACGAAACCGGTAGCGGCCCAGATTCAACCCCGCATCGCCGGTGAGGAACAGGGAGCGCGAGGACCGATGCCGTAACGCGCTTTGGTGAAAATTGGCGCGCCACGCCAGCAGCGCGGCTGTCACGCCGTCCTTCCATTGCTCGCGAGGCGCGACGCCGCGGGGACGACGTCCCAGCCACGCCTGCGGAACTTCAATGTCGAGGCGCTGCTCGGCGACGTCGAGCCGCGCCGTGCTTTGCGGGATGCGCTCGCTGATAGGCGCGCAATCGTCCTCTACGGACGACCGTTCTTTCCTGACGAGGCCAAAACTTTCGAGCTCTGCCCGACTCAGGCATGGCGAAGCATCGTTGCCCGTGTAACGCTCGACAAAGCGTACGGCGCGGCGTACCTGCCACTCGTCGTTCATCCAGATGTCGACGTCGTAGACGCCGGGCAGGACGGGATTTCCATGGGCATAACGGGAGAGGTCAAGTCCCATGGCGAGACCATCCGGAAGAAAGCCCGCGTCGAACTGAACGGATCGTGCGTCCTGCGCACAGACCATGCAACTCATGAATATCCCGGCCACGCCCACCATGCACGCGCTCACCCACCGAGCGGGGAGAGCGCCATACCGGAGCCTTATCGCGCTGGATCCGTCCATGAATCCTCCCCCGGATCATGGGGCCAGCTTCGCCGTCCCGGGGACGACGGCGCCATAGTCGTTGATGACGGCGTAGGAGACGTGCGTGAGTTCAGAACCCGTGGGCGATGGAACAGGGATGATCAACGATCCACCCGGCATGACCATGCCACCCCCGAGAGGCACGGTCGGCGCGGTCGGTGCATCCGACGGACTCAGTCCGATAGCGTTGAACGACACGACATAAGGCGAAGGATTGGCAACGCGCAGCGACGCGGCGCCGTCGCTACGAACCAGCGACCAGACGAGCCTCGCGGCCGCCTGATCTACCGTCGACGACAGCCGTTCCGGTCGATGGAACAGCTTGAGTCGATGTCGAAAAGCGAATTGGAGAACGTTGGAACCCTCGGCCTTGTCCGCTTTCGGAGGAATCTCGAGGACGTTCAACCAATAGAGTTTTTCTTTGTCGACAGGCTTCACATCGCCCACATGAACGATACGCACGGCATGCCCGTGACCCGGGTCGATCCGAAAGACCGGCGGCGTGATGACAAAGGGGCCGCGCGCGGTTTGCGGCGACGAAGCTTCATCGCCGTCGTCGATCCACACTTGCACCAGCGCCGGTTCCTCCCCCTTATTCTGCAGGCGCACGGCGACGTCCCGCTGCGCGGCGGGAAAGACAACACGGGTAGCGCCGATGACGACTGCCGGTTTGGCCGGGCTCGCCATCAAAGCCATGACGACGCCCGCGGTCCATGCCATTTTCTTCAGCATGCTCGTTCCTTTTGCATGAGGGATACGACCGGACAGAGGGGCCGGTCGTCGTGATTCGCCACGCGGGATGCAGGTCAGTCGTAGACGACCTGAAACCCGACACGAGAATTCGCCGTGCCCTGCGTCGCACCGCCAAGGCTGTAGTAGCGCGCAAGCAATTCGATCGTTGCGCGGTGTCCCTCGATGACCACCGGCCTGGACTCGCCCGTAAACAAGTGAATCGGCGTTCCGTCACCGTTGGCGATTTCGATCTGAACGTTCTTCGCGGCATCGGCGGCGGCATCGATGTTCAATCGACCCGCCGTGCGATCCATCGCGGGACTGGATGGATCGAAACGGATCTTCGCTTTCAGTCCGTCGGCGCAATCGTCGTTGCCGCCCACGACGATCAGGAAGCCCTTGTCGCCCGCCACGTCACCCGGTGCCGCCAGCTTTGCCACGGAGATGCCGTCGAGCCCAACGGATTTCTTGACGGCCCCGCCACCCGGCGCCTGCCCTTCGACATTGCATGTGGTGGCGACGATACGACCGGTGATCTCGATGGAACCGTCGTTTGCCGCAAGTGCGGCGGACGACGACACGGCGAAAGCCGACGCGAGGAATACCGGAGGGAGAACTTTCATATACATGGCGACGGCCTCTTCAGTGGGAAAGACACGCACCGGAAAACGTGCAGGACGGCGCGCACACGAAGTCTGGTCGACGACCCCTGAGGCGATCGATACGCAAATTCTGAAATGACGACTACAGACGCCGCGATACATGCAGGCACCCATGACGCGAGCGACGCGCTACGCCGACATCCGTGTCGGCGAGTCCTTCAACCCCGCCGCATTCAAGCCGCCGAGGCGACGCCGCCGGCAGCCATACGCCGCGTCCCGCGAACGACCAGCGGCAGCCACAGCAGGGTCATGGCGGCCGCGCAGCCAAATACACCGCGAAGGCCGAGGTGACCCAGCGCGAGCCCGCCCACGGCACCGCCGATAAAGGCGCCGAAGAACTGCGAGCTGGAATAGGCCCCCATCGCCGCGCCGCGGAGGGTGGCTGGCGCCAGACGGGAGACGAGACTCGGTAAGGCGGCCTCAAGCAGGTTGAAGGCGCCGAAAAAGAGGGCGGCGGCCGCACCGAGGACGATGACGTGCGTTTCGGCGAGCGCCATGCCCGCCAGCGCCAGCCCGAGCACGCAGACACATCCGACCACGACGTGCGACGCGCGCCGCATATCCTTCATCCGGGGTAGCATCGCGCCCATGCCGAGCGCGGCGATCGTCATCACCGGCAGATACAGCATCCAGTGGTGCGCCACCGGAATACGCATGACGTCGGTAAGAAGAATGGGCAGGCCGACGAATGAGGCGGTCAGCAACGCGTGCAGAAAAAACACCGACCCGTTCAGCACGAGCATGCGACGGTCGAGAAACATCGAGGCCAGCTCGCGCCACGACGCGGCGGCCGGGGCGCCATGATGGGTCGGCGTGGGCACGCGCCACCAGAGCATGGCGATAGCCGCGACCGCAAGCAGGGAGGTGAAACCGAACAGGCCGGGAAGACCCGCCACGGCTTCGAGCGGCGGCCCCAGAATGAGCGCCAGAAGAAACGAAACCCCGATCGATACGCCGATGATGCCCATGACCTTGCTTCGATGGGCCTCGCTCGTCAGATCCGCGGCCAGCGCGGTGCCAGCGCCAGCAACGGCACCCATACCCTGCAACGCACGTCCGGCGACGATGCCGGTCAGAGTGTGGGAAAACGCGGCGACCACTCCGCCCAGGGCGAAGACGAGCAACCCCAGCGTGATGACCGGCTTGCGGCCGATCCGGTCGGACAGCAGTCCCAGGGGAATCTGCAGGCACATCTGGCCGATCCCGTAGACACCCAGGGCCAGGCCGATCAGCCAGGGCGTGGCACCCGGCATCGCTCGCGCGTAGACGGAAAACACGGGAAGGATGAGGAACAGCCCGAACAGACGCAGGCTGATCACCGCTGCCAGGGTCAGCGCGATGCGCCGTTCCAGGGAACTGAGTTTGCTCACCAAGGGTTTCCGGGCGCGAGGCCGATCGATGTCATCGGAAGCGGATTATACGGACACCGGCCAAATCCACGGCGTAACCACGGGTGAGCCCCTATACTGTGGGCTGTTTTGCCGCACACGACCTGTAGAGATGGACTCCATAGCCGCCCGCCCGACCTCCCTCGACTTCGCTGGCGTCCGTACGCTCGCCGCCGCCGACATGAAAGAAGTCGATTCGCTGATCCGGCACCGGCTCTCGTCGGATGTCGTGCTGATCAATGCGATCGCCGATCACATCATCGCGGGTGGCGGCAAGCGACTTCGTCCGATGCTGCACGTGCTCGCGGCTCGCGCGGCCGGTTATGACGGACAGGATCACGCCAAGCTGGCGGCCATCGTGGAGTTCATCCATACGTCGACACTGCTGCACGACGATGTGGTGGACGAGTCCGACATGCGTCGCGGCCGCAAGACGGCCAACGCACTGTGGGGCAACGCGGCCAGCGTACTGGTGGGCGATTTTCTCTACTCGCGCTCCTTTCAGCTGATGGTCGAGCTCGACGATATGCGGATCATGCGCATCCTCGCCGACACGACCAACACGATCGCCGAAGGCGAAGTCCTGCAACTGCTCAACATCGGCAATGCGGACGTGGATGAAGCCGCCTATCTCGCCGTGATCGAGCGCAAGACGGCCGTTCTTTTCGCCGCGGCGACCGAACTGGGTGGCGTGCTGGGCGGGTTGCCCGATACGCAGGTCGCGGCGCTCCGTCGCTACGGTATGGAGCTGGGTTATGCCTTCCAGATCGCCGACGACCTGCTCGACTACGTGTCCGATGCGGAGACGCTGGGTAAAAACATCGGCGACGATCTTGCCGAAGGCAAGCCCACCCTCCCGCTGATCTACGCGATGCAGGTGGCCGACGAAGACCAGCTGAAATCCCTGCGGCATGTCATCGAGCATGGCGGCCTGGATTCGCTCGACCTGATCATCGCGGCGATTCGCGACTCCGGAGCGATCGAGCGCACGCATGAGAAAGCCGTGGGGCACGCGACGGCAGCACGCGACGCGCTGTCGGCACTTCCCGCTTCGCCGTACCGTGACGCCCTCGCGGCGCTCGCCGATTACTCGGTCGAACGCCGCTTCTGAGGCATTACTTCTTCGCGGCGAACGACTCGCTGAGCCACGCCCGCATGGCGGCGTAGGCGCGCTTGGCCACCTTGTCGTCATACCGGCAATTGCCGGTCGGCGTGGTGGCTTCCTTCTCGGTGAAGCAGTGCACGGCGCCACCGAAATCCGTGGAAGCCCAGTCGACCTTGCCATCGCGCATTTCGGCCTCGAACGCCGCGCGCTGCTCCGGAGGCACGTTGGCGTCATCCGCGCCATTGAGAGCCAGCACGTGAGCATGGATCTGCGCGCCGAGCTTCGGATCGTCCGTGGACAACAGGCCGTGAAAGCTCACGACAGCGGCGACATCGGCGCCCGCGCGAGCCAGATCCAGCACGGCCGATCCACCGAAACAGAAGCCGATGGCGGCCAGTCGTGACGGATCGATGGGCGCGTTCTTCTCCTGCGCCTTCAGTTCGTCCAGTGCGCGCATCACACGCTGCCGCATGATCTTGCGATCGGCGTAAAGCGGCTTCACCGCCGCGCCGGCTTCCGCTTCGGACTTTGGACGCGTGTCGCCACCGTACATATCGGTGAGCAGGATGACGTAGTCCTTGCCGGCGATGTCCTTGGCCTTGGCCACCGCCATATCGTTGACGCCATACCAGTTCGGCACCATGACCAGGCCCGGCCGTCTGGCGGTCACCGCATCGTCGTAGACCAGAAAGCTTTTATAGGTCACACCCTGGTCGGTCCACTGGACCGGCTTGGCCACCATCGCCGCGGAGGCGGCTCCCACGTGACCGAGGACCAGCAAGGACAAGGCAATCAGTGAACGGCGCATCGGCGTGACTCCCTGGAAAGTGCCCAAGGATAGGCCTCGCGACGGGCGCGCCGCCAGACCGGTCAAAGTCCCGCGGCGTGCCTGGCGAGTTTACGTTTGAGGGGCATCAGTCCGTTCACGAGCCGGACGCCCAGGCCGCGCGCCGCGACCAGCGGCCCCGCCTGCCACGCATAGATACGCCCGAGCGCGTCGAACGACCACGCGTCCAGCCCGTCGGCGCTGTTGCGTCGTCTTGCGTAGCGGCGAAGCACATGCGGAGCCGCGATATCGCGGCCCGCGTCCCGTGCGGCGACCAGCGTGTCGCGCAACTCGGCCACATCGCGCAAGCCCAGGTTCACGCCCTGCCCGGCCAGAGGATGGACCGCATGAGCCGCATCGCCCAGCAACACCAGCCGCCCCGACGCGTAACGATCGGCCAGCTTCAGCCGCAAGGGAAAGGCGGCGCGACGGCTGACGGAAAGCACGGGTCCGAGACGGAAGTCGCTGGCCACGCCCAGCGCGTCGCGGAAAGCGTCGTCGTCCAGCGCCATGATGCGCGCGGCTTCCGGTTCGGGCAGGGTCCATACGATCGAACAGCGGCCATCGGCCAGCGGCAGGAACGCCAACGGCCCGGACGGGAGGAAACGCTGCCAGGCCGTACTTTCGTGCGGGCGCGCGGTCTGGACATGCGCCACGACGCCGCGCTGCGCGTAGTCGCGACCATGCGTACCGATGCCAACCATGGCACGCAACGGGGAATCCGCACCGTCGGCGGCCACGACGACGCGCGCCGAGATGAACTGACCGTCGGCGAGTTCCAGCTGGGCGCGATCGTCGCGTTCGCCATAACCCACGACCTGCGCGGGAACGATGCGACGAACACCCGCGTCGTCCAGCGCATCCCAGAGCATGGCTTGCACGAGATTGTTTTCGACGATGTAACCGAGTACATCGCGACCTTCGTCGGCAGCGTCGAAATCCACCGTGGCACCGTTCTCTGCGTCCCAGACCAGCATGCGCTCGTAGCCGCAGGCGCGTGCGTCGCGGATGGCGCCCCACACCCCGAGGCGGTCCAGCAGGACGACCGAAGACGGCGCAAGACCGACAACGCGCAGGTCGACTTCGTCCGATGCGTCCCAGGCGGCGGGCTCCCGTGCGTCGACGAGGGCCACCGAGAAGCCCGCCTTCGCCAGACTCAATGCGGCGGCGGCACCCACCATGCCGCCGCCGACCACGGCGACGTCCAGCGGACCGCCGCGACGACGGGAGGAGGTTGCGCTCCAGCTATCGCTCACGGGGTTTTCTCCCGGACCGCGAACGGTGCGTTGGCGCGAAAACCCATGCCTCGGCGGCTGAGGGCGTGGCGGAGGGGCGGCACGCGGTCGAGCGCCAGCATCGCCAGTGAGCGCAACGGGCCGAGAAACGGCTGGTCGAGGCACGCGAGGCGGACGAGGCCGTGGCTCATCGCCATCGTTCCCTCACGGTCGGGGGCGCGCCGCGCGGCGTATTCGGCGAGCAGTGACGGAGCGCCAGGATCGGTAGCGCCCATTGCGAGCTCGGCAAGCGTCAGCGCATCGCGTAAACCAAGGTTGAAGCCCTGCGCGCCGATCGGATGCACCGTCTGGGCCGCATTGCCCACCAGCACGGCGCGGTTCGAGGTGAGCGCTTCGGCCGCGACGCGGCGAATCGGATACGGCGAACGTTTACCCGGTCGGGTCAACCGGCCAAGCCGCCAGCCGAAGCGCTCCTGCGCCAGGGCTGCAAACGCCTGATCGTCCATGGCGGCCACTTCGTCGACCCGGTCCGCGGCAACGGTCAGCACGACGCCGACCCGGCGGTCCGTCAGCGGCAGCACCGCGACGGGACCCTCGTTGGTAAAGCGCTCGAAGGCGCGGCCACGCGGATCGCGCTCCGGCGTCATGGTGGTCACGAAGAGCGCCTGCGCGTAGTCGTGCTCGCGGGTTCCGATGCCGAGCTGGCGCCGGACTCCCGAGTGCGTGCCGTCGGCGCCGACCAGCAGCGACGCGTGCAGCGATCGCATGCCAGCGTCAGTGACCACGTCGACCGTCCAGCCCCGGTCATCCGCGTGGATGCCCTCGACCCGCGCGGGCGCCAGGCGGGTAAGGTGCTGGCATCGATCGAGGCGACGCAGGAGCGCCGCGCCCAGTTCACGGGCCGGAAGCGTCCAGCCCAGCACGTCCACGCCTTCCTCGGACGCGTTCATGCGGACACTGCCGAAGTCGCCGGCGCGGCTCGTATGAATATGCGTGATGGGCGTGGCCCGGTCCTCGGCAAAATCCCACACGCCGATCGCCCGGAGACCGTTGACGGTGGCTCTGGCCAGGGCAAGATTGCGCTCGTCGTAACTCGGCTGCTGCCCGACCGTCGGTGCGGCCGCCTCGATGAGGACGGCGGGCAGCCCGGCGGCATCAAGGGCAATGGCAAGACTGGCGCCGACCAGGCCGCCGCCGACGATCACGATAGGTTCGGGAGAGGGACTCATGGGCGGAATCATAACGCCGCCACGTGAATGCGCCGCCGTTGCGGCCGCCTGCCACAGTGACGACGGCCCTCGCTAGAATGCCCGGATGGGCAATCGACTTTCCAAGATCTACACCCGCACCGGCGACGACGGCAGCACCGGCCTCGGCGATGGCAGCCGTATCGGCAAGGACTCACTGCGGGTAGCCGCCTACGGCACCGTGGACGAACTCAACAGCGCACTGGGCGTCACGCTGGCATCCGAGGGCGTCGATGATGACGTTCGCGAGGCACTGGTCCAGATCCAGCACGAGCTCTTCGACCTGGGCGGTGAGCTGTGCATCCCCGGCATGGCCATGATCCAGGCCACGGACATCGACCGGCTCGAGGCGGTGCTGGACGGCTTCAACGCCGATCTGCCGGCGCTGAAGGACTTCATCCTGCCCGGCGGAGGGATGGCGGCGGCGACCTGCCACGTGGCCCGGACCGTCTGCCGGCGTGCCGAGCGCGAGGTGGTCGCCCTCGCCCGCGAAGAAGCCATCCGTCCCGAGGCACAGCGCTACCTGAACCGCCTGTCCGACCTGCTCTTCGTGCTGGCACGTGTCCTGGCGAGGCGCAGCGGGCACGGCGAGGTACTCTGGCAGCACGAACGCCGCCCGCGCGGCTGAGTCCGCGGTGTAAGCTCGCGGTGCCGGTGCGGCGATCCACGTCGCGCCTCCCGAGGGGTTCATGCTCATGGGTGACGTGCCATCGTGCCGCGGGGTTGGGGATTCTGCTAAGTTGGCGGCCTTTCGCAAACCGGATAAGACCGAGCCCGTGACGTCACGCATGAGCATCCTGCCTAAACGCCGCCTGCTGGCGACCGCTGTCGCCCTGATCGTCTCGGCCCCCGCCTGGCAAGCGCAGGCGCAGAGTGCGCCGGTCCAGGGTGAAACCCGGACCGTCGTCGCGCCGGCCACCACGGCCGCTACCGCGGCGCCCGTCCCGGCGGAAACCTGTCCGCTCGGTTCCTTCATCTGCCCGCCGCGTCCCATCAGCTACGCGCTGTGCCGGCCGAACGCGATGCTCGATTTCTACGAGCCCGGCATAACGAAGGACAGCTCGCTGCGCGACACCGCCGTGACCGACGTCCATTCGGGCATCGACGACGGCAACACCAGCGGCGTCAAGGTCGAGAGCCCGGAACCGGACCAGTACCACATGACCGGCGGCGTGCGCCTCGAACGCGCCGATCAGGTGCTGCGCGCCAACGACGTCACGTACAACGCCGACTCGACCGCCTACGATGCCAAGGGCAACGTGAAGTACCAGGAGGCTGGCATGCTGGTCTCCGCCGATCGCATGACGGGCACCACCACGCCGAACGACGGCGACGCGTACAACGTCCGTTACCAGTTGCTGCAGTCGCGCGGCAACGGCGTGGCCGATCACGCAAAGATTCTCGACCCGCAGCACGGCCGCTTCCACATGGCGTCCTATTCCACCTGCGACGTGGGCGCCCGCATGTGGGAGTTCCGCGCCAAGACGATCAATCTCAACAAGGAAACCGGCGTCGGCGAGGCACGCAGCGCGACCATGCGCTTCAAGAACGTGCCGTTCATGTACCTGCCGTACTTCACCTTCCCGCTGGACGACCGCCGCAAGAGCGGCTTCCTTTACCCGACGTTCGGTTCGTCGAGCCGCTCGGGCCTGTTCCTGAACACGCCCTACTACTGGAACATCGCACCGAACTACGATGCGACGATCACGCCGGGCTACTACAGCGACCGCGGCTTCATGCTGGGCACCGAGTTCCGCTATCTGCTCCCGCGCTCGAACGGCACGTTCGACATCCAGTACATGGCCCACGACAAGGGTCCGGATCAGGACGAGAGCGGCACCAGCGACCGCGACGGTTCGAAGCAGCGCTACCTCGTCAAGATCGTGAACTCGACCAATCTGGGCGACGGGTTCAATCTCGGCGTCAACATCAACCGTGCGTCGGACAACCAGTATTTCCGCGATTTCAGCAACGACCTGTACCAGTCCGCGGTCGGCATCCTGAGTTCGAGCGCCTATGTATCCAAGGGCGGCAAATACTGGAGCGCGTCCATCGGCGCGGACGACTACCAGAACGTGGACGCCGGGCTGCCCAACTACGTGGTGCCCTATCGCCGCTGGCCGCGCGCGACGTTCAACATGCAGGCGCCGATCAACAACTGGCTCGACGCGGGCGTCGACACGGAAGCGGTGGCGTTCCGGAAGCCCGACCGCTCGCCCTTCGACCCGAACAATGCCGCTCAGCTCGGTCAGGTCGACGGCAATCGCCTGGATCTCGCACCTTACCTGGCGGCCGATTTCTCGGGCGCATCCTGGTTCGTCCGCCCCCGCGTGGAATACCGCTATACCGATTACCGGCTGGATTCGGACTACTCGTACTACCACTACGCCAAACAGGACCCGTCCCGCTCGGTACCGATCTCCAGCGTCGACGCCGGCCTGATCTTCGACCGCCAGACGAATCTGTTCGGCAGCAGCTACACCCAGACGCTCGAGCCGCGCCTTTACTATCTGTACGTGCCGTACCGGAACCAGAACAACCTGCCGACCTTCGACACGAACGCCATGTCGTTCGACTTCTGGCAGCTGTTCACCACGAACCGGTTTTCCGGCGCCGACCGCCAGATGGATGCGAACAATCTGACCGCAGCGCTCACGACGCGCCTTCTCGACGAGACAGGCGTCGAGCGCCTGTCGGCCAGTCTCGGCCAGATCAAGTACTTCAATGGTCAGAAAGTGCAGATGCCGAACGTCGCTCCGACCGACTTCAGTCGTTCGGATTACGTCGCCCAGCTCGCGATCCAGTTCAACGACAAGTGGCGCCTGAACAGCTCGTACCAGTGGAACCCGAACAAGCAGCCGAGCACCTACGTCAACGACCAGGGCGCCATCTACGATTCGGGACGTAATACCGACCTCGCCACCATCGGTATCCAGCGCCGCATCGCCGGCGACGGCATCGTCAACTTCTCGTACCGCTACCGCCGTGGCGTGATGGAACAATTCGACACATCCGCGGTCTTTCCTGTGTCCGAACGTTGGCGGGCCCTGGCCCGCTGGGTCTTCGCCCGCCGCGACGTCCTGCCGGTCACGCTGGATAACGGTGCAAGCTTCACCACGTTCACGTATTCCCACCGCACCCTCGAAGCCGCGGTGGGCGTCGAGTACGACAGCTGCTGTGTCGCCTTCCGCGTGCTCGGCCGCCACTACGTACACGACTACCTCCGTGAGACGGACAACGCGGTCATGTTTGAGGTGGAATTCAAGGGCTTGGGCTCGCTCAACCCGCAATCGGGCGCCTACCTGCGCCGTGCTATCCTTGGCTATCAATAAGTGGGGCAAGCGCCCCGGGCTCCCTATTCGATGAAGCAGATCCTTTCGTACTCCCTGCTCGCTGCCTCCCTTCTGGCGGCGATGCCCTCGGCCCATGCCCAGTTGATGCCGTCGGCCCAGCCGACCGTCGCGGGCGCGACCGCCGGCAACGGTTCCCTCGACCGCATCGTCGCGGTTGTGGAGGAAGACGTCATCCTGCAGAGCGAGCTGGACGAGGCGATCAACGCCATCGTCCGCCAGTACGCCTCGAATCCGGGCCAGTTGCCGCCGAAGGACGTCCTCGCCCGCCAGGTGCTCGACCGCCTCGTGCTGATGAAGCTTCAGGTCCAGCGCGCCAACGACCAGAACATCCATGTGTCCGACCAGGACATCGATCAGGCCGCCGGCAACGTCGCCCAGCAGAACAAGATGAGCCTCGACCAGCTGCGTGGCGCGGTGGAGCAGGACGGCTACAGCTATGCGGCGTTCCGCCAGCAGTTGTCCGACCAGATCATCGCCCAGAAGCTCCACGAAAGCGTCGTTCGCGACCAGGTCACGGTGACCGACGCCGAGGTCAACAACCTCCTGGCGAGCCCGAGCTACAAGGCGGGTGAAGTCCACCTCGCCCACATCGCGATCAGCACGCCGGCCAACGGCGGCGCCAGCGATATCGCCGCGGCGCAGGCGAAGGCCGACGAGGCCATGAAGGCGATCAAGGGCGGCATGGACTTCAACGCCGCCGCCATCCGCTTCTCCGACGCCCCCGATGCACTCGACGGCGGCGACCTCGGCTGGCGCCGGCTCGACGAAGTGCCGCCGGCTTTCGCCGATGCGGTCGGCGGCCTCAAGCCGGGTGAGACCACCGGCGCACTTCGCGGCCCCACCGGCTTCCACATCCTGAAGCTGGTCGACACGCGCGCCCCGGGCCGACAGATCGTCACCGAGTACCACGCCCGCCAGATCCTCATCAAGCCCTCCGAAATCGTGACCCCGGAGCAGGCGGAGAAAAAGGCGCAGGACCTCTACACCCGCATCGTCGACAAGAAAGAAGACTTCTCCAAGCTCGCCAAGGATGAGTCCAAGGACAACACCACGGCGAACAACGGCGGCGACATGGGCTGGTTCGCCAAGGACGCCTGGGGCCAGGCTATCGCCACCCAGATCGAACAGCTGAAGGACAACGAGGTCTCGCACCCCATCCAGACCGATGCAGGCTGGATCGTCCTGCAGCGCCTGGGCACCCGCCAGAGCGATCTCACCGATCAGCTGCAGCGTGATCAGGCCCGCCAGGCCATCGGCAACCGCAAGGCCGACGAGGCCTACGAGAACTACCTGCGCGAGCTGCGCTCCACGTCGTTCGTCGACATCCGCGTCCCCGAACTGAAGGACCCGGACGACAAGCAGGCGTCGGCCTCCACGCCGTAAGCCCGTCATGACCGCGACCACCCTGCCAAGGCTCGCCGTGACCGCCGGTGAGCCTGCCGGGGTGGGACCGGAACTGGTCGCCCGCCTTGCGGCCAGCGACTTTCCGGCGGACCTGGTCGCGATCACCGATCGTGCCCTCCTCGCTCGCGCCGCCGCGGCGACGGGTGTCTCCCTCCAGATCATCGACGATGATGGCCACCGCATCGCCACCCGGGCACCGGGCAGCATCCGGGTACGTCACGTCCCGCTGGGTGCGCCGGAAGCCTGGGGCCACCCCGATCCACGCAACGCGCGGCACGTTCTCGACATGCTCGCGCTCGCGGCCGATGGCTGCGTCAGCGGCGAATTCGACGCCGTGGTGACCGGTCCGGTGCAGAAATCCAGCATCAACGAAGGCGGCGTGCCTTTCAGCGGCCACACCGAGTTCTTCGCCGAGCGTGCGGCTGCCGATGTGGTCATGATGCTTGCAAGCCCCGAGCTTCGCGTCACTCTGGCCACGACCCATCTCCCCCTCTCCGCCGTGCCCTCCGCTGTCACGCCCGAGCTCCTGGAGCGCACGCTGCGCATCGTCGCACGTTCGCTGCTCCGGGATTTCGGGATCGCCCGACCCCGCATCGCCGTGCTGGGCCTCAACCCGCACGCGGGCGAAGGCGGTCATATGGGGCGCGAAGAGCTGGACACGATCATTCCCCTGCTTAATCGCCTGCGCGACGAAGGCATGGAGCTCCTGGGCCCCCTGCCGGCCGATACCGCGTTCGTGCCAGCCATGCGCCACCGCTACGATGCCGTACTGGCGATGTATCACGATCAGGCATTGCCGGTGCTCAAGAGCGAGGCGTTCGATCGCACGGTGAACGTCACGCTCGGCCTGCCCTACATCCGCACCTCGGTCGACCACGGCACCGCGCTGGATCTCGCCGGCACCGGCCGCGCGGATCCCGCAAGCCTGTTCGCCGCGACCCGTCTCGCCATCGATCTCGCCCGCCACCGGGTCACACCATGAACGCACGCCCCAAAAAGAGCTTCGGACAGCACTTCCTGCACGACAAGCGCTACATCGACCGGATCGTCTCTTCCATCGCGCCGAAGGACGGCGACACCGTCGTCGAGATCGGCCCGGGCGAAGGTGCGATGACCTTGCCGCTGCTCGCCGTGGCCAGGCGAATGACGGCCATCGAGCTCGACACCGATCTCATTCCCGGCTTGCAGGCGCGGGCCGACGCCATCGGCGAGCTGCGCATCGTGCATTCCGACGTGCTGAAGGTGGATTTCACCACGCTTGCCGCCGAACTGGGCGCCGAGCGGCTGCGCATCGCCGGTAATCTGCCTTACTACATTTCCAGCCCGATCCTCTTTCACTGCGTCGAGCATGCGTCCGCGATCCAGGACATGCACTTCATGCTGCAGAAGGAAGTTGTCGACCGCATGGCCGCCGAGCCCGGCAGCAAGGTGTACGGGCGGCTCAGCGTCATGCTGCAGCTGGCTTGCAAGGTGACGCCGCTGTTCACCGTTCCACCGGGCGCGTTCCGCCCGCCACCGAAGGTCGATTCGGCTGTCGTTCGCCTCGTGCCGCTACCTCCCGAGCAGTTGCCCAAGGGCGATCCGGCCAGAATTCACGCCGTGGTGAAGGCGGCCTTCGCCATGCGCCGCAAGACGTTGTCGAACACGCTCAAGGGGCTGGTGGATGCGTCAACGATGCGTGAACTCGGGATCGACCCGCAGGCGCGCGCCGAGACGCTGGCGCCCGGAGACTTCGTGAAGCTCGCAAACGCGGACTAACCGCGTTCAGGGCATACTTGCCCACCCCCTCCGCGTGCTCGACAATCCCTCCATGAACTCTAAACACCCCTACACGATCGACGTGGAGGTCGAAACCCGCTTCGTTCCCGACCAGTCGCAGCCGAAGGACAATCGCTACGTCTTCGCGTACACGATCACGCTCCGCAATGCGGGCGATTCCGGTGCGCAGTTGCTCACTCGTCACTGGGTGATCACCGATGCGAATGGCAAGGTCGAGGAAGTGCGCGGCGACGGCGTCGTCGGTGAGCAACCGTGGATGCGTCCGGGCGAGTCGTTCGAGTACACCTCGGGCGCCGTACTGGAGACATCGGTCGGCACGATGGAAGGCAGCTATCGCATGGTCGCGGATGACGGCACGCAATTCGATGCGCCTATCGCACCCTTCGTGCTTTCGATCCCGCGCACGCTCCACTAGGATCGAACCATGGAAAGCGTGCATGCCGGCAACGGCGCGATGGAGCGACTGGACTGATGGCCGTCTACGCGATCGGCGACGTCCAGGGTTGCTACCCCGAACTTCAGCGAATGCTGGAGAAGATCCGTTTCGACCCGTCGAACGACAAACTGTGGTTCTGTGGCGACCTCGTCAATCGCGGCGGTGAGTCGCTGGCCACGCTGCGACTGATTCACTCGCTGCGCGACAGCACCATCATCACGCTGGGCAACCACGACCTCTCGCTGCTGGCCATCGGCCAGCGACGCGAGGACGCGCAGCAACGGGTCAATCCCGAGTTGCGCGAGGTGCTCTTCGCCGAGGATGCGCCAGTGCTGCTCGAGTGGCTGCGCATGCAGAAGCTGCTGCACCACGACGAAACACTAGGCTGGACGATGATCCACGCCGGTATGGCGCCGATGTGGACGCTGCGACAGGCACAGCGCGCCGCGCTCGACGTCGAGCGCGAACTGGGTGGCCCACGCCACCAACGCCTGCTGAAAAACCTGTTCGGCAACCGCCCTCCGGGCTGGAACAACCGCCTGCAAGGTGTGGAGCGCCACCGCGCCACGATCAATACGCTGACCCGCATGCGCTATTGCGATGTCAACGGACGCATCGACTTCGAGGGCAAGGGCACGCCGGGCACGCAGAAGCCCGGCATGTATCCGTGGTTCGAAGTACCGGGCATGCGTCGCCGCGAGACGAAGATCGTCTGCGGTCACTGGTCGGCTCTGGGTCGCTTCGCCGGTCTGGGCGTTTACGCCATCGATACCGGATGCGTCTGGGGCGGCCAGCTGACCGCGCTGCGGCTGGACACGGAAGAGCCGGAATACATCACGGTGAATGCCGAGCCGCACCGGCATAAGCCTAAGGGTGGCGGAGATTGAGCGGGTGCGGATTTAGGGCTTCGTAGGCTTTTCGCGCGGAGGGCGCGCTCCTACATTTTGCCCGACAAAAAACCCCGCCGATTGGCGGGGTTTTTCATGGGTCAGGTCAGCTGGCCGTGACAGTGCTTGTACTTCTTGCCCGAACCACAGGGGCAAGGATCGTTACGACCGACCTTGGGACCATCGTTGACGACGGACTGCACGACCGGCTCGGCGCCGATGTCGCTGCCGGCCGGACGGCCCGCCGCCTGTGCATCGGCGTGCTGGTACTGCAGACGCTGGGCTTCAGCGGCACGCTGCTGCTCGGCTTCCATCGCCAGGACTTCGTCCTCGCTGCGGATGCGGATACGCGCAAGCATCTGCACCACTTCGCCCTTGATCCGGTCGAGCATCTCGGAGAACAGCTCGAACGACTCGCGCTTGAATTCCTGCTTCGGCTGCTTCTGCGCGTAACCACGCAGATAGATGCCCTGACGCAGGTAATCCATGCTGGCGAGATGTTCCTTCCAGGCGTTGTCCACGACCGAGAGCATCACGTGCTTCTCGAGCGAGCGCATGGTTTCGGCACCGATCTGCGCTTCCTTCTCGACGAACAGCGCGTCGACCGCTTCGCGCACATGGTCGAGGATGCCTTCAGCGTCGACTTCCTTCTGAGCTTCGACCCACTGCGGGAGGTCGAGCCGGAGGTTGAGTTCACTGGCGAGCTCGCGATCCAGGCCGGCGAGGTCCCACTGGTCATCGATGCTGTCGGCAGGCACGAAGCGACGCACGAGCGCGACGACGACGTCCTGGCGGATGTCACCGATCATGTCGGAAATGTCGTCGATCTCGAGGAGCTCGTCACGCTGCGCGTAGATCACCTTGCGCTGGTCGTTGGCGACATCGTCGAAGTCGAGGAGGTTCTTGCGGATATCGAAGTTGTGCTGCTCGACCTTGCGCTGGACCTTTTCGATCTGCCGCGTGATCAGACGGTCCTCGAGGGCCTCGTCTTCCTTCATGCCGAACATCTGCATCCAGCGACCGATACGCTCGCCGCCGAAGATGCGCATCAGGTTGTCCTGAAGCGACAGGTAGAAGCGCGAGGAACCGGGATCGCCCTGACGGCCCGAACGGCCGCGCAACTGGTTGTCGATACGACGCGACTCGTGACGCTCGGTGCCGATGATGTGCAGACCGCCCGAGGCGAGCACCTGCTCGTGGCGCTTCTTCCAGTCCGCCCGGACCTTCTGCTTCTCGACGTCGGACGCATCCTCCGGCAACGTGGCCAGCGCGGCCTCGAGGCTGCCACCGAGCACGATATCGGTACCGCGACCCGCCATGTTGGTGGCGATGGTGACCGAACCCGGCGCGCCGGCCTGCGCGACGATGTGCGCTTCGCGCTCATGCTGCTTGGCGTTGAGAACCTCGTGCGGAATGCGCTCCTGCTTGAGCAGGCCCGAGACCAGCTCGGACACGTCGATGGACGCCGTGCCGACGAGGACGGGCTGACCGCGCTCGTGGCAGGCCTTGATGTCTGCGATGACCGCTTTGTACTTCGCATCCGGACCGAGGAACACGGAATCCGGATTGTCCACACGGACCATCGGCTTGTGCGTCGGAATCACGACGACTTCCAGGCCGTAGACGGTCTGGAATTCGTAGGCTTCCGTGTCCGCCGTACCGGTCATGCCGGCCAGCTTCTTGTACATGCGGAACAGGTTCTGGAACGTCACCGTCGCCAGCGTCTGGTTCTCGCGCTGAATGGGCACGCCTTCCTTCGCTTCGACCGCCTGGTGCAGGCCGTCGGACCAGCGACGACCCGCCAGCGTACGGCCGGTGAATTCGTCGACGATGATGACTTCGCCGTCGCGCACGATGTAATCGACGTCACGCTGATAGATGCCGTTGGCACGCAGCGCGGCATTGAGGTGATGCACCACCGCCAGGTTCTTGGAGTCGTAGAGGCCACTGTCGGCCTCGATGACACCCGCCTCGCGCAACAGCTGCTCCGCGTGCTCCATGCCCTCTTCGGACATGTGCACCTGCTTCTGTTTTTCGTCGACCATGTAGTCGCCGGCACCGTCTTCTTTTTCCTGACGGTTGAGGCGCGGCACGATCTTGTTCACCGCGATGTAGAGCTGGGGGGAGTCTTCGGCCGGGCCGGAGATGATCAGCGGGGTACGGGCTTCGTCGATCAGGATCGAGTCGACTTCGTCGACGATGGCGTAGTGCAGGCCGCGCTGGTTGCGCTGTTCCTTGCTGAGCGCCATGTTGTCGCGCAGGTAGTCGAAGCCGAATTCGTTGTTGGTGCCGTAGGTGATATCGGACTGATAGGCCGCACGCTTGTCCGCGTGGTCCATACCCGGATACACCACGCCGACCGAGAGGCCGAGGAAGTTGTAAAGCTTGCCCATCTGCGCCGAGTCACGACGCGCCAGGTAGTCGTTGACCGTGACGACATGGACGCCCTTACCCTCCAGGGCGTTCAGGTATACCGGCAGCGTACCGACGAGGGTCTTGCCCTCACCCGTGCGCATCTCGGCGATCCGGCCGGAATGCAGCACCATGCCGCCGATCATCTGGACGTCGTAGTGGCGCATGCCGAGCACACGCCTGGCCGCCTCACGGGTGACCGCGAACGCCTCTGGCAACAGCTTGTCGAGGGTCTCGCCGGCAGTGATCCTGCCGCGGAACTCCTCGGTCTTCCCGCGCAGCTCATCGTCGGAAAGTTTTTCGAATTCGGGCTCCAGGGCGTTGATGCGCTTGACCGTCTTGGACAGGTCGCGCAGCACACGCTCGTTACGGCTGCCGAAAATACTCGTCAGGGCACGATTGAACATCGATCATCCGGATCTGAAACGAAAAAAGGCTGCCGGACGGCGCAAAGCCGACCGGCACGAAGGGACGATCATACTACGCCCGCCCCCGGCTTTCCTCGGGGTGGCGGCGAGCCGTGCCGGATTCAAGGCTGTCAGCGGTGGCTGCGGACGAAAGCCAGCGGATTCACGACCTTATCGTGGTACCACACCTCGAAATGGACGTGGGATCCCGTCGAACGGCCCGTGGAGCCGGCCTTCGCGATCACATCGCCGACGCGGACCCGCTGTCCCGGCCTGGCGACCAGGGCGCTGTTGTGCGCATAACGGGTCATGTACCCATTGCCATGGTCGATTTCGATGACGTCGCCATAGCCGCTCCGCTGACCCGCGAAGGTGACCATCCCCTCCGCGACCGCCGTCACGGGCGTACCCGTAGGCGTGGCGATATCGATCCCGGTATGCCGGGCGCTGTGACCACTGAACGGGTCCGGGCGGCCGCCAAAATACGACGAGATGTACCCGTTCACTGGCATACCCGTGGGCCGCAGGCTGGACTCGATACTGCGATCCATCAGCATGTCGCGCAGGGCTTCGAGCTGCGCCTGCTGGGTGTCGAACTGCCCGGAGAGCTGGTCGATGCTCTTGTTCAGGGACTCCGGCAAAGTGTAGGCATCCGGCTCAGCGCCGGTGGTCACTTCAGGACCGCCCTGGCCGGGCTCCTCGTCGAAATTGAACTCGCCGTCGTCCAGTTTGCCGACCTGGGTCAGCCGCTCGCCCAAGGCGTTCAACCGGACCGATTGTGCCTGGAGCTGCCCAAGCTTGACAGCGAGTGCGTCGAGGTCCCGCTGGGCGTCACGCTTGATCTGAGCGACCTGTGCGTTCTGGTCGCCCACCTCGCGCTGCAAGCCATGGATGTCGCCCATGGCGCGATCGCGAGGGCTGGCGACGGTAAGTGCGATGCCGGCGCCGACACCGGCGATGCCAACGATGCCAGCGAGCACCATCGCGGCCATTTTGCAGCGCAGGCGCCTGCAGGAGAGGTCGAGCGTTTTCGGCCCTTTCTGGCCACGTGACACGAGTATGATCTGCATACGTTCCACATCGAATAGTTAAGCCGGTCCATGCCACCGCCGCCCAAACCGTCCCGTCATGCCACGCGCGGACTCAAGTCCATCGTGGAAGTGGGACCTGTCGTCTCGCTCGCCTCCCGGGCGCGCGAACTCGACCAGCTGGACCGTCAGTTGCGCGCGACACTGCCTGCACCGATGCGTGACCAGATCCGTTTTGCGGACCTGCGCGATGGCCGGCTCGTCTTCCTTGCGCCCTCGTCGGCCTGGGCTTCGCGAGTGCGCCTGTACCAGACGCAGATCCTCGAAGCCGCCCGCGCCATCGGCGCGAAGGCCCACTCGGTTGCCGTGAAAGTGGCCCCGCTGCCGCCCGTGGAAGTCATCCCCGACCGGCATAAACCGCTTTCCACCGAAGCAGCCCGCCATCTACGGTCCGCCGCGGCATCACTCTCCGATCCCACGCTGCGGGATCTTTTCCTGTACCTGGCGCTCCAGGCCGAAAACGAAGATTAATCCGTTACTTACGACCCGGGATGCGAGTCCGTAAGTACCACCGCATCCAGTGAGGTGGCGAACTTTATAGCACGCCTCTACCCGGCGAACACCTAAATTGCACATAAAGTTCACGGGGTGAGGGGGCTGTCGCGCAGGGTTTTTCATGGTTTCGCCGCGTTGGCGCTTAGCTTTGAAGGGCTCGGCTTCGCCATCGCGTTGGCCTTGTCGCGGCGTGCGGTGTCGCTTGTAAGAGCCGGCGGGTGCCACCCTCGCGTCCACGCCTGCGGCGACCCCTCAGGGAAGGGCCGCTACCGCGGCCGTATCTCAATGGCCTTCGGCCGGGTCGGGCTCCGACTGGGGGTTTTCGAGTCGGCTGTCCCTGCCTCCCCGAAAACGACCGGCCATCCATGGCCGGCCCCCTGCGGGCCTCTTCCAGTCGGAGCCCTCGCCTGCGGCTACCGGACGCGAGGGTGGCACCCGCCGGCTCTTTGGGGGACTGAGGCAGCGTGGGGTCGAGCGGCGGTGCGCTTCGTTGGATGGGAACGCTGGCTTGCCTGAGGTGTATGGCCTCGTTCGCCTTAGCAAGGCTGAGGGTTCGCGAACGGGGTTCGCTCCTACCCGGCGCGGCGAGTGCGGGCGTGCGGGCAGGCAGGCAGGCAGGCAGGCAGGCAGGCAGGCAGGCAGGCAGAGCATGCGGCGTGCGGTATGAGGCGTGCAGCGTGCAGGGGCCATGCTGGCGGCGGTGGCTTTGATGCGGGCCAGCCTG
>Ga0182005_1000142_pt1 | contig 50650 bp, 42 predicted proteins | sample Sormic07211103_1_FD_123021 | JGI IMG/M metagenome (GOLD analysis project Ga0182005, IMG submission 123021) | Rhizosphere microbial communities from Sorghum bicolor, Mead, Nebraska, USA - 072115-103_1 MetaG | ecosystem: Host-associated > Plants > Roots > Rhizosphere | place: USA: Nebraska... | reverse complement strand
GGCGGAGCAGCTGGTTCCTGCACCGGGTTCATGAATGAAAACGGAAAACCTGCCGCGGCCGCCCAGGCGCTTGCACTGGGTTCGGCGTCGCTGCTGTCTGGCCGTTCTGCGCCGGCCTGATTGACTGCCGCCATTGCCTGCAGCGCGGAAATGGTCCCGCTCTGCACTTCAAGCGCCTGTATCGTGGTGCGCAACATGTTCAGGTTGAGATTCAGCCACGATTCCACGGCTTTCAGGTCGCCGATCTTCTTGTTGATTTCTTCCACCGACAAGGTAGGAACAACCATGCCCGGCACGCCCATGCCGCCCCACATTTTCTTGATGAATTCGAGACTATCCTGCATTGCGTCGGCTCCTGGAATACTAGAACGGCTCATCACATATCTCCTTCAGAGATCATTTATTTATAACAGCTGTCAGCTTGCGCCCGGGGCCGAAGCGTCATCCTGCGGACGCCGCATCTGGCACGTGCTAGGCGTCGCCGTTGCCGCCGGCGCCAGGTAACGTTCGGTCTTGAAGCCGTAGCCGCTGCCTTCATTATCAAACCGGATACCGCCGTCGGCAAGCCTTTGCATCACGGCCACGTACAAGGGCTGTATCAGCTGGTGATCGCCGGCGCGCATGCTGGCTTCATGGAATCGGCTCTTGTACTGCGCTCCTTCCAGGGCCCGCGCCACGGCGATCGCGTCAGTGGTCCTGGCTTTTTCGATGGCGGCTGCCAGCATGTCGATCATGACATCCATACGCAAAAACAGATAGTCATCTTTTGGCTGCGGATAACGCTGCCGGAAACTGCGGTAAAACGCATCGCTGGCGGCATTGCCGTCGACCGCGTTGGGGTGCCATTCCGCGACTGCGCGCACCGTGCCCACGCCGGCATCGCCGATAGCTGCCGGCGCTCCCAGGCTATTGGCGTAGAAAGTGTAGAACTTGAGACGCAGCCCCGCCTCTTTCGCAGCTTTCACCAGCAAGGTCAGGTCGTTGCCCCAGTTGCCGGTGATAACCGTATCGGCGCCGCTGGCGCGGATCTTGGCGATATAGGGTGCAAAATCCTTGACCTTGCCGATCGGATGCAACTCATCGCCGACTATCCTGATATCCGGCCGCGCCGCCTGCAGCTGCCGGCGCGCGGCCTTGGCGACCTGCTGGCCGAAACTGTAGTCCTGGCCAATCAGGTAAACGCTTTTTGCCTTGCTGTCGGTTTTGATGACATCCACCAGCGCCTGCATGCGCATGTCGGCATTGGCGTCAAAACGAAAATGCCAGAAGCTGCATTTTTCGCCGGTCAAGACCGGATCGACTGCCGAGTAGTTCAGGAACAGCACCCGACTGTCCGGGCTGCGGACGTTATGCTTGTTGATCGCATCCACCAGCGCGCCGGCCACCGCGGAGCTGTTGCCCTCCAGCACGAAGGGGATTTTCTGGTCGGTCAGCTGCTTCAGCTGCAATAACGCGTCCTCCACGCCTTGCTTGCTGTCAAACACGGTCAGGCTCAACAAATGTTTGCCATCTGGCAAGCGCACGCCGCCTCGCGCATTCACTTGCTCCACCGCAAACCGGATATTGCGCTCTACCGCTTCGCCCGCATTGGCGAAAGGCCCCGACATGCCTTCGATCATGCCAAGCCGGATCGGCGGCAAACTGGCCGGCGCGGCGGATGCGGCCGGCGCCATGGCGCCCGTGGCCAGCGCGAATGCCAGCGCGACGCCGGCAGCATGGGGAAAACGATAAGGCATCGGCGATTATTCTAGTTTGATGTAAATACAATATTTTACGTGGTTTATCGCCCGCCTCACTGTTGCCGAGCTTAATCCCGGCGGATACGTTTACACTATGCGGATGTCGTCTTCTTCCGCATCATCCACAACTCCGGGTTATCCCTTTGCCAGCCGTAGCCGCTGGCTATGGGTGCTGTTGCTCACCTTGCTGCTGCACATACTCCTGATCGCCTGGGGCAACCGCCAATTCGGCGTGCCGGTGCCGGTCAACCGTCCCGAACCCGTGATCATGGCCAACCTGACGCCTTTACCTCCAGCCGAAAAGCCGGTGCTGTTGCCACAGGAGCCGAAGCCGAAGCCCAAGCCCAGCACCAAGCCAGCCCCCAAGGCAGCGCCGAAACCGCGGCCGGCGCCAGAGCCGGCCGTGGAAGTGCCGGACACGCCCATCAGGGAAACCGTGACGCCGATCGTCAGCGCCGAGCCGGTCGCTCCGGCATCAACCGATCCGGCGGCCGGCACGGCTGCGGCCAGTGCCGCCACTGCACCGGCAACCGAACCGGTGGCGCAAGCCGAGACGGCGCCCGCGGCCGGCAAGCACTACCAGACCAGTCCGCCGCCGTCGGCAGAGCTGAAATACAATGTAGAAGCCTTGCAGAAGGGCCAGAATTATCACGGCAGCGGCAAAATCACCTGGCAAACCGATGGCGGCGGCTACACCATCAACGGCGAGGCCGGCGCCCTGTTCATTACCGTCCTTGATTTCAAAAGCGAAGGCGAAATCAACGGTTTTGGCGTAGCGCCGGTGACCTATACGCAAAAACGCTTCCGCAAACCTGCTACCCAGACCATTTTTCATCGTGAACTGAACAACATCATTTTTTCATCGTCGCAGAACAGCTATCCACGCAGCGGCGGCGAACAGGACCGCGCCAGCGTGGTCTGGCAACTGGCCAGCATCGGCCGCGGCGACAGCTCGCAATTCGCTGCAGGTGCGGTGATCGACATATTCGTTGCCGGTCCGGTGGATGCGGAAACCTGGCGCATGCAGATCATCGGCCAGGAAAAGATTACGGTCGGCGGCGACGATTTCGACGCCTGGCATGTAATTCGCATTCCACAAGCAGGCTCGCATGAGCAACGCCTGGATATCTGGCTGGCGCCGCATCAGGAATGGTATCCGGTCAAACTGCGCTTTACCGAAACCAACGGCGACTATCTAGACATGTCGCTGTCCAAGATGAAACGGCTAGATACCGCATCGGCAAATTGACCTGGCTGAGGCATCGGATCAAGTATTTTGAAAACGGCATCATTTTTTTGGAAAACCATGAAACCATCCTTACTCCGCCTATCCTTGGCCGCCGCACTGTGCTGCAGCATGCTGACAGCTTCCGCAGCGGCCACCGATCACTCGGCGAGCAAGTACAAGATAGACCTGCCGCCGTCGGCTGACCTGACCTATGCGATCCAGGCCAAGCAGAGCGGCATTACGCTGGGCGGCGAAGGCAGCGTCAAATGGCAGGTGGACGACAAGCGTTTCAGCGTCAAATCGGAAACCCGCGCCATGCTGTTTGGAAAAATCCTGGAAGCTTCCAGCGAAGGCGCCATCGACAGCTTTGGCCTGGCGCCGACCCAATTCGTCAACAAGCGTTTTCGCAAGGAAGCGACCACCACCACCTTCCATCGCGATAGCGGCACCATCGGCTTTTCCGAATCCAGCGAGAGTTATCCGATAAAAGGCGGCGAACAGGACCGCACCAGCATCATCTGGCAACTGATTTCGGTGGCGCGGGCAGCGCCGCAGCAGTTCAAGCCAGGTTCCGACTGGACCTTCTTTGTAGCCGGCATGCGCGATGCAGAACCGTGGACGTTCAAGGTCATCAGCACTGAAAAAATCAAGACGCCGCTGGGTGACCTCGATACAATCCACATTTTCAAGGCGCCGCCGCCGGACGCCAAGGACCAGCAGCTGGATATCTGGCTGGCGCCGTCCCTGGAATGGTACCCGGTGCGCCTGCGGTTTACCGATCCGAACAAGGACTTTGTCGAACAGACCCTGCAGCAGGTCAGCAACAAGGCCGGCAAATAAACCTGAAATCAAGGCATGCAATCCCTACTTGAATCTCATTGAACAGTAAATCACATGACTACACCAAACGGCGCCATTGTCCTGTTTAGCGGCGGCCAGGACTCCACTACTTGCCTGGCCTGGGCTTTGTCGCGCTATGAGCGGGTCGAGACGATCGGCTTCGACTACGGCCAGCGGCATGCGGTCGAACTGACCGTGCGCCCGGTCCTGCTGCAGAAAATCCGCGCCCAGTTTCCGCAATGGGCGGGCAAGCTGGGTGAAGACCACTTGATCGACCTGTCGCTGATTTCGAAAATTTCATCGACCGCGATGACCGAAGACGTTGAAATCGTGATGCAGGAAAACGGCCTGCCGAATACCTTCGTGCCAGGCCGCAACCTGCTGTTCATGACGGTAGCGGCGACGGTTGCCTATCGGCGCGGCTTGAACGTGCTGGTGGGCGGCATGTGCGAAACCGATTTTTCCGGCTATCCCGATTGCCGCGACGACACCATGAAAGCCTTGCAGGTGGCGCTGAACCTTGGCATGGCGACCCAGCTCAAGCTGGAAACGCCATTGATGTGGATAGACAAGTCGGAGACCTGGAAACTGGTGCAAGACCTCGGCGGCGACGCCTTGGTCGACCTGATCCGGGCCGATACCCATACCTGCTACCTGGGCCAGCGCGGCGCGCTGCATGACTGGGGTTATGGCTGCGGCACCTGCCCGGCTTGCGCCTTGCGTGCGCGGGGATACCAGCAATTCAGGCAGGCTGCCGGCGCCTGATCCATCCGCGAACCGACGCACAAATAAAAACGGCCGGCAGATATTCATCTGCCGGCCGTTTTTTTTCGTGTTGGATCAAGCTGCGATCGAGCGCGACAATTCCGCCTTGCGTTCTGGCGTGGGATGACCGAACTGATTGAGCAACTGCGTTTCCTTGATGCGTGCTGCGGCCAGGTGCCGTTCCTTGACGTGGCCGTAACCGCGGATTTCCTCCGGGATGCTGGCGATTGCCACGGCAGCAGCCAGGTTATCTACAGTCAATTGCGGCAACAAGGAAGCAACGATTTCCTTGTAGTGCACGATCAGGCCACGCTCTTCCTTGCGCTCAGCCGTATACCCAAAAATATCCAGGGCGCTGCCGCGCAGGAATTTCAGCTTGGCCAGCAGGCCAAAAGCGCGCATCATCCACGGACCGAATTCCTGCTTGATCAGATGGCCGTGCACATCGCGCTTGGCCAGCAGCGGCGGCGCCAGGTGAAACTTGAGCTTGTAATCGCCTTCAAACATGCCGGCGACCTTGGCCTTGAAAGCACCGTCGGTATATAAACGGGCAACTTCGTACTCGTCCTTGTAAGCCATCAGCTTGAACAGGTAGGTAGCGACCGCCAGGCTCAGGCGCTGCGCGCCGCGCCCGCTTTCAGCGTGAGGCAGCTGTGCTTCGGCTGCCTGCACCTGCTCGACGAAAACGCGATACTGTTCCGCATATGCGGCATCCTGGTATGACGTCAGGATAGCCACGCGACGCTTGACCAGTTCATCCAGGTTCGGTGCGCGCTTGAATTCAATCACCTGCGCCGGCGTATCGCTGAGGCGGGTACGTTTTTCCAGCCCAGCCAGGTCGCAAGCCGCGGTGCGGCCCCAGACGAAGGCTTGCTTGTTGAAGGCGACCTGCAAGGCGTTCAACTCAATCGCCCGCATCAGCGACGCCTCTTGCAACGGCACCCAGCCTTTTTGCCATGCATAACCGAGCATGAACATGTTGGTGGCGATGGCGTCGCCCATCAAGGCGGTGGCAATGCGGCCGGCATCGATGAATTCCACCCGGTCGCTGCCGCACGCTGCACGTATATCCTGCTCTGCCGCGGCATCGGGGAACTGCCAGTCCGGATTCTTGACGAAAGCGGCGGTAGGCGTGCGGGTTGCATTGATCGCGGCGAAGGTGCGTCCCTCGCCCATGCGCGACAAGGCATCGCGGCTGGCGCTGACAATCGAGTCGCAGCCGATCACCAGGTCGGCATCGCCGGTGCCGACACGGGTCGAGTAGATATCGTCGGGATGATCGGCCAGCCGCACATGCGACATCACCGGCCCGCCCTTTTGCGCCAGGCCGCTCATGTCCAGCACCGAACAGCCTTTGCCTTCGACGTGGGCAGCCATGGCCAGGATCTGGCCGATGGTCACCACGCCGGTGCCGCCGATGCCGGTCACCAGGATGCCGAAAGGTTTTACCGTATTCGGCAGGACCGGCGACGGCAGGCTGGCCACAGGGGCCGCAGCTGTCGCCGGCGTCGCGGCAATTTTGGCCGGCTTCTTCAAGCTGCCGCCTTCGACCGTGACGAAACTCGGGCAAAAACCGGTAACGCAGGAAAAATCCTTGTTGCATGAAGACTGGTTGATCTGCCGCTTGCGGCCGAACTCGGTCTCCAGCGGTTCCACCGACAGGCAATTCGATTGCACGCTGCAATCGCCGCAGCCTTCGCATACCGCTTCATTGATCACGGCGCGTTTGGCCGGGTCCGGATATTCATTGCGTTTCCGGCGGCGACGTTTTTCCGAAGCGCAGGTCTGGTCGTAAATCATCGCCGACGTGCCGCTGATCTCGCGCAGTTCGCGCTGCACGGCATCGAGTTCGCTGCGATGGCGGATGGTGACGCCCGGCGCCCAGTCGGTGCCGGCGGCGTATTTGTCGGGCTCGTCGGTCACCACGATAATCGGGGTCACGCCTTCCGCCGCAATCTGGCGTGAAATCATGGCCGGATCGAGCGGGCCGTCGAAAGCCTGGCCGCCGGTCATGGCGACCGCATCGTTGAACAGGATCTTGTAGGTGATGTTGACCTTGGCCGCGACCGAGGCACGGATCGCCAGCAGGCCGGAATGGAAATAGGTGCCGTCGCCCAGGTTGGCGAACACGTGTTTTTCAGATGTAAATGGCGCCTGGCCGACCCAGGTCACGCCTTCGCCGCCCATATGGGTAAACGTCGACGATTCCCGGTCCATCCACAACACCATGTAGTGGCAGCCGATACCGGCCAGGCCACGGCTGCCGTCCGGCAGCTTGGTAGAGGTATTGTGCGGGCAGCCGGAACAGAAATGCGGGATGCGGTCCTTGTTCGGATCGGGCTTGCTGCTGATATTGAGCAGCGCTTCCTTGGCTTCCAGGTAAGCGACCCGCTGCTGCACCCGCTGCGCCACCGGATGCCCGGCGAAGTACTTCGAAATGCGCGTCGCAATCGCCCTGGCGATCTGCGCCGGATTCAATTCGTAGGTCGCCGGCAGCAGCCAGTCGCCATGGCCTTCGCCGCTGCGGTTGCTCCATTCGCCGGTATCGTCGAACTTGCCGACCACGCGTGGCCGGACATCGTCGCGCCAGTTGTACAGTTCTTCCTTGACCTGGTATTCCAGGATCTGGCGTTTTTCTTCCACCACCAGGATTTCTTCCAGTCCTTGCGCAAATTCGCGCACGCCTTCCGCTTCCAGCGGCCAGGTCATGCCGATCTTGTACAGGCGGATGCCGATGTCGCGCGCCACGCTTTCATCGATGCCGAGGTCGGCCAGCGCCTGGCGCGTATCCAGGTAGGATTTGCCGGCGGTGATGATGCCGATCTTGGCAACCGGGCTGTCCCAGATGATCTGGTTGAGCTTGTTGACGCGCGCATAGGTCAGCGCGGCATACCATTTGTAGTTGTTCATCCGCGCTTCCTGTCCCAGCACGGTGTCCGGCAGGCGGATGTTCAAGCCATCCGGCGGCAGTTCAAGATCGGCAGCGGTCGGCAGGATGATCTTGACGCGGTCCGGATCGAGATCGACCGAAGCGCCGGACTCGACCAGGTCGGTCACGCATTTCATCGATACCCACAGGCCGGTATAGCGGCTCATGGCCCAGCCATGCATGCCGTAATCGAGATATTCCTGCACCGAGGACGGATACAGCACCGGGATGCCGCATGCTTTCAGGATATGTTCGCTTTGGTGGGCGGTGGTCGAGGATTTTGCCGCATGGTCGTCGCCGGCCAGCACCAGCACCCCGCCGTGCCGGGAAGTGCCGGCCATGTTTGCATGCTTGAAGACGTCGCCGCAGCGATCGACGCCGGGGCCTTTGCCATACCACAGGCCGAATACGCCGTCGTATTGCGCGCCCGGAAACAGGTTCACCTGCTGCGTGCCCCAGACACTGGTGGCTGCCAGGTCTTCGTTCATGCCGGGATGGAACTTGACGTGGTGCGCGTCGAGGTATTTTTTTGCCTTGGCGGCGGTCAGGTCGACGCTGCCCAGCGGCGAGCCGCGATAGCCGGTCACAAAACCGGCGGTGTTCAAGCCTGCCAGGACATCGCGTTGCCGTTGCAGCATCGGCAAGCGGATGATGGCTTGCGTGCCCGTCATGAAAGCACGGCCACGCTCCAGCGTAAATTTGTCATCCAGGGAAATGCCGTCAGCTTCAGACGCTTGCGCCGATTGTGTGGGCAGCAAGGCTTGCGCCGATTTGAGTGGTGCGTTCATTCAGTCTCCGTGCCAAAAATTATGTTTTTGATTGCACTGCGTGGAGGTTATCCTACGCGGTAAAACGTCTTCGCCTTGTGGGCAAATCGTCCTGTTTTTTTACTGCTCATTGCGCCCGCACATTATCACAAGCAGGTACTTCTCTCAATGCACGCCGCAGCAAACAGCCCGGCAAAGCGGGCGTAACAACTGTAACAACTGGTAAATCAAATAGGAATGGGAATCAACTAGGCGTGTAATGGCACCTTGTCTGATATGGCTGGATACCTCCCCCAGGGCCAGTCATGTCGGGCATTCCTCCCTCTAGTGTTCCCATTATCACTAGTTTGCGGATTCTGCTCTCCCCGGCAGGATCCGCTTTTTTATTTCAGCGTGAGGTTTGTTTCGCCAGGCAACAAAGTGTTCGCCGGCAACGGTTCCAGCGCCTTCAGCCGCTGGTACATCGGCGTGAAATCCGGCGCAGTGTCGTTGAACAGCTGCTGGAAATCGTCAATCACGAAATAAGTTTCCTGGTAGGAATCGATCTTGTACAAGGTCCGCATCACGCGTTCGACATCGAACGGCAGGCGCAGCGACGCCGGGCTGGTCAGGCAATGTTCGATTTCGCCGCCCGAGGACAGGATCCCCGCGCCGTACACGCGCAAGCCCTCGGGGCTCTGGATCAGGCCGAATTCGACGGTGTACCAGTACAGGCGCGCCAGCATCGACAGGCCGTCCAGCTTCATCGCCTTCAGGGCGCCCTTGCCGTATTCCTGCAGGTGATCGGCAAAAATCGGGTTGAACAGCAGCGGCACATGGCCGAAAAAGTCATGGAATACGTCCGGTTCGACAATGTAGTCGAATTCTTCAGGATTGCGCAGCCAAACCGTGACCGGGAAACGGCGGTTGGCCAGGTGCTCGAAGAAAGTATGGTCCGGCACCAGGCCCGGCACCGCCACCAGGGTCCAGCCGGTAGCCTTGAACAGCAGGGCCGAAGTGTCTTCAAAGCGCGGAATGCCGTCGCCGATGTTCAGCATTTCCAGACTTTCGATGAATACATCGCAAGCTCGTCCCGGGATCAGCCTGGCTTGCCGCTGGTACAGGCGGCGCCACAGCGCGTGCTGCTCCGGCGTGTAAGCATCCCAGTCCTGCTTGACGACGTATTGCGCATCGATCTTGCTGTAATCGCCGCGCAATGCCGCGCCGTCCGATTTTTCAGCGACCGTGGCAAAAAAATCGTCGGTATTGACACCTGCACTCTTTACCTTTGCATCCATTTTCGTTTTCCTGAGCTAAACGCGCCGAGCGCTTGAATACCTACAGTATAGAGCTGAGTTGATGGCAGTTAATTGCAAAATTCGCCCTGTATGAAAAAATTTGCGCAATAATCACATGAAAATCATTCTCTTTAGGGTCATTTATGCCAACGATTGCAATGGATGCAACAGACCGTAAAATTTTGGCGATCTTGCAGGAGGATGGCCGCCTGAGCAACCAGGAAGTGGCCGAAAGGGTCAACCTGTCGCCGTCGCCATGCCTGCGCCGCATCAAGCAGCTGGAACAGGCCGGCGTGATACGGCAATACGTGGCGCTGCTGGAGCCGGACAAGATCGGCCTGGGCCTGCTGGCTTACATCAACGTGCGCCTGGAAAAACATAGCGACCCGCAGTACCTGAGCGGCACCAAGGCCGCGGCGCAGCACCAGGCCATGTCGCCGCGCGCCTCTTTTTCAGCCGCGGTGGAACAATGGCCGGAAGTCGTCGTGTGCTACGCGATGACCGGCGAAATGGATTTCCTGCTGCGGGTGCATGTGGAAGACATGACCCATTTTTCGCGCTTCATGATGGAGACGCTGCTACGCCATCCGGCGGTGCTGGACGTCAAATCGAGCTTTGCCCTGCAGCGCATCAAGGACACCACTGCACTGCCCTTGCTTTGAAAGGACTTTTAGCGGCGAGGCCGCTTCAGTCGCGCTTGATGCCGGGCAAGCTGCCCAGCCATTTCAGCACGGCGCGCAAGTTCGCCTTGAGCGTGTAATCGAGCGTCGCCACCTGTTCCTGGACCGCTTCCTGCAATACGCTGGCCGGATTGGCCGGCGGCAGCTTCAGGTAGGCGTCGGCCTCGCCGTAGTCGCGATGGATGGCCATGCCGGCTTTTTTAGCAATGTGCATCATCACTTTGTTTGACGACAGGCAGTGCATGTACAAGGTGTCGATATCGACGTTGCGGCAACGGATGGCGGCCCGTTCGAACAAGCGGCTGCCGACTCCCATGCCGCGGGCAGAAGCGGCCACCGAGACACCGAACTCGGCCACCCGCTCCTTGGTGGTGGAAGCGCTCACCGAGGGCATCGCTTCGCGCGGCGCAAACGCCAGGTGGCCGACGCCGAGCAGGCGCAATTTGCGGTCATAGACGCCAAACACTGTGTCGCGCGAAAAATCGATATTTTCAACGTAACGGCTGACCAGCTCGTCCGACAATACCGAACCGAAGCGCAACAGGCGATCGCCGCTATTCAACGCCAGGAAATGGCGCAGCAAACGCCAGCGAGCGCGGCGCGACAGTTCCTTGACGAATATTGTGGAGCGCGATGCCTTGGTTTTGTCCGTGCCGGCGCCGCCGGTTTTTCCCGGCGCCTCGCTGGCCGAACCTGCCCTGGCATCTGTCGTGGTCATCCTGGCTCTCCTGTTGGATAAGCTTACTCCGAGTCCGGGCCGCCCGTGCCAGGGCCGCCCGGACGAAGTCGTTGTGCCTGCACTACCTGCTCAACCATTTCGACACGCGCCGCATGGATGGCTTCGGGTATCCGTTGCGGCTGTTGCAGGAACATGCCGGCGATCACGCCGGCATTGACCGACTGCGCCGCCTTCAGGGCGGCCTGCAGATAAGCGAATTGCGGAAACGGCTTGCCGGCGTAACCGGTCCTGCCGCGGTAATCGCATTCAGTGGCGCGCAGCATGTCGACGAAACGCTGCGGCTTGCGAAAGGCGTCGCAGCGCCCCAAAAGATTGACGATGGTATTCGCGCGCAGCTCGAACGCGCGGCCGACATTGCCGTGCTCGCGCGTCGTCATCAGCGCCAGGTCGCGCACCTCGCCCGGCACCTTGAGGCGCTGGCACACCTGTTCCACCAGCGCCACGCCAAGCCCTTCGTGACCGTGATGGCTAGGCCAGCCGGCAGCCGGCGTCGCGCCTTTGCCGAGATCATGCGCCAGCGCGGCAAAGCGCACCGGCAATGCAAAATTTTCGCGGGCGGCGGTGTCCACCACCATCATCACGTGTACGCCGGTATCGATTTCCGGATGATATTTTTCCGGCTGCGGTATGCCCCACAGGACATCCAGTTCCGGCAGGATGCGCGCCAAGGCGCCGCATGCGCGCAAGACCTCGAACATGCGCGACGGCTGCGTTTCCATCAAGCCGCGCGCCAGTTCCTGCCACACCCGCTCCGGCACCAGCGCATCGACTTCGCCGGCGGCCACCATGCGCTGCATCAGCACATTGGTTTCCGGCGCCACGGTGAAGTCGGTAAAACGCGCGGCAAACCTGGCCACGCGCAGGATGCGCACCGGGTCCTCGGCGAAAGCATCGGATACATGGCGGAATATCTTGTCCTGCAAATCCTGGCGGCCGTTGAATGGATCGGCTACCGTGCCGTCTTCGGCTCGTGCAATGGCGTTGATGGTCAGGTCGCGGCGCACCAGGTCCTGCTCCAGCGTGACGTCGGGATCGGTATGGAACACAAACCCCTTGTAGCCGGGCGCAGTCTTGCGCTCAGTGCGCGCCAGCGCATATTCCTCGTGCGTGCGGGGATGCAGGAACACCGGGAAATCCTTGCCGACCGGGCGGAAGCCCTGCGCCAGCATGTCTTCCGGGGTGGCGCCGACCACTACGTAGTCGCGGTCTTTCACCGGGAGTCCGAGCAACTCGTCGCGTACCGCGCCGCCGACTGCAAAAACTTTCATGGCTGTTATTGAATCCCGTTAATCCGGCAGTACTTCGGTTTCCGCCAGCGCTTCCAGCATCCAGCGCGCCACGGCGGGATGCGCTTGCACCCGGTCGGCGTATGCCTGCAGGGCCGGCGCCAGCGAAACGCCGTAGCTGCGGAAGCGCATCACCACCGGGGCGAAATAGGCGTCGGCAATCGAGAAAGCGCCAAACAGGAATTGATGGTGGCCGAATTCGGACAGGCAGGTTTCCCAGATTTCGACTACCCGCGCAATATCGGCCTGGGCGCCGGCGGTACGGCCGAATCCGGGCTTGTGCGTGCGGATATCCATCGGCATGTCCGCGCGCAACGCCGCGAAGCCGGAATGCATTTCCGCACATATCGAACGAGCGGTAGCGCGCGCCAGCACGTCTTGCGGCCACATGCCGAGATCGGGGAACTGCTCGGCCAGGTATTCGCAGATCGCCAGAGAATCCCAGATCGGCGTCTCGCCCACCATCAGGATCGGCACCCGGCCGCTGGCCGAATAGCGGCCGATCTGGTTCGCGGTATCGGCCTGGCGCAGCAGGATCTTGAGCTCTTTGAACGGGATCCCGAAGGCGGTCATCGCCACCCATGGCCGCATCGACCATGAAGAATAATTCTTGTTGGCGATCACCAGCAGCAAGCCGTCCGCGCCGGCTTTTTGCAAAGCGGCGGAAAGGCTGGGATCAAGCTCGGTGGTTTGCATAAGCGACTCCGGATTCCGACATTCTATGCCGTCTCAAGGCAAGGCCGATTCGACAAATCCCTTGGGCGCGACGGTGCCCAGGCGTGCTTTCAGGGATTGCGGCTTGCCGTCGAACAGGGCCGCATAATAAGTCGCGTTGGACAGCACATTCTTGACATAGCCGCGGGTTTCTCCGAACGGGATCGATTCCGCAAAAACCGCGCCTTCGACCGTGCCCGGCAAAGTCGAACGCCAGGCGCGCGGCCGGCCGGGACCGGCATTGTAGGCCGCCGACGCCAGCGCTTGCGAACCGTCCAGGTCGGCCAGCACCATGCTCAGGTAATTGGTGCCCAGCAGGATGTTGGTGTTGACGTCGGCAATCTGGTCGTTGGTAAAACCGCTCAAGCCGATTTTTTTAGCGACCCAGCGCGCCGTCGCCGGCATCACCTGCATCAGGCCGCTGGCGCCGACATTCGAGCGGGCGCTCCTGATAAAACGCGATTCTTGCCGGATCACGCCATAGACCCAGGCCATGTCGAGCCCCAGGTTCTGGGTATTGGTAGTCATCACGTCCCGATGGGGCGACGGGAAACGCTGGCTGAAATCGATTTCAACCTTGGTGCGGTCGGAAGTATTCACCATGCGGTCCAGGACATTGTTCTGGCGGGCGAATTCGGCGGCGGTCAGCAGCTGGCGGTCTGTCATCTTGCGCAGCTCCCAGTTCCATTCGCGCACGCCTTCGAAACGCAGGTTCATGTCAAAAAAGCGCAGCGCACGGCGGAAGCCTTGGTTATTTGTCATCGGCGCCATTTCGGCCGGGCTGAAGGCCTGGTTGGAAGGCACCGCGATGATTTTCTGGCCCAGTTCTTCCAGCGCCAGCTGGCCGTAGAAATTGGTCTGGTCGGCGATCGACTCGAACTGCTGCTGCGCTTGCTCGGTTTTACCCTGGACCTGGTCGGCCCGGGCTTGCCAGTAGATCCAGGCCGGATCGCTGCGCAAAGCCTCCGGCATTGCCTCGATGCCGCTACGCACCAGTTTCCAGTCGCTGGCGCGCAAGGCGGAGCGGACGCGCCATTGATAAGCGTCGCCCGACAATACTGCATTGCTCTTCACCTGGCGCCAGTAATCGATGGCTTGCGGCTCCAGCTTGAGCGCCGATTGCAGCGCTACCTGCGCCCATGCCAGTGAACGCTCGGACGAAGTCAGCTGGTCGGCCCCGGCGCTCAGGGCCGCGGCCGCGCGGTCGCTGTCGTTCTTGGCCACCCGCCCTAAAGCCAGTATGAATAATTCGTGGTTGCTGCGGCCGGCGCCGGGACCGCGCGCAAGCACCAGCGCCGACTTGTCGATGGCTTGCGCCACCTGGGAGTCGTCAGCGTCGATATACGGCGTCATGCGGCGCGCAACGCCTGCGAAACCGGCCTCTACCGCCTGCCGGATCTGGAACCACACGTCATCGGCGCTGAACTGGCCGTTCTGCGCCAATATGCCGATCAGGCCGGTGCAGCCCTGGCCGTAATCCTTAGGCGTGGTCAGCAAGGCGCGCGCTTCATTGGCGACATTTACGCCTTTCAAGGCGGCCGACATCAGCGCATAGCATTTCAGCTGGGTGTCGTCGTCGAGTACGAATTTCGGATATTGCTCGTCGAAGGTGTTCCAGTCGCCTGCCTTGCCCAGCTCCAGCAGCCAGTCGTTGCGCAGGCGGTCGGCGATCGCGCTGCCATCGTAGCGCGCCAGGTAGTCGCGGATATCCGATTGCGGCGCGACCAGGTCCTTGATCAGCGGTTTCAGGCGGTAATAATCGACATAGGAAGGAATGTCATAATCACTTAAAGTAGAAGCCAGCAGCTCCGCTTTATCCGCATTGTTGGCGCGAGCGGCATCGCGCAAGGCCAGGAAACTATCGTCCTGGCCGGCGTAGCTGGCTGCGGTGGCGCCATTTGCGGAACGTTTCTGGGCATACGCAGCGCTCGCCATCACAGCGGAAGAAGCCACGGCGACGGCGATAACAGCAAGCCATTTCTTTTTGAACATATAACTGCCAACCTTATTTTACGAGTGCGAACGATGACGCCTAGCATAGCATGTGATGCCAGTGATGCAACACCTGGACCGGACAAAGCGCAGCTGCGGCGTACCTTGCTGGCAACGCGCCAGGCCATCGATCCGGCGCACCGCCGCGATTGGGATGCTGAACTCGGAAAACGGGTAATCGCCTGGGCTACCGGCTGGAGCCAGGCGCATCCGGACGGCACGCTGGGTGTCTACTGGCCGATCCGCGGCGAGCCGGACCTGCGCCCTGCCTATGACGAACTGGCGGCGCGCGGCATGCGCCTGGCGTTGCCGGTAGTGACAGGCGTCGACAGCCCGCTGCGCTTTGTCAGCTGGACCCCGGGAGAAGCCATGGTCAAGGATGGATTCGGCGTCGCCATACCGGCCAGCTATGTGACCGTCATGCCGCAGGCCCTGCTGATTCCCTGCGTAGGTTTTAACCGGAACAAGATACGGCTGGGTTACGGCGGCGGATTTTACGACCGGACGCTGGCGCCGCTTTCGCGGCCGCAGACAGTCGGCATCGCCTACTCCTGCGGGTTGGCGGAGTTTGACGGCGCAGCGCACGATATCGCGCTGGACGCCGTCATCACTGAAACGGCCGACTTATAACTTGAGGCGCTGCCAGATGGCGATGGTCGCCGGCGACTGGTTCAGCGTGTAGAAATGCAAGCCGGGCGCGCCACCCGCCAGCAAGCGTTCGCACAGCTGGGTCACGACATCCAGGCCGAAGGCTCGGATCGAATCCGTATCGTCGCCGTAGCTGGCGAGCTTGAGACGGATCCAGCGCGGGATCTCGGTACCGCACATGTCGGAAAAACGCATCAGCTGCGAGTAGTTGGTGATCGGCATGATGCCGGCGATTACCGGCACTGCCGCGCCCAGTTTCTGCGCTTCGTCGACAAAACGGAAATACGCATCGGCATTGTAGAAATATTGCGTGATGGCGCCGTTGGCGCCTGCCTTGACCTTGCTGGCAAAACGCTGCACGTCGTCTTGCGGCGACTTCGCTTGCGGATGCATTTCAGGATAGGCGGCGACTTCGATATGGAACCAGTCGCCGGTTTCCGCGCGGATGAATTCCACCAGCTCGTTGGCATAGCGGAATTCGCCGGAAGAAATATCCATCGCACCGTAACCGCTGGGCAAATCGCCGCGCAATGCCACCAGGCGCTTGATGCCATGGTCCTTGTATTGCGCCAGGATCGCGCGCAGCGATTCGCGCGAGCTGCCCAGGCAGGACAGGTGCGGCGCAGCCTCATGGCCCTCGCTGCGGATGTCGAGCACCGTATCCAGCGTCCCCTTCTGGGTCGAACCGCCGGCGCCGAAAGTGACCGAAAAATACCGTGGGTGCAGTTCGGCCAGCTTGGCGCGCGTCACCCGCAGTTTTTCGGCGCCTTCGGGTGTCTTGGGCGGGAAAAACTCAATGCTGAAATTCTTTTGAGCGTTTTTTTGTGACATCTAATTCTTCTTCAGTAGCAAGGTGGAAAGTGCCCACGAAACGATGCTGTACAAGATGGCGCCACCGACCGCCGACCAGAAGCTCGCCACGTAAAACCCGCTCACCAGGTGCGACACCAGCCAGAACATCAGGCCGTTGATGATGAAGATGAACAAGCCCAGCGTCAGCAGGGTCGCCGGCAAGGTCAGCAGCAGCAGGATCGGACGGATCAGGGTGTTGACGAAGCCCAGCACCAGCGCCGCGATCAGCGCCGCGCCGAAGCTGGCGAACTGCACCGAGTGCATCAGATACGGCACCGCCAGCAAGGCCAGGGTATTAATCAGCCAGGTAATCAGTAAGCGCATCGTGTGTTCCTCTTGGAGTTGCAGGACCTGCGCACCGGTGCTTGCCGGTGCGCAGCCGGCGGTTAGTAGCGGTAATGTTCCGGCTTGTAAGGACCGGTTTGCTTGACGCCGATGTAAGCCGCCTGCTCTTCGGTCAAGACCGACAGCTGCGCATTCAGTTTTTTCAGCTGCAGGCGCGCGACTTTTTCATCCAGGTGTTTTGGCAAGGTGTATACGCCGACCGGATAGGCCTTGGTATTGACGAACAATTCAATCTGGGCAATGGTCTGGTTGGCGAACGACGAGCTCATCACATACGACGGGTGGCCGGTACCGCAACCCAGGTTCACCAGGCGGCCCTCGGCCAGCAAGATGATGCGCTTGCCGTCCGGGAAAATGATGTGGTCGACTTGCGGCTTGATGTTTTCCCAGGTGTATTGCTTCAGCGCGGCGACTTCGATTTCATTGTCGAAATGGCCGATGTTGCAGACAATCGCCTGGTCCTTCATCTTTTGCATGTGGTCATGGGTGATCACATGGTAGTTGCCGGTGCAGGTGACGAAGATGTCGCCGTGCTCGGCCGCGTATTCCATGGTCACGACGCGATAGCCTTCCATCGCTGCCTGCAGGGCGCAGATCGGATCGACTTCTGTCACCCAGACTTGCGCCGACAGGGCGCGCATGGCTTGCGCCGAACCCTTGCCGACGTCACCGTAACCGGCGATGACGGCGACCTTGCCGGCGATCATGACGTCGGTGGCGCGCTTGATGCCGTCGACCAGCGATTCGCGGCAGCCGTACAGGTTGTCGAACTTGGATTTGGTGACCGAATCGTTGACGTTGATCGCCGGGAAGGCCAGCTTGCCTTCCTTGTGCATCTGGTACAGGCGATGCACGCCGGTAGTGGTTTCTTCCGTCACGCCCTTGATCTGGGCCAGGCGCGTCGAATACCAGTTTGGCGCCGTCGCCAGCTTTTTCTTGATGGCGTTGAACAGGCAGATTTCCTCTTCGGAACCTGGATTGTTCAAGACTGAAATGTCTTTTTCCGCGCGGGTGCCGAGATGCAGCAGCAGTGTTGCGTCACCGCCGTCATCCAGGATCATGTTGGCTTGCTGTTCACCCGGCCATTCGAAAATGCGGTGCGTGAAATCCCAGTAGTCGTCCAGCGATTCGCCCTTGAAGGCGAACACAGGCGTGCCGGCAGCGGCAATCGCGGCGGCGGCGTGGTCCTGGGTCGAATAGATATTGCAGGATGCCCAGCGCACCTTGGCGCCCAATGCTTCCAGGGTCTGGATCAGCACCGCGGTCTGGATCGTCATGTGGATCGAACCGGTGATGCGTGCGCCCTTGAGCGGCTGGGCAGCGGCGAATTCTTCGCGGATCGCCATCAGGCCCGGCATTTCGGTTTCGGCGATCTTGATTTCCTTGTCGCCCCAGGCGGACAAGCTGATATCGGCAACCACGTAATCGTTGGTGGTGGAAGTTGTCGAGGAATGTGTAGATGCGTTCATGACTGCGGCGTTCATCACGCCCTCCTTTCGTTAGAAAAAAAGTAACGTGAGCGCAGTTGCAAAATGACTGTACCAAGCCTGGCAGACCGTGTCTGTCGCAACGCTCCTTGGATACGAGCCGCCATTTTAAACCTAGATTCGGTAGTTGGACAGGTGCGAGTGTGCTTTTTTCCGGTTCTCTGGCTAGGCGCGACGACGACGCGGACTACATTCCGCTAGGAGGAACAACGACGCCAGAGGGTCGGAAAAATGTGCAATCGCATCTGTAGCGCTCTCGGCAAAAAAATAAACCCAATTGAATGAGAGAAAATCAGATTTTATGTTGCCGTCCAAAGACAAGCGAGCGATCAACTGCCGAATCTAGGTTCAAGCAAACGGCAAGCTTTCGGCTAGGTGAAGCGCTTATTCCAGCTATCCGACTCGGCGAATAAGCCTCAGACCCAACCCATTTCGTGCAACTCGCTCTTGATATAAGCATAGTAAATCGGCGCCGCCACCAGCCCCGGCAAGCCGAACGCAGCTTCGGTCAGGACCATCACCAGCAGCAATTCCCAGCTGCGCGCGTTGATCTGCGATCCGACTATGCGCGCGTTCAGGAAGTATTCCAGCTTGTGGATCACGATCAGGAACACCAGCGCCGCCGCCGCCACATAGATAGATACCGACAACGCAACCAGCACGATCAGCGTATTTGAGATCAGGTTGCCTATCACCGGCAGCAAACCCGCCAGGAACGTGACGACGATCATGGTCTTGGTCAACGGCAGGTGGATGCCGCCGAGCCGCAACACCACCAGCAGGAAAATCGCCGTCAGCGCAGTGTTCAGCAGGGAAATCTTGACCTGGGCGAACACCACGCGGTGAAATGCGTCTGCCAGCAGGTGCGCCCGTCCCAGCAGTTCGGCGGCCAGCGGCTGCAGCAGCGGCATCGGATGCGCAGCATTCAGGGCCACCATCGCGCCCAGCACCATGCCGACCAGCACGTGGACGAATACCTGCACCGCTTCCTTGCCGGCCAGCTGCACCTCGCCGCGATGCGATTGCAGCCAGTCGCTGATGATGTCGCGGATGTCGTCGATATCGTCCGGCAGGTACTGCTGCAGCCATGCCGGCAACTGGGTGCGGGCCTGGTCCACCACCTCCATCAGCTTCCCTTGCAGCACCTGGATACGATCCGGGCCACCGTGGAAAAAGGCCGCCAGGCCGACAATCGCCAGCGTCAGCAAGCCGATGATGATGGCCGACAGGAATACCACCGAAATCAGGTGCGCGCGCTGGCTGGTCAGGCGGCGCTGCACCAGGGGCGTCAGCGTGCGCACCAGCTCGTAGACCAGCAGGCCGGCCAGCAGCGCCGTCAGCATGTGCAAGGTCATCACCAGGAACAGCGCCGTGAGCGCGACCAGCCAGGCGGCCAGGCGGAAACGCGGCAAGGTGGTCACCACGGGACGCAGAGGCGGACCATCGGCGGATGAATCGGAAACGGATTGGGGGGCAGAGGCCATGGCGGACTTGTTTCTTTTATCGTAGTCACTGAGGTGGTCAGTGTAGCAAGTCGCTCCCATCGTGCAAAGCACGATTCTGGCATCGCCGATGTCTGGTCCGGCATGGCGGGGAAATGAAACATCCATTCCCACCATGCCGGCGGGCGGCAATTACAGGGCGGCGGCTTTCAAGGCCGCGGCCTTGTCGGTGCGTTCCCAGGTGAATTCCGGCTCTTCGCGGCCGAAATGGCCGTAGGCTGCGGTCTTCTGGTAGATAGGGCGCAGCAGGTCCAGCATCTGCACGATGCCTTTAGGACGCAGGTCGAAATGTTCCAGCACCAGCTGCGCCAGTTTCTCGTCGCTGATCTTGCCGGTGCCGAAGGTGGTCACCATCACCGAGGTCGGTTTGGCGATGCCGATGGCGTACGACACCTGGATCTGGCAGCGGGTCGCCAGCCCGGCGGCCACGATGTTCTTGGCTACATAACGGCCGGCGTAGGCTGCCGAGCGGTCGACCTTGGACGGGTCCTTGCCGGAGAACGCGCCACCGCCGTGAGGCGCGGCGCCGCCGTAGGTATCGACAATGATCTTGCGTCCGGTCAGGCCGCAATCGCCTTGCGGGCCGCCGATGACGAAACGGCCGGTCGGGTTGATCAGGTAGCGGGTGTTTTGCAGCCATTCCTTCGGCACCACCGGCTTGATGATTTCTTCGATCGCCGCTTCTTCGATCGCCTTGTGCTGCATCTCGGGCGCGTGCTGGGTCGACAGCACCACGGTGTCGATCGCCACCGGCACGCCATCGACGTATTTCAGCGTGACTTGCGACTTGGCGTCCGGGCGCAGCCAAGGCAGGCGGCCGTCCTTGCGCAGCTGCGACTGGCGTTCGACGATCCGGTGCGCGTAATAGATTGCGGCCGGCATCAGTTCCGGCGTTTCATCGCAGGCATAACCGAACATCAGGCCCTGGTCGCCGGCGCCCTGGTCGAGATCGATGCCCTTGCCTTCATCCACGCCCTGGGCGATATCCGGCGATTGCTTGTCGTAGCCGACCAGCACCGAGCAACTCTTGTAGTCGATGCCGTAGTCGGCGTTGTCGTAGCCGATACGCTTGATGGTTTCGCGCGCGACGGCGATGTAATCGACGTTGGCGAAAGTGGTGACTTCACCCGCCAGCACTACCAGGCCGGTATTGCACAGGGTTTCGGCGGCAACCCGGGCTTGCGGGTCTTGGGTAAAGATGGCGTCGAGGATCGCGTCGGAAATCTGGTCCGCGACTTTGTCGGGATGACCCTCGGAAACGGATTCGGAAGTGAAGAGGTATTCATGTGCCATAACAGGCTCCTACAAAAAAACAGTGGTGACCATGTCGCAGTCAAACCTGTTGAGCCTGCGACGCTTTAGCGAAATTTGTATGCCGCCTCGCAAGTTGTCTATTAACTCGGCGGATAATGCTAATTACTATATATTAAGATAATTCTGGCAAGCAACCAATCCGCTTTCCAAAATCACCTTGCAACGATATTCGGTTTTCAAACTATTGTGCTATTTTACGCCTCTTGAAAAAAATCGGCAAAATCCACCCTCTTTTAGCTCTTGATGAGCTCCGCCAATGCTTGTAACACTCTTCCGCCTGCTGTCGACGCTCCCTTTATTTTTCTTGCATGCAATAGGGACGCTGGGCGGCTGGCTAGTATACCTGGCCTCGGCTTCGTATCGCAGCAAATTGAAGGACAACCTGTTCCGGGCCGGTTACCAAGCGGCTTTGCCGCAGGCGATCAGCGAATCCGGCAAGAGCATGTTCGAGCTGCCGTTCATCTGGTGCGCCGAGCCGCAGCGGGTGCTGCGCACCGCCACCATCGAGAACTGGGAACTGGCGCAAGCGGCGCTGGACGCCAAGACCGGCGTGATCTTCCTGACTCCGCACCTGGGCTGCTTTGAAATCATCGCCCAGGCGATCGCCACCAAGACCCCGCTTACCGCGCTGTACCGGCCGCCGCGCAAAGCTGCGCTCAAGCCCTTGATCGAAGGCGCGCGCGGGCGGCACAACCTGTTGCTGGCGCCGGCCAACCTGGCCGGCGTGCGCACTTTGTTCAAGGCGCTCAAGAAGGGCCAGGCGATCGGCTTGCTGCCGGACCAGGTACCGCAAAACGGCGAAGGCATATGGGCTGATTTTTTCGGCCGGCCGGCCTACACCATGACCTTGCCGGCCAAGCTGCAGCAGATGAGCGGCGCGCCGATCATCCTGTCTTATGCGGAGCGCCTGCCGTTCGGCCGCGGTTACGTGATCCGCTTCGTGCCTTTCGATGAAACCCCTGGCCACACCCCGGAGCAGCGCACGCTGGCCATCAACCTGGCCATGGAGAAACTGATCGCGCGCTGCCCGGCACAGTACATCTGGAGCTACAACCGCTACAAGACGCCGCCTGGAGTCGAGGCGCCGCCAGCATCCGCGGCACAGGAGCCGCAAGCATGAGGGCCCTGCTCGGCTTGCTGTGGCTGGCGCATTTCCTGCCGCTGTGGATCCTGGGCCCGGTCGGCGAAGCCCTGGGCTCGCTGCTGTTTATCATCATGAAACCGCGGCGGCATATCACGCTGACCAATCTCCGGCTGTGTTTTCCTGACATGGCGGAAGCCGAACGCGTGGTGCTGGCGCGCCGGCACTTCCAGGCTTATTCGCGCAGCGTGCTGGAGCGCAGCGTGCTGTGGTGGGCTTCGGAGAGCCGCTTGCGGCGGCTGATCAAGATCGAATCGGACCTGCCGCTCAGCACGCTGCAGGCCGGTCCGACCATCCTGCTGTGCCCGCATTTCGTTTGCCTGGAAATCCCCGGCATCGCCCTGGTGCTGAATTCCTCGCTGTCGATCTGCACCATCTATACGCGCCAGCAAGATGCAGTGACCGATGCCGCGCTGCTGAAAGGCCGCTCGCGTTTCCGCCCGGTCAAGCTGTTTACCCGCGAGCAAGGAGTCAAACCGATTATCCGCGCCATGCGCGAAGGTTTTCCGTTCATCATGCTGCCGGACATGGACTTCGGCTTGAAGGACGCCGAGTTCGTGCCGTTTTTCGGCATCCCGACGGCGACGCTGACCGCCACCGCCCGCATTGCCGCCGCCACCAAGGCCAGCGTGGTGCCGATGATCGCAACTTTCCTGCCCGGCTACAAAGGCTGGAAAGTGACTTTTTATCCGGCATGGGAAAACTATCCGGGCGACGATATGACAGAGGCTACCCGCCGCATGAACGCATTCATCGAAGCCCGCATCCTGGAAGCGCCGGCCGAGTATTTCTGGGCTCACAAGCGCTTCAAGACACGCCCGCCTGGCGATCCCGATGTTTATTCGCCGCCGGCTGAGCCGTAATTCAACAATGCTGCGCGCCGGCGCCGTTTCCACCATAATGTACGCATGAAACTCAAATTCACGAAAATGCATGGCGCAGGCAACGATTTCATTGTCATCGACGCCATTCACCAGCATGTCGATTTCACTCCAGCGCAATGGCAGCAGTTGGGCGACCGCCGTTTTGGCGTGGGCGCCGACCAGATGCTGGTGGTGGAAAAATCGCAGGCGGACGGCGTCGATTTCCGCTATCGGATATACAACGCCGACGGCGGCGAGGTTGAGCAATGCGGCAACGGCGCTCGTGCATTCGTCAAGTTTGTCATCGACAAGGGTTTGACCGACAAGCGTGCGATACGGGTTGAAACCATGTCCGGCATCATTGAACCAAAGCTGGAAGACGACGGCCGCATCACGGTAGACATGGGCGCGCCTATCCTGGCGCCCGCTGCGGTGCCGTTTGACGCCAGCAACCTGGACAGCCGCCCGATGGGCGACGATGCCCTGTGGCCGCTGGACATCCAGGGCAGGCAGGTCTGGATCTCGGTGGTTTCCATGGGCAATCCGCATGCGGTGCAAGTGGTCGAAGACAGCGAAGCGGCGCCAGTCCTGACCGACGGCCCCCTGATCGAACACCACCCGCGTTTTCCAAATCGCGTCAATGCCGGTTTTTTGCAGGTTGTCGATCGCCACCATGCCAAGCTGCGCGTATTTGAACGCGGCGCCGGCGAAACACTGGCTTGCGGCACCGGCGCTTGCGCCGCGGTGGTGGCAGGAATACGCCGCGGTTTGCTGGATTCGCCGGTCAAGGTACAGACACACGGCGGCGAATTGTCGATTGCCTGGGCCGGCGACCGGCAGCCGGTATTCATGACCGGTCCGGCAGTATCGGTATTCGAGGGTGAAATTGAAATCGGCGGAGCCGGCTGAGCTCGTCAGTCGGCGTCAGCTTCTGACTCTGCCGCCGGCAGCGCCGTCTTGAAACGGTACAGGCGTTGCCGGTAATTTCCTTCAGGCCCGTTCGGGCCGCAGTCCACATCTTCGAACAAACGAGCAATCCGGCTCAGGGCCTGGCGCTCGTCGCCGGTCTGGATCTGGATCAAGCGCCGTTTACTGCGCGCGTACAGGGTGCGAATGTCGACCACCAGGCAGTGGCCGCAGTCAGCCTGGTTCAGATCCAGCAACAGCGCTTCCGGCCGGCTCAAGCCGAACAAGGTGGCCAATTCGATGCGCGCCGCCAGGAACGGATGCGCCTTGACCTGCTCTCGCGTCAGCTGCTGCCTGGCGGCCTCCGCCCATGGCGCCGGCCGTGCGCCGTCGGCAATCTTGTCCAATAAGCCGGCCGCCTCGCGACTGCCCTGGGCGGCCGCCTTTTGCAGCCAATACACCGCGCGCACATCGTTGGCGAGTTGCTCGCGGCGATTGCGCCAGGCGCTCAGGCCGCACTCCAGCTGCGCCGCGCAATGGCCCATTTCAGCGGCGTGCTCCAGGTGACGCTGCATATCCACCAGGTTGCGCTGGGAAAACTCGGACTTCAGATAAATCCGTGACAAGGCATACCAGGCATCCGCCAATCCGGCTTCGCCAGCCAGCGTCAGCCAGCGGATTGCTTTTTTGTAATTGGCGGAACCGCTCCCCACCAGCAAGCGCTGGCCGTCGCTGTTCATGCGGGCATACCACAAGCCCAGCGCCAGTTGCGCAGCCTTGTCGTCGCCATACGCCGCCAGTTCAAGAAACTGCTGCACCTCGCCCGCATCGAAGGCATCGCTGGTCTGCAATACCTGTGCGCAGCGCAGCAGCAGAGACAGGTTTTCCTCGCCAAGCTGGCGCGCCAGGGTTTCCGACGGCACATTCAATTGCGCCAGGATTTCGACATATTGCTCCGACAGCGCCCTGGCCAGCGGCAATGCTCTTTCCAGGAAAACCGGCCAATCGGCTTTTTCCCAGGCCAGTTGCGCCAGCGATTGCTGAGCCTGCATCACGCCGGCATCTGCGGCGCGCGCAGTCCACTTCAGGGTGGCATCCTGCTCCGTCTTGTTTTCAGCCTTCGTATCGCTGACAGTCACCGCCGGCGACTGCCGGCCGACCGCGACTGCCGGTGCTGCGCTGTCGGCATGCTGCGCCAACAGCCACTGGGCTTCGGCAACGCCTGCGTTGGCAGCGGTTTCCAATACCTTGATCACCTTGGCGCGCAGTCCCGGCAGTACCTGCTCACCGCCAAGCTGGCCGTTGCCGGTCAATACCAGCTGCGCCAGCACCAGGCCCGCCTGCATCACGCCGGCATCAAAAGCCCGTTCATACCAGACGCAGATAGCCAGGGGATCAGCAGCGGCACGAGCCACTTCCAATGGAATGTGGCTGCCGATCAGCATCCAGGCTTCGGACTCCTGTTGCTGCGCGGCGCGATCCAGCCAGTGCAGCGCGGTCGAGAAGCTTTGCGGCAAGCCATTGCCGCCAAACAGATAACGGGTACCTAAAGCCAGCTGTGCTGCGCCTTGCCCTGCGCGAGCGGCGCGGATAATCGCTAGGTCCTCACGTTTAGCCATAAAGTATTCATTATAAAAACCTAAATTATGCTCGATAAATCAATTAAGTTTTATTTTTGGCCGATTTTTACAATCCGCGCATCTTTTACGCTACATAGATTTACAAATCAACCATATCTGGCTACAGGTGGTAATGGAAGCCTTGGCCCAGGAGCCTCAAGGAAAAGAAGCATGAAAAACACACAACGGTTGTAAAAATACAACAAATTTCATTATTAACACTAATTTCCACAAAATAATAAATAACCAACTGACAAAACAGCATTCTTTTATGTCAACCCCGTTTAATGTTCGCGGCTCCGGCAAAAAGCTCAGTTGCCGATCATCAAATCAAGGACGTTAAATGAAAAAATCACTCATCGCATTGGCCGCACTCGGCACAATCGCCAGCGCCGCACAAGCGCAAAGCTCGGTCACAATCTACGGCACCGTCGATACCGGCATTACTTTCTCGAACCACAACGCCAGAACCGGCACCGCCAGCAATGGCAACAAGTTCGGCGTTGACTCGGGCAACATCGACACTTCGCGCCTCGGCTTCAAGGGCACCGAAGACCTGGGTGGCGGCCTGAAAGCCTTGTTCCAACTGGAAACCGGCTTCAAAAACGATACCGGCGCGTTCGACGGCCAAGGTTTTGCGCGCAAATCGGTGGTTGGCCTGGCCGGCAACTTCGGTACAGTGACGCTGGGTCGCCAGTCCGACATCCTGGACGATGCTGGCCATGCATTCACGTCTGTTAAAGACTTCGGCAATTTCGTTGGCAACCCGCACGCCCTGGACCGCCTTGAAGGCATCCGCACCCAAAATTCGATCCGCTATGACAGCATGAACCTGAGCGGCTTCACCGGCAGCCTGATTTACGGCTTCGGCGAACAAGCCGGCCATACGACTGCTGGCCAATCCTTCGGCGCCGGCGGTACTTACGCTAACGGCCCGCTGGGACTGTACGCTGGCTACTACCAATCGAAGTTTGGCGCCACTCCTAGCGACACGCTGATTTCCAGCGTCGCCGCCCTGACTGGCCTGACCCCAGCCCAGCTGTCCGCCGCCAACCTTGACGGCACTACAGTTAACAAGACATTCAGCCTGGGCGCCAGCTATCAAGCCGGTCCAGCACGCCTGTATGGCAACTGGTCGCGCGTCAACGTGCCAGACTTGCTCAAGCAAAATGTTTTCGAACTGGGCGCAGACTATGCCGTGACAGCACCGATGCACCTGCTGGCAGCGGTTCAGCACACAAAAACATCGATCGACGGCAGCCAAGGCTCCAAGCCATCGGTGACCCAGTTCAACCTGGGCCTGGACTATTACCTGTCCAAGCGTACCGACCTGTACACCCTGGCTTCCTACGCAAAGGGCCGCAATGGCGCGCTGGTTGGCGACATTTCCGCTCCAGCAGTACAGGGCGACAATGGCAACAGCAGCCAGACCGCGATTGCTGTCGGCATCCGCCACAAGTTCTAATGGACTTGGACTTTATTGTCGTTTGACAATAAAGTCGATTGCATCGAGGGGGCTTGCATGCCCCCTCTCTTCCCGGTTCGACGCATCAATCGCTACGGCCGGGAAGAAGAATCACCTGTACGTAGCCCGGGATTATTTAAAAATAGAAGATTTTGACGTACATTGTCGCCAAAACCTGCTTTAAACAAACTGGAAATGGCAATTTTCAGATGCACTGATGCTCCATGCATCTTTAACATGCCAGATAGCAAATAATATCCCCTCCGTTTTTTGCCTCCCCCAGCAAGCCGTTTAGAAAAGCACAACCAGCCCAGAGCGCGGGCTTGCGCTGCCTCGTGTCACAAAAATACAACAGAATTAACAATCTTCTCCAATTTCGACCAATTTATAGCATCACAGGAAACCAAACCGCCAGCATAGCCAGCGAGACACCTTAATGTTCATCCATCCGGCAAGATGTACGGATCCTTAAGACAGTTTTCTAAATAAAGGACGTCAAATGAAGAAATCACTAATCGCACTGGCCGTACTCGGCGCAATCGCAGGTGCAGCACAAGCTCAAAGCTCCGTCACTATCTACGGTATCGTCGACACTGGCATCGTTTACACAAGCAAAGCTGTAACAGCAACTGGCGGCACAGGCAGCAAATTCAGCGTTAACTCCGGCGTTATCCAAGGTTCGCGTCTGGGTTTCAAGGGCGTTGAAGATCTGGGCGGCGGTCTGAAGGCTCTGTTCCAATTGGAAGCTGGCTTCAACAACGACACTGGCGCATTGAACGGCCAAGACAAGGGCGCAACTAACCTGTTCCGTCGTAAATCGGTAGTCGGTCTGGGCGGCAACTTCGGTTCCGTTCTGCTGGGTCGTCAAACTGACATCCTGGACGACGTCAGCCAATGGACTTCAGTTCAAGATTTCGGTGGCGTAACTGGTTCCGTCGGTCATAACCTGGACCGTTTGGAAGGTACACGTACCAACAATTCGATCCGTTACAACACACCAGACCTGTCCGGCTTCACTGGTAGCCTGATCTATGGCTTCGGCGAAGCTGCTGGCCAAACTTCGAACGGTCAATCGTTCGGTCTGGGCGGTCAGTACGCTAACGGCCCACTGGGTCTGTTCGCTGCTTACTACCAATCGAAACTGGGTACTATTGGCGGCACTAACGCCAGCGACACTTCGATCCTCGGCAACACGTCGTTCGCTGGTCACGGCGCCGCTGGCGACACAGCTCTGAAGACATTCAGCCTGGGCGCTAGCTACCAAGCTGGTCCTGCACGCCTGTACGGTAACTGGTCGCGCGTTAAGCAGCCTCTGGCATACGCTTCGACTCCAACTGCAACTGGCAGCATCCCAACTGGCAGCTTCACAGTTGGCAGCTTCAACAACACCAAGGCTGACATCTTCGAACTGGGCGTGAACTACGCTGTTACAGCTCCTCTGCACCTGTTGGCTAGCGTTCAGTACAACAAGCTGACATTTGCTGATGCTGGTTCCGCCAAGGGCAAGCTGACCCAAATCAACCTGGGTACTGACTACTTCCTGTCGAAGCGTACTGACCTGTATGCATTCGTTTCGAACCTGCGCGCTAAGGATGCTGTCAATCCAGGCGTGTATGGCGACAGCCTCGGCAACACTGGCAACCAAACAGCAGTTGCTGTTGGTATCCGCCACAAGTTCTAATTTAAGCTGGCCGGACCCGCAGCAGCAAGCGGGCCAGGTTGCTTGACTAGAGATGTAAAAGGCCCACATGGCTTGCCATGTGGGCCTTTTTTATTGCCTTGCCGGTCCAGGCCTCAGGTTGTCATGCACCGGCATAGCGGTGTACCCTTGGTCATTCTCTTTTTTCATCACCGATATATACATGAGCTTCCAACCTGATCCCGATACTGTCGCCCAATATCTGATCGACTCCCCCCATTTTTTTGAAGAACATGCCGAACTGCTGGCCAAGATCCGCCTCAGCAGTCCGCTGCTGGGCCGGGCCGTGTCGCTGCAAGAACGGCAAATGGAAGTGCTGCGCGAGAAAATCAAGGTACAGGACCTGCGCCTGGCCGACATGATGCGCAATGCCCAGGAAAACGATGCAAGCTCGCACAAGCTGCATGCCTGGACCCGCAGCTTGCTGCTGGCCCGCAACGATGTCGATCTGCCGCACACGCTGGTCGACGGCCTGCGCACCGGCTTTGCGGTGCCACAAGCCACCCTGCGCCTGTGGGGCGTGGCCGAGGATTATTCTCATACATGGTTTGCGGCGGAAGCATCCGAAGACGCCAAGATTTTCGCGAATGGCCTGAACCTGCCGTTTTGCGGCAGCAACAACGATTTCGAAGCAGCCTCCTGGCTAGAACAGGATATCCAGTCCGTCGCCATGCTGCCGCTGCGCAGCAGCACCGCCGCCTCGGCAACCTTCGGCCTGCTGGTGCTGGGCTCCCCCGATCCGCAACGCTTCAGCGCCGACATGGCGACCGACTTCCTGGTGCAGATTGGCGAGACTGCAAGCGCGGCGCTGGCCTGCCTGCTCGAATAACTTCGATCGTGAGCGCCGGCGCCAACCAGTCTTATCTCAGCGGCTACCTGGATAGCCTGGCCGGCCAGCGCCAGTTGTCAGCGCACACCATCAGCAACTATGGCCGCGACCTGAAAGAGCTGGCAAGCCTGACCCAAGCATTGGGGGATAACTGGGAGTTCGCCGCCGTCACCCATTTCCACATCCGTAAATTTGCCGCGCAGCTGCATTCCCGCGGTTTGAATCCCAGTTCGATCGCGCGTAAGCTTTCGGCCTGGCGCGGATTCTTCGAATGGCTGGCGGAGCAGACCACGCTCGCCAGCAATCCTGTCGAAGGCGTCAAAGCGCCCAAGCGCGCCAAACCGCTGCCGAAAGCGATGGCTGCGGATGACGCGATACACCTGGTCGCCAGCGGCAACCCGCTGGCCGATGCCGGCTCGAGCATGGCGTTATGCAACCAGGCGATGTTTGAATTGCTGTATTCCAGCGGCCTGCGAGTCTCGGAACTGGCGGGGCTGGACCTGCGCTACAGCCGCCAGGCAGACCATGAATCGGCCGGCTGGATCGACCTCGACGCCGCCGAAGTGACGGTTACCGGGAAAGGCGGCAAGAAGCGCAGCGTGCCGGTAGGAAAACCGGCAATACAAGCCATTGCTGCCTGGCTGCCGCAACGTGCGGCATTGCTCAAGAGCGACCAGGGCGAACATGCAGCAGCCTTGTTCCTGACCGAACGCGGCACCCGCGTCTCGCCGCGCGTGGTCCAGCTGCGCTTGAAGCACCATGCGCAGTCGCTTGGCATCGCCAGCAACGTCCATCCCCATGTGCTGCGCCATTCGTTCGCCTCGCACATGCTGCAGGGTTCGGGCGACTTGCGCGCAGTGCAAGAACTGCTGGGCCATGCGTCGATTGCCGCCACCCAGGTTTACACTTCGCTGGATTTCCAGCGCCTGGCGCAGGTATACGACGCCGCCCATCCGCGGGCAAAAAAAATCACCGAGAAATAGACAGCAGGCCAGCCGCGAACGACGGCCGCTTGGAACATAAGCCACATCAAATATGCAACTGAATTGCATTTCAGGCATAATTGAAGTCTCAGCTACCTATATTTCCATATGAACCCAGGTCCAAAATCCAAATCTGCCGCGACCGCTGCCGCCGGCAGCTCTCGTCCGCATGCGGCAGCATTGGCCGAGGCGCAGCTGCGCGAAGCTACGCTACGCATCACTCCTGCCCGCATCAAGGTACTCGCTACCCTGCTGGAAGCGCGCTGCGCTTTTTCGCATCAAGACATGCAAGACCAGTTTGTCGAGATGGACCGGGTGACCTTGTATCGCGCCCTCGACTGCCTGACAGACGCCGGCCTGGCGCACAAGATTGCCGGCGACGACCGCGTATTCCGCTATAGCGCCGGCACCGAACACAGCGAGTCCAGCCACTCCGGCCACGCGGCACATCACGCCCAGCACCAGCACGGCCATTTCAAATGCACCCGCTGCGCCAAGGTATTCTGCCTGGACGGCAGCGGCGATGCCGGTTTCCTCGACAGCATACTGGCGCTCGGAGACAGCCATGGCGGCAGCAGCACCACGCCGGCCAAGCTGCGCAAGCAGCTGCAGCAAGCTTTGCAGGACACGCTGGGCAAAGGTTTCCAGGGGCATGAGATAGAACTGACCATCAAGGGCTGGTGCGCCGACTGCGCGCATTAATCTGCCGCAGCGGCTTGCCCGTCCCCCTCCCGGCTTCATATCGTTTTTTACTTTTCCGGATTCCACCATGGCACTTATACCAACCACCATCCTGACCGGCTTTCTCGGCGCCGGGAAAACCACTTTGCTCAACCGCATCCTGCAGCAGCAGCACGGCCATAAAATCGCCGTGATTGAAAACGAGTTCGGCCAGGAAAATATCGACAATGAAATCCTGGTGCAAGACAGCACCGAACAAATCGTCGAAATGAACAACGGCTGCATCTGCTGCACGGTGCGCGGCGACCTGATCGTCGCCCTGACCACGCTGGCGCGCCGCCGCACCGCAGGCGAACTGAATTTCGACCGGGTGATCATCGAAACCACCGGCATGGCCAATCCAGGACCGGTGGCGCAAACCTTCTTTGTCGACGACGAAGTAGCGATGCACTTCATGCTCGACGCAATCGTCACCGTAGTGGATGCAAAACACGCGATGATGCAGCTCGACCAGCAGGAAGAAGCGCAACGCCAGGTCGGTTTCGCCGACAAGCTGCTGCTCTCCAAGACTGACCTGGCGGCACCGGAAGAAGTGGCCGCCCTGACCAGCCGCCTGAAGCGCATCAATCCGCGTGCGCCTGTCATTACCCTTGATCCGCAACATACGCCGATAGAAGAAATCCTGGACATCCGCGGCTTCAACCTCAACGCCAAGCTGGAAATCGATCCTGACTTTTTGGCAACCGAGGAAGCGCACGCCCACGAGCATAGCGGCGACGACTGCGACCATCCGTCCCACCAGCATGAAGGACATGGCCACCATGACCACCACCACCCGCATCACGACGATGAGATCGCCGCTTTTGTTTTCAAAAGTGAAAGGCCGTTCGATACCGCGCGCCTGGATGAATTCCTGGGCGGCCTGGTGCAGGTCTACGGACCGCGCATGTTGCGCTACAAAGGCGTATTGTTGATGGATGGGGCCGACCGCAAGGTGGTGTTTCAAGGCGTGCACCAGATCATGGGCAGCGATGTCGGCGGCAAATGGGACGCAAATGAGACACGCGGCAGCAAAATGGTCTTCATTGGCAAGAATCTGCCGAAAGACATCTTTATTCGCGGTTTGGAGCAATGTTTGGTATAAACTATGGCAGTTTTGCGCTGGGAAATCACTGGATAGCGGGCCAACCACACCATTGCTTGGCCGCTGATTTAAGGGAGAGGACCATGAACCTGACCGTTAAAAAGACCGTTGCCAAGAAGGCACCGGCTTCGCTAGGCAAATCGACGCCGAAAGCCCGGCAGGCTGCTGCTCCCGCCAGCAGTAAGGTTAAGAGCGCAGTGAAGAGCACTGCAAAAAGCGCGGCCAGCAGCGTAAAAGTAGCTGAAAAACCAGCCAAACTCTCCGCCAAGGCGCCGCGGAAGACCGAGCCTCCGGTTGCCACCGCAAGCAAGGCTGTACCCAAAGTTGCCAAACCCAGTCCCAAACCTGTTGTAAAATCCCTAGCCAAGAAAACGGCGATTGCCAAGTCATCCTCCGCTGCGGCGGCAGACAAGGCAGCGCGCAATACCCAGGCCAGTAGTTCTGTAGCAAAGAAACTGAGTTCCCCAACGGCCAGATCCGGCGCCAGCAGCACCAGCAACAAGCCCGCAAGCGCCGGATTAACGGATAAAATTGAAAAAAACGTCGTATCGAAAGCAAGCGAAGTGGCTACTAAAACAACCAAACCAACATCTGATTCCATTCTGTTGACCGAAGAGCAAATCCTCAAGATGAGCGAAAAGGACTACATGAATGAAGCGCAACTGGCTTTCTTCAAGGCGCGTTTGCAGCAGCTAGAAATCGACCTGCTCAAGAACGCCGGAGAAACCACGGAACACTTGCGCGAAACCGTCCTGGTGCCCGATCCCGCGGACCGCGCGACCATCGAAGAAGAACATGCGCTGGAACTGCGTACCCGTGACCGCGAGCGCAAGCTGCTGAAGAAAGTGCAGCAATCGATCGCTTCGATCGATGCCGGCGAATACGGCTGGTGCGAAGAAACCGGCGAACCGATCGGCATTCCACGTTTGCTGGCGCGTCCGACCGCCACCCTGTCGCTGGAAGCGCAACAACGCCGCGAACTGAAACAAAAGCTTTACGGCGATTGATTCCCGGAGCGGTCCGGCTGCGGGAAAACACTAGCCAGAGCAACGGCCTTGCTTCCCCTGCCTGACCGCTGTCGCTTTTCCTGCTGCCGTGTCCCGCTTATCCAGATTCCTTGATGCCAGCCCAAGCCCTCCGTTCGAGACGCCTCCAGCACGCTGCCCCGGCGCCAGTGCTGGCGCTTGTGCTGATATGCGCGATCCTGTTCTCGCAATGGCTGGGACTGACGCATAGCATTGTCCATGCGGCCTGGGAAAACAAACAGTCGACCAGCCTGACGCACATCACGTCGGTAATCGAACGCGTCATCGAAGGCGGCGGCAAAGCGCATCACTCTTGCGCAGCGTTCGACGACGCCACCCTGGCGGCGGCGATCTACTCGCTCCCCCTGAACCTGCCGCCCCTGCCTGGCAAACACCTGCTGGCTTTGTGGCAGGCATTCGCTTCCTGGGACGCCCCGTTCACCTGCCACTTTTCACCACGCGCACCACCTCGTTCCTGACAGGACGCAGCCAAGCGCTTCGCTTATCCCGAAGCATCACACCATTTATCGCCGTCGCCCGGATGCCGGACCACGCGTGATCGATCGCATTCTGACGCGCGTATTCCGCATCGATCCGGAAGCCGACGGCCATTACCTGTCTAGGAATCATCATGCTTGCCCAACGTACGCTGTTATCCAGCGCGGTCCTGTCCGCGCTGGCCGTTCTATCATCCACCGCATCGGCCCAGGCCGACACTGCCGAGCAGGCCAAGGCCCTGCCGCCCATCGTGGTCAGCGCCAGCCCGCTCAATGCCAATGTCGACACCCAGATCCTGGCCCCGGCCAAGGTATTGTTCGGCGAAGAATTACGCAACAAGACCGGCGCTTCGCTGGGCGACACCTTGTCGCAGGAGCTCGGCGTGTCGGCATCCGGCTTCGGCGCCGGCGCCTCCCGTCCGATCATCCGCGGCATGGAAGGTCCGCGCGTCAAGATCCTGCAAAACGGCATGTCGGTGGCCGATGTCTCCAGCCTGTCCAACGACCACGCGGTAGCCACTGAGGCGGCGATTGCGCGCCAGATTGAAATCCTGCGCGGCCCGGCTGCGTTGCTGTATGGTTCCGGCGCCATCGGCGGCCTGGTCAACGTCGTCAATGACCGCATCCCTACCGAACTGCAAAAAGGAATCAGCGGCGAGGCTGAGGCCCGCTATGGCAGCGGCGACAACGGCAGAAGCACGTCGCTGGTGCTGGACGGCTCTACCGGCCCGATAGGCATGCACCTGGACGGCAACTGGCGCGACACCGGCAACTACAAGATCCCGGAACACGCCAACCGCAACGACGCCGGTTCCGCGTCGGGCCGCCTGCCGAATTCCTTCACCCACGAAACCGGGGTCGGCGCCGGCGCGTCCTATATTGCCTCCTGGGGCTATATCGGCGCCTCCGTGGCAACCCTGGACGACCACTACGGCATTCCCACCGCGGAAAAATCCTTTATCGACCTGCATCAAACCCGCTACGACATTGCCGGCCAGATCGACAACCCGCTGGCCGGTTTCGAAAAGCTGACGTTCAAGCTCGGACACACCGACTACACCCACACCGAGAAACAGGAAAACGGCAAGCCGAATACGATCTTCTCCAACAAGTCGACTGAGAGCCGATGGGAACTCGCGCACAAGCCGTTGGCCGGCTGGCACGGCACCTTCGGCATGCAGACCGAAGACACGCGCTTCTCGGCCCTGGCAGCCGAGAGCGGCTTGCCGGATACCGTGCCGCGCACCAAATCGACTTCGATTGCGGCATTCCTGGTGGAAGAGCGCAACTTCGGCCCGGTGCTGGCCAGCGCCGGTTTGCGCCTTGAATCGGTGAAGCGCCGCCCCGAAGCGGAATCCGGCTTCGCCGACCGCAAATTCAACCTGGCGTCCTATTCGGTCGGCGCCCTCTGGAGCTTCCTGCCAGGATATGGCTTCGGCCCTACGGTGTCGATCGCGCAACGGGCGCCCGCAGCCGAAGAGCTGTATTCACGCGGGCCGCATGAATCCACCGCCACGTTCGATATCGGCGACCCGGCTCTGAAAAAGGAAACTTCGCGCAATATCGAACTGACCTTGCAAAAAACCAGCGGACTGATCCGCTGGAAAGCCAACCTGTTCCAGAACCACGTCAGCAACTATGTGTTTGGCCGCAACGCCGGCACGGTTGACAACAGCGGCGCACCTGATCCGGCCGGCGAATTCACCGAGCGTTTCTGGTCGCAGGCAGACGCTACCATCCGCGGCGCCGAGGCGGAACTCAGCTACAACCTGCGCGGCGAGGGCTTTTCGATACGCGGCTTCGCCGATACCTCGCGCGGCAGGCTGGATAACATGGGCAACCTGCCCTTGCAGCCGGCTAGCCGCTATGGCGTTGATCTCGGTTATGCGCAGGGCGCGTGGCGCAGCGGCCTCACTATCCTGCGCGCGCAGCGGCAGGACCGCCTGGCGACCTTTGAGACCAGCGTGACGCCGGGCTACACCAAGATCGACGCCAACCTTTCTTACACCCAGCAAGTCGGTTCGCTGCAGCTCACCTGGTTTGCCTTGGCCAAAAACCTGCTGAACCAGGATATCCGCCTGGCGACCTCGGTGTTGAAAGATGTCGCACCGCAGCCGGGACGCAGCTTCATCCTTGGCGTACGCACCAAGTTCTAAGCCGGAAAAACGGGATTGCGAGGCCAGCTAAACGCCAGGCAACAAGCTGCCGCGCAGTCCCGGTCGGCGCCGGACGCCGTAGATAGAATGATCGTTCTCATCACTCGATATTCAAAAAACATGACATATTTATGTCGCAACTTAGGGGGTCTGGACATACTTCCTGAGTTGCTTTGTGTTACCTTTAGAGGTATCGATTGATCGTGCTTTTTCAGCGTAATAATGAGCAAAAGCGGGAGCAGTCTCAAAACAAAAATGTAGCCATGAACATAGCAGGCGCCATGGCAAATGCGATGATAAAAACGCAATGCGCGGAACCGGTGCCGGAACAGGCGCGCCGTTCCAGTACATATAAAATCGCAGCTTTGATAGCAACTTACTTTCGGGATTAACACGTGGGGATTTTCTCGCTCTTCGGCAAAAACAATCGTCCAAACGGCGCACCGCCGGCGGATGACAAAGTACCAGCCGCAGCAGACAATCAAGCGCCGGTTCTATTTGGTGAAAACCATGAGCGGCTGAACAACTCGATCACGCTGCGCGACGGTGCCGCACGCAGCACCACGACCATGAAGATCGATGCGATCGAATCGGAAATGTCGTCCGAGTTCGTCCATCTGCCGCCCTCTGCCAAGCCGGCCGGTCCGGACAGCGTGGCGCCGGTTACGCTTACCCAGGGCAACACCACCCAGCTGACGCTGCCCGTGATGAGCAGGACCACGGAATACCTGGATGACCAGTCGCGCAGCGGCAGCATCGAAGTGTCGGTATCCGATACCCCGGAAGTGATTGAAGAGGCGGCAGTGCTGTTCGCCAGCGACCAGAACGACATCGCCGAAGCGCTCCTGCTGAGCGCCATCGCCGAAAACAATCTCGGCTCGTCCACCCACATTGTCTGGTGGATGCTGCTGGACCTGTACCAGATCACCGGCAAGCAGCAGGAATTCGACAATCTGTCGGTCGACTTCGCCAACAAGTTTGAAACCTCGCCGCCGACCTGGATCGATATCATGACCCTCGATCCACAAGCCAAAACCCAGGAAAAGACAGGCGCGACGCCAGCCGTGGCTTTCTCCGGCAAGCTCGACGCCAACATCGGCAAGCAGCTGGAGCGCGCGCAAAAACTGAGCGCCACCCATCCTGCCGTGCGCCTCGAATTTACCCGGGTCAGCGCAGTCGACCCGATCGGCTGCGGCCTGCTGCTGCGCATGTTGAAAAAACTGCAGAAGTCCGGGCTGGACCTGATACTGGTCGGCGCCGACGAACTGGCCGACAAGATCCGCGAGATCCTGCTGGTCGGACGGCGCGACGAAACCGCTGCGCCCTGGCTGCTGCTGCTGGAAATCCTGCATCTGCTCAACCAGGAACAGGCTTACGAAGACGCCAGCATAGATTATTCGATCACGTTTGAAGTCTCGCCGCCGCCGTTTGTCGCTCCCCACTCCAAGATCATCACGGCGGCCGAAGACAACAATACCCAGGGCGTAAGCCTCAACGGCAGCAACAGCCTGCTCATGCCGGTGCTGATCGAAGGCCGGACTGAAGAGTTGCTGACCAAGATCCAAACCCACGCCAACGCCCATAGTCCTGCAATCATCGATTGCTCGCGCCTGGCCAGGGTCGACTTCAGCGCCGCCGGCGAACTGCTCAACGGGCTGTCATTACTCACCAGCAGCGGCAATGCGATCGAGTTTCACAACGTCAACCACTTGGTGACCGCCCTGTTCAAGGTAGTCGGCATACAGGAAATTGTCCGCGTGGTATCACGCAAAAATTAAGTTTTTAACAAAAACCACCCTCTGCAGTCATAAAAACAACGCTAAATCCACGCAATTCAGCGCTTGTAATCAGGCCGGCCGTCCCCATTTTTTTGGGACAGTATCGATTTGTCATTCGATAGCGAAATACATGCGAGACGGCGCCCCGCGCCCCGCATGCGCGGCCAGGCTATCCCGGGCCGCATTTTCTGAGGCTAGCAAAATGGAACAATTTCACGGCACCACCATCCTTTCAGTACGGCGCGGCAACAGCGTTGCATTGGGCGGGGATGGCCAGGTCACTCTCGGCAACGTCGTCATGAAGGGCACGGCCCGCAAAGTCCGCAAGTTATATCAAGGCAAGGTACTGGTCGGTTTCGCCGGCGGCACTGCGGATGCCTTCACCCTGCTCGACCTGTTCGAGGCAAAACTGGAAAAACACCAGGGCAACCTGATGCGGGCATCGGTCGACCTGGCCAAGGAATGGCGCACCGACCGCATGCTGCGCCGGCTGGAAGCGATGCTGCTGACCGCCGACCGCGAAACCACGCTGGTAATCACCGGCAACGGCGATGTGCTGGAGCCTGCCGACGGCATCGGTGCGATCGGCTCGGGCGGCACTTTTGCCCAGTCGGCCGCCAAGGCGCTGCAGGAAAACACCGAATTGTCGCCGGCCGATATCGTCAAGAAATCGCTGGTGATCGCCGGCGAGCTCTGCATCTACACCAACCAGTCGCACATCATCGAAACTCTCGATTAAGACCCAACACCATGAACATGACTCCCCAAGAAATCGTTTCGGAACTGGACAAACATGTAGTCGGCCAGGATCGCGCCAAGCGCGCTGTGGCGATCGCATTGCGTAACCGCTGGCGCCGGCAGCAGATTGCGGAACCGCTGCGGCACGAAATCACGCCGAAGAATATCTTGATGATCGGGCCCACCGGTGTCGGCAAGACCGAGATCGCGCGGCGCCTGGCCAAGCTGGCCGATGCTCCCTTCATCAAGATCGAAGCCACCAAGTTTACCGAAGTGGGCTACGTCGGCCGCGATGTCGACACCATCATCCGCGACCTGATCGACATCGGCATCAAGCAAACCCGCGAAGCTGAAATGCGCAAGGTCCGCACGCGTGCGGAAGACGCCGCCGAAGACCGGGTGATCGACATCCTGGTGCCGCCGGCGCGTGATTTCGGCTTTCATCCTGAACAGGACCCAGGCGAAGGCAATGGCGACAAAGGCAGCAAGGATGGGAATACCCGCCAGACTTTCCGCAAGCGGCTGCGCGAAGGCGCGCTCGACGACAAGGAAATCGAGATAGAACTGTCGGAAGCTTCGTCGCAGATGGAAATCATGGCGCCGCCCGGCATGGAAGAAATGACCGAGCAGATCAAATCCATGTTTTCCGGCATCGGCAGCAACCGCAAGAAAAACCGCAAGATCAAGATCAAGGATGCGATGAAAGTCCTGATCGAAGAAGAAGCCGCCAAGCTGGTCAACGAAGATGAACTGAAGCAGAAAGCCATCAGCAACGTTGAACAGAACGGCATCGTGTTCCTGGACGAGATCGACAAGATCGCTACCCGCTCGCAAAACAGCGGCGGCGCCGACGTCTCGCGCGCCGGCGTGCAGCGCGACTTGCTGCCGCTGGTGGAAGGCACCACCGTCAACACCAAGTACGGCATGATCAAGACCGACCATATCCTGTTCATTGCTTCCGGGGCGTTCCACCTGGCCAAGCCCTCGGACCTGATCCCGGAACTGCAAGGCCGCTTCCCGATCCGGGTCGAACTCGACTCCTTGTCGATCAGCGATTTCGAAAGGATCATGACCGGCACCGACGCCTGCCTGACCAAGCAGTACGAAGCATTGCTGGCCACCGAAGGCGTCACGCTGGAGTTTGCCAAGGAAGGCGTGCAGCGGCTGGCGGAAATCGCCTTCTCGGTCAACGAGAAAACCGAGAATATCGGCGCGCGCCGGCTGTACACGGTGATGGAAAAACTGCTGGAAGAAATCTCGTTTTCGGCGACCAACGCCGCCGAGAAAACCATGGTGATCGACGCCGCTTATGTCGATGAGCGCCTGGGCGCCCTGGTGGTGAACGAAGACTTGTCGCGTTACGTGCTGTAAGTGACAGCGTTGTCACCGGGTTCAATCTCGGTGACAGCGCCTGCCAATAAAAATGGCAATTCGCCTCTACTTGTCTGGGTCCGTATCAAAATACACATAATTAAAACCAGATTTTTCAGGCGTGTTATACAGCACCAACAACTGTCCTATCGTTGCTCCTGAACTATCAGAAAGCGCCGTAACCAGACCATCATTACTTACTGAGAGCGCACCTTTACCAACTGCATCGTAGAACATGGCAGGATTCGCAGTAACATCGCTTCTCATGCCATTGGGCTCAATCATCTCCACGGTAAGCTGTACGCTTTGTCCTTTCGTAAGCGAGATTAAACTTTGATCAAAGGCGGCTCGCAGCTCCTGTTCCGTTACCGTCGACGATAATTTCTCTAGCTCTCGTTCGCCTGCAATTGCTTGACCATTGACACTAACTTGCAACTCGACATTTGGCGTGTCGCCCTCATAACCGCCAATAGCGGTGCCGAATGCGCTGGAAACGGTAAGATAAAATATAAAAACAATGAGAATGCGCATCATGTGAATCCTCACATTATTTTGCAACAACGATTGGCTGGATCGTTTGGCGGCTGCGGAATTTTATCCAGTTCCTCCACCATTGCATAACATTGATCATCTGGTTTTATATAAAACAGACGCTTCGTATCTGATGATTCACACAGAGGTAACGCCCGTCGCCAGCCTATCAGCTCGAAGTTGTTGCGCCCCTCCCATAATCTTGTAGTAACGGGATAATGGAAATATTCCATTTCATCGGAAAATTCGATATCGAAACCATAGTCGTTATGGATGATACCGACTTGTAGCCAACCATCACGGATAGGCGGGTTACTGAATGCCGTAATGTTGACGGGTTCAACCCGCAAGACGTCATTTGTACGGACAATACTATTGTCGACCGGTGAAGTGAAATGAAGTTGAAGACTGCATGATTGTGCGTTGACAGAAGAACACCAGGCTATCACTACGAATACCACTATCCACCGTGGAAAAATATGATGCACGCCACACCCCCTTCAAGACTGTGGAAAACAGTCTAAAACGAGGATGTTTTTTATGATATTGGGGGTTTTCTTAATTTACGATTCTATTTGTCCTGCACCGGCACCGCCGGCTGTTCCGGCGGCAAGTCCTGGTTAGGCGCCTGCTGTATCATCTGGGCCGGCGCCGGCATTGGCGAAGCGCCGCCCAGTCCCGACTTGGTGCGCGCATCTTCCGGCAGCATCACACGCTTCAGGACCCCGCCCTCGGATAACAAGACATAGCTTGCGTGCACTTCCTTGACGCTGGTTCCCGGCAGCAGCTCCTTGCCCTGCCGCACCGCCTGCGCCGGCTTGCCGTCGGCGCTCAGGATCGCCACGCTCTCGCCGTCTTTTTTCGCCGCCACCACACCCAGCAGCTGGTAATTGCTGGCGACCGTCACCGTGCCGCGGCCGCCGAACAGTCCCGCCGCGAGGGAAACATCGATCTGCGCCTGTTCCGCCTGCGGCGGCGCGGTCACCGCGCGCAGCTGCGGTTTGATCAGTTGCATCACCCAGTACGCCGTGCAGGCGCACAGCAGCATGAACAGCAGCAGGCTGAGGAATTCCGGCAGGCGCTTGCTTTGGCGGCCGAGTTTTTTTGTTATTTGCAGTTTCACGCTTTTCCTGACTTTGTCCTAACGCACCAACTGGTTGATTTCAATAATCGGCATCAGCACCGCCAGCACGATCAGCAGCACCACCACTCCCATCGCCAGGATCAGGGCCGGCTCCAGCAAGCCGGCGATGGTCATGGCGCGCCGTTCCAGGTCCTGTTCCTGGGCGCTGGCGGCGCGCTCCAGCATGGCGGGCAATTCACCGGTCACTTCGCCGGCCCGTATCATGTGGATCAGCATCGGCGGAAAATGCTTGTGTGCCGCCAGCGCACGCGCCAGGCCCACCCCTTCGCGCACGCTGGTAGCGGCCGTGTCGACCTGCTGCCGCATGGCGACGTTGGACAGCGTATCGCGGCTGGTTTGCAGCGCTTTCAGGATCGGCACGCCCGAGCCGGTGGTAATCGCCAGCGTACTGGCAAAACGGGCGGTATTCAAGCTGCGCTCGAATTTCCCGTACAGCGGCGCATTCAGCAGCCAGGTATGCCAGCGCATCTTGGTCGCAGGGTTTTTCAGCGCCATGCGCCAGCCGTAGAACAGCGCAACCACAACGATCAGGACGATCCAGCCATAGTTGCGGACAAAGTCGGAAGTGGCCAGCATCATCACTGTCAGCATCGGCAGTTTCTGCTTGGTGTTGGCGAACACCGACACGATCTGCGGCACCACATAGGTCAACAGGAAAATCACGATCACGAAGGCCACCACGGTCACGATCGCCGGATAGGTAAACGCCAGCTTCACCTTCTGCACCAGCGAATTGCGGCGCTCGATGTAATCGGCCAGCCGCGACAGCACGCGCGACAGCTGGCCGATCTGTTCACCGGATGCAACCAGCGCCCGGTAGATTTCGGCGAAATCGCGCGGATGGCCGGCCAGCGCACTGGACAAGGAAGCGCCGCCCATGACGTCGGACCGGATCGATGCGATCAGGTCGCGCTGGTAATTGCGCTCCGACTGTTCCAGCAGCGCCGTCAAAGCCTGCTCCAGCGGCAGGCTGGCTTCCAGCAGGCTGGCCAGCTGGCGTGTAAACAAGGCGATTTCCACCGTCGACAGATGTTCGCCGAAACCGCGCCGTTTCAGGTTGCCGGCAGCGTCCACCTGCTGCGCAATGGCTTCCACCGTCAGCGGCAGCAAACCCTGGGCGCGCAGGTCGGCACGCGCCAACTTGGCGCTGTCCGCATTCACCACCCCCTTGGTGGTGCTGCCGGCGGCGTCTACCGCTTCGTAACGAAATGCTGGCACTCTGGTCCTCTACTCTTCGCTGGTTTTTCAGTCATTCTTTTCGGTCATTCCTTGGTGACCCGCAGCAGTTCGGCCTGGGTCGTGATGCCTTCGCTCAGCCAGCGTTCGCCATCCTGGCGCATGGTGCGCATGCCGTTGCGCAGCGCTACCTGCTGGATCTCGGCTTCCGACGCCCGGTTATGGATCTGCGCCGTAATTTCATCGGTGGTCAGCAGTAGTTCGTAGACGCCAACCCGGCCGTGGTAGCCGGTGTGGCCGCATTGTTCGCAACCGACCGCATGCCACAGTTCGCCGTCGTGACGGCGGCAATGGGTGCACAGTTTCCGCACCAGGCGCTGCGCCACCACCCCCAACAGGGAAGACGACAGCAGGAAGGGTTCGATCCCCATGTCCAGCAAACGCGTCACCGCGGCGGCAGAATCGTTGGTGTGCAGGGTCGCCAGCACCAGATGGCCGGTCAGCGAAGCCTGTACTGCAATCTGCGCGGTTTCCAGGTCGCGGATTTCACCGATCATGATGACGTCGGGATCCTGCCGCAGGATAGCCCGCAGGGCCTTGGCGAAAGTCATGTCGATGCGCGCATTGACCTGGGTCTGGCCGACGCCGGCCAGTTCATACTCGATCGGGTCTTCCACCGTCAGGATATTGGTGCTGCTGGTGTTCAGGCGCGACAGCGCGGCGTACAGCGTGGTGGTCTTGCCCGAACCGGTCGGCCCGGTGACCAGCACGATGCCGTGCGGCTGCGCGATCAGGCGGTCGAACTGGGGCAGGACTGCGGGGCTCATGCCGAGGTGCTGCAGGTCAAGCCGGCCCGCTTCCTTGTCCAGCAGGCGCAGCACGGCGCGTTCGCCGTGGCCGGTGGGCAAGGTCGACACCCGCACGTCGACCGGCTTGCCGCCGACGCGCAAGGTAATCCGTCCATCCTGCGGCAGGCGTTTTTCGGCGATGTCGAGCTGGGCCATGATCTTGATACGGGAAATCAGCGAGGCATGGACTGCCTTCTTTGGCCGCACCACATCGCGCAGGCTGCCGTCGATGCGGAAACGCACTACCGAAATCTGCTCGAACGGTTCGATGTGGATATCGGAAGCGCCTTCCCGCAGCGCTTGCGTCAGCAATACATTGATCATGCGGATCACCGGCGCATCGTCGGACGATTCCAGCAAGTCCTCGATCGCCGGCATGTCTTGCATCAGCTTGGCGAGGTCCAGGTCGGATTCGAATTCGTCCACCACCTGGGCGGCGTCGCCGCCGGCGCCGGCATAGGCCCTGGCGATCGCCTCGTCGAGCTCCTCGCGCGACAGCGTGCGGAACTTGACGCGGCCGAAGCGACGGCTGGCCTCAGCGATCGCGCTAGGCTTGGTTGCCTCGGAAATCCATAACTCGACCGCGTTGTCGGCGCCGTTGGCATCCTCGATACGCTGCGCCAGCAATGAAAAATCGCGGGCGAAGGCGTAGGGCAGCAGACGCGTATCGGTCATCCTGGGATCGCTCATGGCGCTCTGTCATTCAAAAAACCGGGAGTGGGCGCAGCTGCGGGCTTCGGCATCTGCAGCTGAGGCTGCTCGGGAGCAGGCTGGTGCTGTCCGTCCGGCACAGCCTGCTTGCGCAGATCGATGAACGGGCCGCCGTCTTCCAGCCTGGAGGTCACCGACGAGCCGAAATCGGTCAGGATGCTCTTGTCCGGCTGTACCTTGATCTGCTGCTTGCGCATGTAATCGTAACGATCGACGGCCAGCAGGTTGCTGGTGTCTTTGTCGCGCACGATGATCGGACGCAAAAATATCATCAGGTTGGTTTTTTCGCGGGAACCGGACTGGTATTTGAAAAGATTCCCGATAAACGGCAGATCGCCCAGCAGCGGGACTTTTTGCACGCCGTTCTGGTTGTTATCGCCAATCAAGCCGCCCAAGGCGATGATCTCGCCATCGTCGATCACGACATTCGTATCCAGCGAACGCTTGGTCGTCGTCGGGCCATTGGTAGCGCCCGCCGTGCCGGCAACGACCGCCGATACTTCTTGCGAAATTTCCAGGCGCACCGTTCCGCCTTCCGAAATATGCGGCTTGATCTTCAACGCCGTGCCGACGTCCTTGCGCTCGATGGTGGTGAACGGGCTGCTGGTGCCGGCTCCCGTGGTCAAGGTGGAACCTGTGACAAATGGCACGTTCTGGCCGACGATGATCTTGGCTTCCTCGTTATCCAGCGTCAGCAGGTTCGGCATCGACAGCACATTGCTGCCGGTGGTCGAATTCAAGGCGCTGGCCAGGGCGCCCAAACCGATCTTGCCGGCGATCTGGCGAAATATGCCGAGCTGCAAGCCGCTGCCGACGGTCGGCACGGAGGTGCTAGTGCCGGTATTGATCGCCTGGCCGATAGCCGTGTTGAACAGGTTGCCGCTGGTGATGCCGGTGTTGGTGCCGGTAAAGCCGGTGCCGCCGCCGACGCGGTAATTGCTTTTCGAATCTCCGCTCAAGGCCAGCCACTGCACACCGATCTCGCTCGCCGCGCTATCCGTGACCTCGACGATCAAGGCTTCCACATATACCTGGGCACGCCGCTGGTCGAGCTGGTCGATCACGCCGCGGATATTGCGGTAGACCGGTTCGCTGGCGGTGATGATCAGGGTATTGGTGGAATCGTCAGCCTGGATGAAGCCGGCGGCGCCGCTGCCGCTGCCGCCGGAAGACTGGGACGAACTGTCGGAAGATGGCGACGATGGCGTCGACGGCTGAGTCGAATTGTTATTGGAGCCCAGCGCGCTGCCGCTGTTCGAACCCTGCAGCATGCCGCCGGAACTGCTGCTGGAACTCTTGGCCTGGCTGATGTTCGACATCGATGTATCCTGCGACACAATCGCGCGCAAGGTCTTGGCCAGTTTCACGGCATCGGCGTTTTTCAGGTAAACCACATGCACGTTGCCGGCGTTGGCGGTCGGCTGGTCGAGCTTGGCGATCAGCGACTTGGCCAGGTTGGCGCGGCCTGCCGACGGCGCCCGCACCACCACCGAATTGGTCCGCGAGTCAGCCATGATCATGGTGCGCGCGCTATCGCTGGCGCCCGGCGCGGCAGAGCCCGAATCGAGCAGCTTGCTCGCCATCACGGCGATATCGCTGGCCACCGCGTAGCGCACCGGAATCACATCAAGGTCATTGACCGCCGGCACATCGAGCGCCGCGATCATTTTCCCCAGCCGCTGCAGGTTTTCCGCGTAATCGGTCACCACCAGCGTGTTGTTGCCCGGATTGGCGTTGATGGTGTTGTTGGGTGAAATCAGCGGCCGCAGCACCGGCAGGATATTGGTTGCCGATTCATAGTTCAGCGAAAAAATCTGGGTGGCGATCTGGTCGCCGCGGACGCTGGCCGGGCGGGTCGGCGCCACTTGCAGCTTGGCGTCGGCTTCCGGCACCACTTTCACAAAACCGTCGCCGCGCACCACGGCATAGCCTTGCAGGCGCAGGGTCGAGGCCAGCAGGTCGAAAGCCTGGGTTTTGCTCAGCGGCTTTTCCGACACCAGGTTGATGCTGCCCTTGACGCGCGGATCGACAATGAAAGTCGTGTTGGTGTACTGGCCGACCGCCTTGATTACCGACTCGATGTCGGCGCCGACGAAATTCATCACGGCCTGGCCGCTCGCGCCCTCGGTGGCAGTTCCGGAGGCGCCCGGCGCCGGCTGCGCTGCGACGGCAGTGGCGCAGGTCAGCAAGGCGATGGCGGCGGCGCTGCGCCAGTTGCATGTACTTGAAAGTAGTGCGGAATACATTTTATCTTTCATGATTTGAACTCTAGTCCGATAACATTTCTGCCATTCACCTGGCGACGCTGACCGAGCAAACTGAGCAAGGTCGCCAACTTTTCCTCTTGTCCTGCCGCCGCTTCCGCGGTGCCCGAAAACTGAAAACGGCCGTCTTGCAATTTTCCGCTGCCGTTCAATAGCATGGCTCCGCCCAAGGTCGCCAGCGTCAATCTTGCCTGCCTGCCCTGCCAGTCAAAGCGCAGCCGATAGCTGCCGAGCGGCTTGACCGGCGACAAGCGCGACGCCATCGCCAGCAGGTCCAGCGTCATCACGCCGTTGATATCCACTCCGCCGGCGCTGTTGCGCGCCAGCGTCAGCGGTTGCCAGCCCAGCTGCATCTTGCCCGACGGCTGCAAAGTGTTCAAGGGCGCGCCCAGCGCCGCCAGGCGCTCGGCTGGCAAAACCATGCTGGCCGGGCTGACGCTCCAGGCGCTCCAGCTGCCGCGGATGCTGACCGCGGCCGACAATACTTGTGCATTCTCCAGCGTCGCGTCGACCCGTCCCAGCAAAACCAGCGGCGACAGGCGCCAGGCGAACCGCCCCGGCAGCAACGCCGTCACAGCATCCTTGCCGCTGGGCGCGGCGCCGATGAAGGCCGAACCGCGCCACAAGGAACCTTGCGCATCGCCCAGCGTCAGCCTGCCGCCGGTGCGGCTTTCCAGCAGCGGCGCCAGCCAGGCAGCCGGCAAAAAGACCGACACCGTGACCAGCGTACTCAGCAACGCCACCGCCGTCCACACCAATACTCTGCTCAAGCCACGCATCGAATTTCCTGGAAGCCGGATAACAACGCCGGCCACATGCGGCCATTACTCATGCTTTTGCTGCCACAACGTGACCGTGGCATTGACGATGCCCGGCTGCGCATTCGCACCGCCGGCCGCACTGACATTGGCGTCTACCACTTGCCAGTGAGCATTTTTCTGCGCATCGTCGAGCCAGTCCAGCAGCCCGGCAAACGCTACTGCCGACAACTGCACCTTGGCCATGTCGCCGCTGAGCGTCACGCTTTGCGGAATCAAACCTTTGGCTTTCAACGCCATCTCGACCGCCTCTTTGCTGAGCGGCGCGGCTGGCCGTTCAGCCAGCTGGCCGGACAGGGACGCCGCCTTGGCCGTCAGCGACTGCAATTCAGCGGCTTGCTGGCGCAGCGCCGGCAAGTCTTTCTGCAGGCGGGCGCGGCCGCTCAGGGCAGGATCGAGCAGAAGCAGGTAAATCACGGCGACCAGGATCAGCGCGCCGGCCGCACCTAGCAGGCGGCGTTCGCGCTGGTTTCTTTGCGCCCAATACTGGTTTGCCGGGGTGCTGATTTTTTCCCAGGATTGCTGTAGCTGGTTACGTGTCGACATTACTTGCGGCTCCCGATCTGCCATGCGCCGCTAGCCGGCTTGCTCAGTGTTAATTGGCTGCTCTCCAGCACGCTCTTGACCTGCGCTTCCGCCGCATCGGCGTCGGCCGGGTTTTTCAAGCGCACCAGCAAATGATGGTCGCGATATTCGACGCTGCTGATGGCCGCGATGTCCGCGCTTTGCGGCGATCCGGCCCAGGCCGCGCCGAATATGGATGCCAGCGCCAGGAAATCGTCAGGCGCCAGCTGGCCGCCATCGCGCTGCGCGGCGGCGATCTTTTGCCTGGTCTGGGCGATCGGATCGACGATCACGGTTTCTTTTGGAAAGGCCGCGCGATAGCTCTGCATCATGCCGGCGCGCAGGCTGGCGGCTTCGCGCCGCATGCGCAGCCAGTCGTAATTGAGGCTGACGACATTCACCAGCAGCACGGCTGCCGCCAAACCCAGCGGCCAGCGCCAGCGGCGCCAGCTGAACTCGGTGCCGGCTGCGCTCGCGGTCAGGCCGCTCATCAGGTCAACGCCGGTGCGCGCCAGGTCCTGGGCGCCCGGTATCCAGTGCGACCAGTCGTCGGCCAGCACCGTCACTTGCGGCTGCGCCAGTTCCTGGTACTGCGCCAGGCTGGACTGCGGCACATACAAGGTGACCGGCAGCTGCGGCACAATTGCCGCCATGCTGTCCAGGACGCCTTGCGCCACGGACTGTCCGGAAGCGGGCGACAAGGACCAGCCCAACCCCTGTTCGGCCGAGGTGCGCAAGGCGACGTCGATGTCGCCGCCATGATCGGTGATGGCCGCAGCGGCCGTGTCCGGTTCGCGCAGGGGCAGGCAGAGCTGGGCCGGCCAGGCTTGCAGATTGTGCGCGCCCAGCGCCAGCAGGGTCTTGACCAGCAGCTCCAGCCAGTCTCGCTGGACCACGGCGATCAGGCGCTGCTTGTCCTCAACCTGCGCCGCGGCCCGGCCGCTGCGCTTGCGGCCGGCAACGATCACGCAGTCAAAGGGATCGACCAGCAGTTGTTCTTCCACCAGGTTCGGCAACGCCAGCTTCAGTTTGGCGTCGGATAGCGGCGGTACCTGCAATTGCAGCAGGTTGACGTCGGCCGCGGCCAGCAGCAGCACCACGCGCGTCGCGCCGGCAATTACCTCGGCCAGGCCCGACAGCTGCTCGGCGCCCTGGTGCTCGATGCGGCCGCTATCGGCCACCAGCGCGAAGCGGCAATCGGGCATGGCCACTGCCGCCGCGCTATCGAGCGTGGCCCTGGCGGGTAAGCGGATATATAAGGTACTCAAAACGCATCTTCCATTTATTGTTCTCTAATCCACACTATAGTGCTGCCGGCCCGGTTATTGGTCGGACGCTGTATCAAGGATACGGTATTGAGGCCCGCCCGCCCCATTCGAATCTTGCCGTACACCAAAAAAAAGTTGCTGGCGACCGCCACATTGGTGTTCGCCGAAAAAGTTTTCCCGAACAGGTTTGACATTTGCGTCGATAAATTCGCCGTATCGAGAAACGGCGCCGTACGCCGTGCGGCGATTAGCGTATTCGCCTCCGCCAGCGACAAATCGGCAAAACGGGCCGCCAGCACCTCCGCCGGCGCGGTATTCGCATTGATCGGCATGGCGGCGCCGGCCAAGGGCAGCACCACGACAAAGTCTTGCAATTGCTTCACCATGGCCGGGGTATAGCCGGGCACCGACAGCAGGTCGTCCACCTGCAGCAAGGGTAAAGCGCCGCTGTCCGACTTGGCTGCGGTCTGCTGCCCGGCGGGATTGACGATCGGCTGGCTTTTGGCGATGGCTTGCGCAGTGGCGGTCGCCAGGCCGGTCGGCAGGTGCAGATAGCCCAGCAGGCGCTTGAACACCGCCACCTCGTCGGGAATCGGCACGCCGTTCTGGCTCAGGTTGTTCAGGTTGTAGCGCGACTGGGCGTCGACAATGCTGCCGGAAAGGATGGCGTCGCCGGCATCGCCGGCCGCCTGGCCGTCTTCCACGTACTGGTCAAGGCGGGTATCGGCCAGCGGCGCGGCCCACGGCTGTCCCAGGTGGTCGTAGTTGAATTGGCGGCCGCTGGCGCGCAAGATCATGCTGGCCCAATCCAGGGCGCCGCGCATGATCCAGTCTTTCTGCAACTGCAGGCGCTGGTTCTCGATCGAGCGCACCTGCACCTGCTGCTGCCAGAACAGGCTGGCGACGATGGTCACCGCCAGCGTCGTCAGCAGCAAGGCAGTCACCACCGCGACGCCGCGTTGCGCGTAATGCGTCGGCCGCCGCGTCCGGCTCATGAGGCCCCCAGCAGGAAGGTCTTGGCCATGGTGCTGTTGTCATGGCCGCGCAGCTGCAGGGCGACTTGCAGGCCGGTCCAGCGGTTGGCGTTGACGTTGGTGCTGTCTTGGCTGCCAGCGCCGGCGGCCGCGGCGGATGGCCGCCAGCCCTGGCCGTCGCTGCCCCATAATTGCATCTGCATGCTGGCGATATCGGATTGCAGCAGCACTGCCTGGCTGCTGTCGCCGGCATCGTTGAGGGCGCTCTGCCACATGCTGTCGAGCTGGTTCAGGTCGCGCGTGGGCGCCGACTCCTGGCGCGTCAGGCGGCCATCGCGCAGACGGTAGTCGAT
>Ga0182005_1000141_pt1 | contig 50863 bp, 42 predicted proteins | sample Sormic07211103_1_FD_123021 | JGI IMG/M metagenome (GOLD analysis project Ga0182005, IMG submission 123021) | Rhizosphere microbial communities from Sorghum bicolor, Mead, Nebraska, USA - 072115-103_1 MetaG | ecosystem: Host-associated > Plants > Roots > Rhizosphere | place: USA: Nebraska... | reverse complement strand
GTTTCAGCTCGCTGTTCAGGATGAATGTCCACTCTGATTGAGTAGGGATAGCGAAAAGGGTGTAAGTACCTGCTTTTACGGCTTTACCACCGAAGCTACCATCTTTAGCAAAAGTGATTTCTGTTGCTTCGTTAGCACCCAGGCGCCATACTTTATCGTAAGGTACCAGTTCGCCAAAGATCACTCTACCCTTCTTAGAAGGCTGACCATAAGCAACTTTTACATTTTTTCCTTCAGCAGTTACACGAGGGCTCGCCGGCTTTTTTTCCTGGGCAGATACTAGGCTGCCTGTTGAGGCCAGCAGTGCAAAGATTAAGAGGAACTGTTTCATAAAGAATAGAAAATTTATGGAAAATTACTGCATAAAGGGGGAGCGGTCGTTACCGTTTGTGTATTTTATATAAATGTAAAGCCCTCTTCCGCCTGTAAGGAAAAGGGCTTTACTATCTTTTTAACAGGTTATTTCTCGTTTTCGCAGATGGTTTTCAGCTGTGTGAGACCCGTTTCAAGCTGTGGGCCAGTAAGTCTGTCTGCCATAAATCCACGCAATTTCCACCATGGCCAGTATCCCAGATGGGTTTCCAGGCGCCACATGATAGCAGTTGCTTTTCCATCAGCTGCGGGTTTGAGCTCAAAGAAGGCACTTACAGGACGCATGGCATTGAATGTCATTTTGTATGTAATTCCCTTATCAGGATGACTTTCCAGAATAGTTACTTTTCCGGTTATACGATCTTCATGCTGAATGCCGGTCCAGGTGAAGGAGGCACCCTGTCCGGTGGAAGGGGCGGAGAATTTCTTGTCCTGTGCTACTTCGTCAGCAGCCCATGGATTCCAGGCAGGCCATTTACTCAGATCGTTTAACTCTGCGTAGACAGTAGATATGGGGGCATCTATGACACCCGAACGTTCTACAATCGCATTGGCAGGAAATAATAGGGATATAAGGAAAAGCAGCACGCCGAAAAGGACGGCGCTGATCAAGGCTAGTTTAAATAATCGCATATGAACAATTCCAGACTGTTAAGGTTGCAAATCTCGTTCTATTTTGGCAAAGGAGAAAGGGGAATTCCTTTTAAAAAGGCTTCGAGATTCGCCAGTCCTTTTTCAAAATCTCTCCCAACCCATTTGTCCATCAATAACCCCATAAACTTTTTAACAGGATTATACCCCAGTTCCGCCGTCATTGTCCAGGTCACTGTAGTACCACCAGCCACCGGTTCCAACTTGAAAGTTGACTTCGCCAGCCGTTGCTCCATAAAGTGCATATCTGTAGCAATAAACTCATCCGGCCTGGAATTAGTGATCATCATCGCCCCCCTGCCGATCTTCCTGTTATCGCTTTCCCAACTGTAAGCTGCTCCTATTCCACATTCCGTGTCGGTATACAGGACTTTCATGTGAGTATCTATCTGGTGCCAGGGAGACCAGTTTTCCCAGTTACGAACAGTATTGATCTGTTGAAATACGGCAGCAGGAGTGGCAGGAATGACCCTGACACGCACAACCTTCACTGTAGCCGGTAAAAACAGGCTAACGATGAAACACCCAGGGATGATCACTGCCAAAGCGCCCAGGAGGATAAAAAAGGCTTGCATACCTAAAAGTTAGGAAAAAAAAGTGACTATTCCCGCGGGAAAACTGATATGAAGGGATACAAATTCTTATTGAAGACATGTGATTACTCCCACCTGAAAACCCTCACTGCCACCGCGTAAATAATTACACCCCACAGTGCAATCACGCCCAACTCCAGGCCCAGGTTCCATAAATGCAGCCCTTCAAATGCCACTTTGCGGAAAGCGTCATTCAGATAAGTCAGCGGCATAATGCGACAAATGACCTGCAACCAGGTGGGAAACACATCTACAGAAACAAAAGTACCCGCCAGGAGGAATTGTGGCAGGGTAATAATATTGGCAAACAGCGGAATAGTACTCTCACTATTGGCAAGTCCGCTCACCACGAAACCAAAGCCCATAAACACCACTACCCCCAATGCTGTCAGGATCAGCATTTCAAAAAAGGTGCTCCACCCGTTTACCAGTGTGAACCCAAAAAAGAAATAACCGATTGCAATGATCAGGATAGCGCCGGTGATCTGGAATACCAGACGAGCCAGGGATTCGCCCAATACAATATGTAAGCGCCTGATGGGCGTAGCGAAGAAACGTTTTAATACCAACGTCTGCCTTAAACCAAAAAACAGGAAGGCCGTGCTGAATACCGCAGCACTGAGCAGTGAAAAGCTCAATAAACCCGGCAAAATAAAGTCAATTGTAGTATAACGGCGACCTGGCAGGGTAATGAGCGGTTCTACCTTAGCGACGGAAGCGTGGCTGTAGTATTTCGCATCAGCATTCCGGATCACTCCATTCAGAATGGCATTGAATACCCCAATTTTTTCAACAGCAGCAGTGGAAGTATATACCTGAACAGCATTGGAAGGCACATTGTCTACAGCGGGTAATTCCTTTACTTTCAGGATAGCAGTGATATGCCCTTTTTTCAGCTCTGACTGCAGTTCTGCATTCGTTTTATTTGTCACCAGCTTCAGGCTTTTCTCCTTCAATAACTGCTGATACAGGTAGCTGTGGGTATCGGTAGCACTGTCTACACCTACTTTTACAGATACGGTACTATCTCCGATAAAGCCAAAACAAAGTAAAATCACCAACGGAAAACCCAGGCTGAATACGACAGCTGAAGGACTTCTCAATATTGCTTTCAAACTTGCTTTTGCCATGGCCAGCAACGCTGTCCCCTGACTGTATTTCACCGCCATACGCCTATTTAGTTGCTAAAAAATCGCATAAAACTACTATTGTTTTATCTAAGTTGTATAAAAAAACCTGCCACAGCGGGCAGGTTTTAAGTAAATTTTAAGTAACAATCTTATCTGATCTCAATGTCAAAGGGTATTCTGGCCTGAACCTGCCCATTCATTTCCTTTATTCTCTTCACCTGCTCGTACAAGTTGTAGTTCTCACCCAGCTCCTTCTTCACCATGCTGGACTGCATATCGCCACCGAGGCTTCTCACTACTTTCTCAAGGCCTCCCTGTGGTTCGGGATATTCTTTTACTTTGAAGGAACCCGCATGAACCATTTTTGCAGCACAGGCAATCGCATCCTGAATACCACCGATACGGTCTACCAGTCCTAATTCTTTTGCCTGCACACCACTCCATACACGACCCTGTGCTATGCTGTCTACTACCGCACCACTCAGTTTCCGGCCATTGACAACCCTGGTCTTGAATACGGAATAAGTTGTGTCCACGCCATTCTGGATGAAACGCTTTTCAGCATCTGTCATCGGGCGGCTGGCAGTGCCAAGGTCAGCATATTGTGCGGTTTTCACACCGTCGAAAGTGACACCCAGCTTATTTTTAAAGAAGTTACCCAAGTTTGGAATTACGGCAAATACACCAATAGAACCGGTGAGGGTATTGGGTTCTGCGAAGATAGAATCGGCCATGCAGGAAATGTAATAGCCACCGGAAGCGGCATAGTCGCCCATGGATACGATCACTGGTTTATCTTTCTTAGCCAGGGTCAGCTCACGCCAGATGCTTTCTGAAGCCAGCGCACTACCACCGGGGGAATTCACCCTGAACACGATTGCTTTAATATCCTTATCCTGACGGGCTTCCCTGATCAGTTTGATATAACGGTCACTGCTGATCAATGTTTCTTTCTCGCTATCGCCACCTACTATGCTACCCTGTGCATAGATCAGGGCGATCTTCGCATCGTTGTCCCTGAACCGGTGTTCGTTGGCACTCTGGTAATTGCTCAGGGTAACGAAATTAACCTTGTCAGTACCGCTCAGGTTCAGGCGGGTTTTGATCTCGTCCATTACCTGGTCATCATAGCGCAGGCCATCCACCAGCTTCAGCCGGGCGGCATCATCTGCACTCTGAACAGCGCCATCATTGGCGTATTGATGTAAAGTAGCGGTGTCGATCTTGCGGCTCTGGCCAATATTATAAAGGAAATTGCTATACAGTTCACCGAGGTAGGCATTGGTCTGAATACGGTTTGCCGGGGTCATTTCCGTTTCGCGCAGCGGTTCGGTAGCGCTTTTGAAACGGCCATCGTAAAAGATCTGGGGCTGAATTTCCAGCTTTTCCAGCAGACCTTTCAGGAAGGTAACCTGTGAATAAAAACCGTTGAAATCGAGACCTCCTTTTGGATGAAGGTATACCTTACTGGCTGCGGAGGCAACAAAGTAACTCTGCTGACTCATATTCTCGCCATAGGCATAGATCCACTTACCTGCGGCTTTGAAGCGGGTGAGTGCATTTCTGAATTCCTGATTGGTAGCAAAACCGTTGGCATTGCCCTCCGTTTTCAGGTAAATACCTTTGATATTATCGTCCTGGGCTGCATTGTCGATCAGCCTGATCACGTCGAACAACCCGGGAGTTCCGCCATCACCTTTCCTGGTGAGCATACCGAGTGGATTGGATACTTTCTGTTCACTGAGTTCCTGGGACGTTTCCAGTACCAGTACGCCATTAGGGGAAATGACTACTTTATCGGGCGATAATGCACTTCCGAGAAGTCCCAGAAGGATGACGATTCCCAAAACACCAACGACAATGAGTGCAAGTAATGTGGCAAAAAAGATCTTAAAGAAACTACGCATATTTTGAGATTAAGGAAAACTGCTTTTCCCAAAAATAAAGATTATGTCTACTTTTGGGCCGTTGAAGATACATGAATAAAGCAATATTACTTATAGGTGGTAATCTGGGCAACCGCACAGAGAACCTGCAACAGGCTGTGATGCAAATAGATAAGCGGGCGGGGATGGTTGAAAAAAAATCGGGGTTGTATGAAACCGCTGCGTGGGGCCATGTTCAACAGCCGGATTACCTGAATCAGGCTTTGCAGATATCTACTGCCCTTGGAGCTGAGGAGCTGTTGGAGACCGTCCTGGATATAGAACGGCAGTTGGGAAGGGTACGCCAACAGAAGTGGGGAGCCCGGGTGATAGATATAGATATCATCTTTTTTAATGATGCGGTGATCGATTTACCGGCCCTGAAGGTGCCACATCCGCAAATGGCGAACAGACAGTTTGTACTGGTGCCGATGGTGGAAATTACGCCCGATTGGATCCACCCGGTGTTACATAAAAATGTCAGTACGCTGCTGGCAGAATGCCCGGATACATTACCAGCCCATAAATATCAGTTACAGGAGCAAGCCAGATGAATTATAAATACATTACAATTGAAGGAAATATAGGTGCTGGTAAGACGACGCTGGCTACCAGACTGGCAAAGCATTTTGGTGCGCAACTGATACTGGAGGAGTTTGCAGATAATCCCTTTTTGCCTAAGTTTTATGAGAAGCCGCAACAGTATGCTTTTCCGTTGGAACTGTTTTTTATGGCGGAGCGGTACAAGCAGCTGAAAGATATGTTGCAGACGCAGGATATGTTTAACAACTTTTTTATATCGGATTACCTGTTTATAAAGAGTTTGTTGTTTGCAAAGGTGACGCTGAAAGATGAGGAATATAATCTGTATCAGAAGTTGTTTGATATTATCAATCCGCAGTTGTTACAGCCGGAATTGCTGATCTTTTTGAATGCGCCAATTACGAAGTTGCAACAGAACATTAAGAATAGGAACAGGTCTTATGAACAGTCGATTCCTGATAGCTATCTGGGAAATTTACAGGATGTGTATATGCAGTATATAAAGCAGCATCCGGTGAAGACCCTGATGGTAGATACGACGAAAGTGGATTTTTTGAGGAATCCGGAGGATTTTGATAGGTTGTTGAAAGCATTGGAAGAAGATTACCCACCTGGGATTAACTATTTTTAATTGGACATAATTCAAACTAAAAACGCTTTTACTTTCGGTAAAAGCGTTTTTAGTTTATGGGCATTTTTAAAAATAAAAGAGGCATAAATCTAATATAGGTTTTCTCTATTCCGTAACAAATAATATTGTTCATCTCTATATAATTCCGTGCAGACATCCAGCTGGGAATGGCTATTGCGCAGGGATTGGGCATAACCGTTGAAATGCCTGAGCACGCGCACGCTTAAGATTTGATGATTAATTTAGGATAGGTTTTAGGGGGCTGACTATCTAGTCAGCCCATTTTATTTGCGATCGTTTGTGCTGCAATGTAGCCACTGCTCCAGGCATGCTGGAAATTAAACCCACCTGTGATTCCATCTACGTCCATCACTTCACCACCAAAATACAGTTGTGGACATAATTTACTTTCCATGGTATTCGGATCGATCTCAGATAACCTGATCCCACCACAGGTCACAAATTCTTCCTTGAAAGTTGTCTTGCCCTTCACCGGACATTCCATCGCAACCAGTTGTTTGATCAGCTTATTCTGTTCTTTGGAAGGCACATCTGCCCAACGGGCTTCTTCGCCGATACCGGACTGCTCCAGCATAAATTGCCATAGACGCTGTGGCAGGCCAAAAGGATTTTTGCTGTAGATCTTTTGCCCACCCAGTTCAAAACGGCGGGCTTGCAGATCTTCGCGCAGACTGTTTTCATTCTGATCCGGCAGCCAGTTGATAACTGCGGTAAACTGGTATTGCAGACCTGCCAGTTCTCTTGCTCCCCAGGCAGAGGTACGCAAAATAGCAGGGCCGCTCAATCCCCAGTGGGTAATGAGCACTGGGCCCTGTTCCTGCAGTTTGGTACCTGCTATCTTCACAGCAGCAATGGCACTTACGCCCATAAGAGCAATAATGGGATTGCCTGGCATATTGAACGTAAAGAGGGAAGGTAAGGGTGGTACAATCTCGTGACCAGTGGCCTGCAACCAACTGAATTTGTCCGCCTGGGGATATCCTCCGGCAGCGACAAATACAAACTTCGTTTCGATAGGGTCTTCATTCTCCAGCATCACTTTCCAGCCATCAGCCGTTTTTTCCAACCCACTTACCGCTGTTTGAGTCCTTATTTGCACATGATGTTTGTCCGCTTCTTTCAGTAAACAATCGATGATTGTCTGGGAACTGTCAGTGACAGGAAACATCCTGCCATCGGGTTCGGCTTTTAATGCGACTCCTCTTTCCTTAAACCACTGAATGGTATCAGGCACGAAAAAATGTCCAAAAGATTTCTTTACAAAATGCTGTCCCCGTGGATAACGCTTTGACATATATAATATATCGGGGGCATTGTGGGTCACGTTACAGCGTCCACCGCCCGACACTTTCACCTTTGAAAGCAGCTTGCTACCTTTCTCTAACAGAATGACTTCCAACGAATTTGCCATTCTTGCGGCATTCACGGCACAGAAGAAACCTGCAGCCCCACCCCCTATAACTACTAATCTATTGTCTTTCATTTAATTATACCTGATCGTTAAACTGATATTTTCTTAACCTTTTTCGGCCTGCAATATCCTAAGAAAGTTTATAACAATTTAGTTTATAAAACACTAGTCGTATTTTTTGTATATATTATTTTTTCATATTATTTTGCATATTATATTTTTGTATACTATATTGTCGCAAATAAGTTTCCACATGCAATCTGTGAAATCTAAAAAAAATCGCTTAAAGTGGTTGCTCCCATTATGTCTGATGGGAATCACAGCAGCCCTTGCATTTTATCCCGCCGATGAATGGCAGGATAAAATTACGCAAGCCCTTGAACAGTACAGCAAACGCTTTCCCCAGGAAAAAGTTTATCTGCAGGTAGACAAAGATTACTACGGTGCGGGTGAAACCATCTGGTTCAAAGCATACGTACTGCTGCAAGGCCAACCTTCCCTGTCCGCAACGAACCTGTATGTAGAATTAATTGACAAAGGTGGGAATATCGTTCAAAAGAAACTTATTTCTCTGGGTGGTGCTACTGGCTCCGGTGCGTTTGTAGTTCCAGAAACTATGCCGGCTGGTCAATACCAGATCCGTGCTTATACTGCCTGGATGCTGAACTTTGATGCCGAGTTCCTTTTCTACAAGGACATCGAAATCTTTGATTCTGCTCACCCTGGCCAACTGCCATCTAAACCAGCTGGCAATGACTTCGCTTGTCAATTCTTCCCTGAAGGTGGTAATATGATCGTAGGTGTGGGCGGTCGTGTTGCTTTCAAGGCGATTGACCAGTTAGGTTACCCTATCGAAGTGAATGGTATTGTGCAGAACCTGAAAGGGGAAACAGTTGCATTAATTAAAACAACCCGCGACGGTATGGGTATGTTTGACCTGACACCGGTAGCTGGGGAAACTTACAAAGCAATCGTTCAGACAAGTAAAGGACAACAAAAAACTGTACTGCTGCCAGTATTGAAGACAGCGGGTGTGGGACTTAAAATATTCAACAAGGGTACGCGCATTTTCTATCAGACTTTGCCTGCTACCAAAGATAATCCTGTCTACAACAATATGCTGATCGTAGCTAGCATGCAACAGCACGTTATCTACAAAGCCAAGCTGAATGCAGCTGAAGGTCAGTTGAGCGGTTTCATTCCAACGGCTTCACTGCCTTCCGGTATCGTACAGTTCACTATTTTCAATGCTGATGGTATGCCATGGGCAGAACGCCTGGCATTTATACGCAAACCTGATCAGATGCAACTGTCCTTGACTGGTCTGAAGATCAACAATCAGCCAAGACAGAAAAATGTGATCGAGATAAAAGTGCCTGATACCATGCTCACCAGCTTGTCAGTTGCTATCACAGATGCTGACAATGTGGTTCTCTCCGACGATCAGAATAACATTCTCTCTAACCTGCTGATGACCTCTGACCTGAAAGGTTATATCGCCAATCCGGCTCAGTACTTCAGAGATATGGATCCTGCTACCCTGCAAGGCCTGGACCTGATCATGATGACGAATGGCTGGAGAAGGTTCAGCTGGGAGAAGATCCTTCACAACTACCTGCCTGAGATCAAGTATCCTTACGAACAGGGGCTGCTGCTGAAAGGCGTAGCTACCATCAACAAAGGTACTGCTCCACTGGCAAACGGTAAAGTGGATTTCATCCTCAAACAGCCAGTAGATACTTCTACCGCTTTCTCTTCTGTAACCACGAACGATAAAGGTGAATTCGCAGTAGACCGTCTGCAGTTTGTGGATACTATCAACGTATTCTACCGTGCAAACGATATGAATAAAGTCTGGAAAGACGTGAACGTGAAGTTTGAGCCTCACTTCTTCGAGACACAAACTTCTGCTACCATGCCTTATCCTTTCAGAGAGCCACAGCCAATTGAAAATACGGTGCTGACCAGCTTCCTGAATACTGTAAACGAAAATAATGCAGTAGCAAAATCTATCCAGCAGAAACAAATTTTCCTGCAGGAATATAACGTGAAAGATAAACGTCTGACCAGGAATGAAGTAATTGAAGCTCGTTATACCACAGGTATGTTCAGCGCGGGTGATGGTTATGGATTTGACCTGACTAAATCAGAAACTGGTGCTGTCAGCATTTTCCAGTACCTGCAATCTAAAGTACCGGGTCTGACTATCAATACGACCGATCCTACCATGCCTGCTATGCAGTGGCGTGGTGGTTCTCCGGTGTTGTTCCTGAATGAAATGCCGACAAGCGTTGCGATGCTGAATAATATCAACATCCAGGATGTGGCGTTCATCAAGGTATTGCGTCCTACATTCGCTGGTGGCTTTGGTGGTAGCGGTGGTGCCATCTCTGTATACCTCAGACGTGGTGGTGATAGCAAAGCAGATGTAGACACACGTGGATTTGATAAATACCGCAAGGCCGGTTACGATATCGTAAAAGAATTCTATGCGCCTGATTATACTGTACGTAAAGAGATCCACATCCTGCAGGATAAACGTCTCACACTGTACTGGAACCCGAATCTGGTAGCAGATACCCTGACACATACAGCACGTATCTCTTTCTACAATAATGACTTTACAAGAAGATTCAGAGTTGTGGTAGAAGGTATGGCGGAAGATGGTAGTCTGGGACGTGTTGAACAGCTTTATTAATTATACTTTCCAAATAAAAAACGCTTCGGCCTGCGGTCGAAGCGTTTTTTATTTATATTTATTCATCTATCGTTTCGTAAACTCTCCAGAATGCAACACATGCCATCTATCGCCATAGATATGGACGAAACCATCGCGGATCCCATCACAAAAGCCCGCTCCTGGTATTACAGGGATTACGGTACCATCTTTACGGAAGACCAGCTCAGGGGAAAATCACTCTCTGAAGCCGTACCGCCGGAACACAAGGGGATCATTCACAAATACCTCAACACCCCAGGCTTCTTTCGCGACCTACCGGTGTACCCGGATGCCCAAAGAGTGATCGAAGCTCTCAATAAAAAATACAAAGTATACATCGTATCTGCCGCCATGGAATTCCCCAATTCCCTGATGGACAAAATCAGCTGGCTGCAGGATAACTTTCCCTTCCTTACCTGGCGCCAGTATTGCCTGTGCGGTGATAAAAGCCTGGTGCAGACGGATTATATGATCGATGACCTGATCAGGAACTTTCAGTTCTTTAAAGGCAAACCACTCCTCTTTACAGGACCCCACAATATCCATATCGAAGGGTATGATCGTATATTAAACTGGGAAGACGCCGCCGCTAAATTACTTTGACCGGCACTATTCCTGCAATGGGATATATTGTAAACAGCTAATTACTATCTGATGATCAGAAAGGGACTACTATTGTTACTGCCCATCCTGGGCCTTTATTGGAATACCAGCTATGGCCAGTACCTCAAACCGGGATTTGACCCCAAAGAATATGCAGACATGCTGGCAATCTGTTTCCTCACCGCAGACACCCCCTGGACCAAAAAGATACCACCACCAGATGACGCCAAACTGATTTACCGCTCCAAAGAGACTGGATTGCATAACCGCTGGGATCTCTGGACTTACCACGACAAGGTGGCTGTAATCAGCATCCGGGGTACCGTAGGCAACAAAGAATCCTGGCTGGAAAACTTTCATGCCGGTATGATCCCGGCCATTGGCAACTTCCGGCTGAATGACAGCACCAACTTTACATACCGCTTTGCCAAAGACAGCAATGCATATGTACATGCAGGTTGGACGCTGGCCGTTGCCTCTATGGCGGGTGATATTGTAGCGAAGATCAAGGATTGCTACCGGCAAGGGATACATGAATTTATTATTGCCGGCCATAGTCAGGGTGGTGCCATCACCTTTTTGCTGCGCTCCTACCTGGAATACATAGATGATCCTGCATTTCCAAAGGATATCAGGATTAAAACCTATAGTAGTGCCGCCCCCAAACCGGGGAATTTAAACTACGCGTATGACTACGATTTCATCACCCGCAATGGCTGGGGATTCAGGATTGTAAATACCCGCGACTGGGTACCGGAAACGCCATTTTCATTGCAGACAACACGTGATTTCAGCAATCCGAATCCTTTTATGTATATAAAGACCTCACTGCGTAAACAGTCGCTGCCTGCAAGAATTGTGGTAGGTTACATGTATGGCCGGCTGGACAACAGTAGTAAAAGAGCGAGTCGCCGTATGCAAAGAGTATTGGGGAAACGCCTGTATAGTATTGTGAAAAAAACTTTGCCTGAATACAAGTTGTCTCCATTGATGAAAAGTCATAATTATACGCCGGCAGGAATCCCTGTTATACTGGCACCTACAGCGGATTACGACACAAAATTCCCTTTTGATGGGAAAAATATATTTGTGCATCATGCGTACGATCCTTACCGGTACCTGCTGGAAAAAGATTACCTGAATTAAAATTCTTACAGTCCAAATCGGCTATAGCCTTGCCTGTTAAATATTTAGAGCCATTAAATACAAAATGAATTGTAGTCAAAATGAGTACCTACTGATCACCCTAAACGATATAGAATCAATACGATCCGTTTAACATGGAATTAACTAAGCACTTAACGGGGGATTAACCAAGTTCCATAGGTTTAAGCGCTATGTTTGTATCGATAAAAGCAAAAGCACGTTGTCCTTTACTTCCGGGTTCCAGATATCCTGCGCAGGGTATCTGGATCTGGGGGTTGAGGGTTAGGTTAAGATTGTCATTTGAAATTACCTTATTGCTATATAGGGGGAACAACTCAGGATATCTAATATTCCACAGGTATCAAAAACCAACTAAAAAAATAAGGGGCTGCCGAATGGTAGCCCCTTTTTGATATGTATGGTGCGAAGGTTAGTCCTTTAATTTATGAAGGAAGGTGCTGAGTTTAAACAACAACTCATCCTGCAGGCCCGCTCTCAGTTTCGCTTCCTCATCGGTGATACCGAGTTTACGCATCCGCTGATAATATCCATAGGAACCACCAATCAGGTCCAGGCATTCCTGGATCTTTTGTTTTACATCTTCTGCCTTACTTTTCTTTTCAAACTCCTTTTTTGAGAGGATTTTGTGTAGGTAGAAGAAGGGCTCTCTTGATTCAACCCATTGCTGTCCACGCTTGTGCTGAGGTTTATATACTTCCAGATAACAATTATCCAGTGTGAGTACATCGCCCAGTTCTGTACGAATATCAATGACTGGCGGGTGCTTCTTTTGTTTTTTCAGCTGACTGCTGATCAGGACACCTTTTTCACCTGCGCTTACCAATACCTGGTATAAGGCTGACATTTCCATACTGATAGTGATCTTACTGAGACGGCTGCCTGCTTTGAGTTTGCCGATCAGACCCGGATTCCCATGCTCATCGAACACGATATCTTCCACCAGTATGTTGCTTACCATGCGATAGTTAGGTGTATAAGCTTCGGTATCAGGAGTTTCCTTTTTAGCCACTTTTTCCTTTTCCTGCCGGCGTACGGACTGGAGATAATCGTCCATCATGCGGAGGTCCTGCATGCGGAGGCGATTGTACAGCTCGTGTTGGGTGTAGTTAACTACATTGGCCAGAGACAGCAGGTCGTCCCATACATCACCATGCTGAGCCTTTTTCAATTCTTCCAGCACGTCTTCAGCTGGCATGTTACGGCGATATAATATTTCCGAGATCAGGAAGATCGAAAAGTCGTTGACAGGATATCCCAGTTCCGGCAGCAGGTCATAAGGGCTGCGTTTCTGTTCGGCGCCTTGCTGCAATTGATCTATGTCAGACACGACCGGGGCCAGCAGGTATTTGCGGGCTGCCGCTCTCAGCTTCTTACTCACATAATCCAACAACTGGTCACTCAACTGGCGATGACTGGCAAAGTCATGTAAGATCTGCACAAAACGCTTTGATGTAGGCAAGCCGAACTGTAGTAGAATATCATTTTCCATCTCCAGCACAACTGCACCACCGGCTTCTTCCCTGCCGGCCTTCGTCCGCAAATCTGGTTGCTGACAACGCTGATAGTACTCCTGTAATTTCAGTTTTAGCTTATCCATATGATTTTATCGATTAGGTAAAAATTAATACACAAACTTCTCCTGGACCAGCTCGCATTACAATGTCGTATGACAAATGTACATGTGCCCGGTAGTCGGATACAATTAGTTGTTTTACAATAAGTTAATTAATGGGAGTAGTATTGTGAATTAAATGGGAGAATGCAAATCTAACCATTTTTGGGAATGAAGCCAAACCGGTAGTTCCTCATTTCAAATTTTTACAACCATTCACCAGGCTGTTCCTTTCAATAGAAATGTTAAAATAAGCCCCTATCCTGCTTATAGTGAATATTTTTTGTGTGAGCCTGCTTGTAAAATAAAAAGAATCAACTATTTTGGTCTTTCAGCGAACTAATATCAATAGTATATAGATATTTTTTTATATTTTGCCCGTCAGAAGTATTTCCTGGCCAATTAGATGATGCATGTGATGACCTATAGCGAAATTTCGAAGGCCGGATACCACAACAAAGCAGAAACAATTTCAAAAAATCCATAAACAGCGCATGACTAACAAGCCTACTGATTTTACCTGGAGTACGGATCCAAATCCGCACCATGTGAGAGTTAGACAAATCCTTAAAGAACACCCGGAGATGAGGGAACTCGTAGGAAAAAACCCATACACCATTTTCCTCATTCTTGGGCTCGTTGGAGCTCAGGTAGGCATCTCATACTGGGTCAATGACCACTCCTGGTGGTTGGTTTTTGGCGCGGCTTATCTGGTGGGTGCATTCATCAGCCATGCCCTGTGGGTTATGATTCATGAGTCCAGCCATGGCCTTATTTTCAAAGGTAAATTACCGAATATGCTGGCTGGTATGATTGCCAACCTGCCACATATCTTCGCAAGCTCTGCATCTTTCCAGAAGTATCACCTCAAGCACCATGCTTACCAGGGTGAACACGATCTGGATGCGGATCTGCCTGACTTCTGGGAAGCGAAACTGGTAAGTAACAACCCCATCTACAAAGCGATGTGGTTCCTGTTCTTCCCGGTATTCCAGGTGACCCGTACTGCCCGTCTAAACATCGAATTGTTCGACCGTTACGTGGTTTTAAACTGGATCATTCAGCTGACTTTCGATGTAGCGATCATCATGCTCATCGGTCCAAAAGCATTTGTATTCATGCTGGCCAGCTTCTTCTTCTCTGTAGGGTTACACCCACTGGGTGCACGCTGGATTCAGGAACACTACCTGACACTGGACCCCGTACAGGAGACTTATAGCTACTATGGTCCACTGAATAAAGTGGCATTCAATGTGGGATTCCATAACGAACACCACGACTTCCCTTCCATTCCGTGGAATAAACTGCCTGAGATCAAAGCGAAAGCGCCTGCTTATTATGACTCACTGTTGTCACACCAGTCATGGTCAAAGCTGATTTGGCTATTTATCTGGAATCCAAAATTATCCCTCTATTCCAGAGTCATGAGAAAAGAGAAAGTGAAGATTGTAAAAGATAAAGAAGAATCAGTTACAGCTTAAATAGCAATCCCGCCTTACAACAAGGCGGGATTTTTTTTATCATTCCTTTACAGCTATTGCATATAAGTACCACGCCGCATGTGGCAACCATTGTTCCGCCCATCTCCAGTCATAATCCTTCCCGGTAGTCGCATACGATAAATTGAAGTCTATATCTGCTTCATCTTCCAGACCTGAAGTAATTCCGTTCACTATACCACCCGGTGCATTCGTATATTCAAACGTACCGAAGAATCCGTAGGCAGGATTGTTATGCCCCGTTCCCTGCAGCATACAGGCATCATATGGATTTAATCCCAGTATCCAGTTCAGCTGATCCAGCGCAAAGGAGGAAAGACTATCATGAAAGGGTTTGTCAGATTTAAATAGTTGTGCAGCCATGCGTGCCGCCACCGCTACAGACCCCAGTCTTGCATTTTCACCCTGCCACCATGGAGATGCTTCGCTTCCATGAGGGAAGAAGAATGTATACTTTTTTATACCTGCAGTATCCTGCGTATATTGTCTGCTATACCCAAATGGATTATTGACCGCATGGGTAACAGACAACTCATACTCCATGTTTTTCTTTACCGTACTGCGTATCTTCTCCTGCATAGCCGGACTGGCTATTTTATAATACTGGAGTAAACTCACTACAGGCAATCCTGCATCTGAAGGATGAAAGAAAGGACGATCTGCATCATCAGCGACGAAGTACCCCGTAGCAGAAAGCCTTTTAATTAATGCTGCGGCACGTTTGCCGGCAGCTTCCAGAAAACGTGCCTCATGTGCCGCATTGTATAGTTCTGTAGCTGCTATAAGCGCACAATAATCATCTACGATGTTCTCCTTCCCATCATTGGTCATCCGGGCATTTTCCTTCTCCAGGAAGTTAAACGCATTGATTGCCGCTTTTAAATAGTGATCATTCGAATCGATCACTGCCGCCATCGCCAATGCTGCGATTGATAAACCACCACCGGAACGATAACTACACTGGTAGCTCCGCCAGTTATGTTCATCCATGGCAGTACCACTGTAAGACTGATCTTTGGATTGCTTGATGCGGTATCCTTTATCCTCCGGACGGATCAACCTGTCCTTCGCCAGTTTGCCCGGACCCGGAGCTGCTACCGAACGATAAAAGGAACCATTTTTTACCTGCATGCGTTCCAGGTAATCTGCACCATAAGTGGCTTCGTCAAGGATCCTTCTCAGGTATTGACGATAATCCGTACCGGGTTTCTGTTGCAATAATGTGTACGTCCTGAACAGACTATAAACAGTCAGTGAGATCTGTTGAGGATTGAAATAAGTAGAAAATGATAAATGAGACAGGTGCTTCCCATAGTCACCCGTTGCATCATACCAACCACCATGCGCATCTACCGTTTTCCCATCTACTTTCAGGTGACTATCTGCCTGATCAAAGCGCCCTGTACACCGCTGTCCCTTGAAATAATATACCACATCAGAGACTGTGGCCTGTTCTAAAACATTCTTATTAATGCTGAAAGGATATGATTGAATGACTTTCCCATCTGCTAACAACCGGATGTAGTATTCCCCGTAACTGGTATAGGTGGTAAAATCTATATTCCAGAACACCCAATGTTTCCATTTATCTACAGGACCGCTGTATACTGCAGAACCTTCATAGACTGTTTGACCCGTATTAGCGACAATCAGTTCAAATTTATCGATGGACTGTTTGGCGTCTGATTTAATTATAGCATGTTTGGGAAGATTATACTCGTACCCCACATGATTCGTGATGATTTGTACAGATTGTGCAGCTACACTCAATGGGAGAATAAAAGAGAGTACCTGAATAAGGTTCCTGATAACTTGCATGACAAAGATTTTGGCTGGTATTGAATTTACAGCTTTTTAGGGGAGGACAGAAATAATATAACGATCTCACATCCATCACATATAGACTAATTTTATTCCTTTCTATGCGGTATTTTATATATGCGCTGGTAATATGTCTGACCAGCCTGAAAGTGAACGCCAACGATACCACTTTATATGCAGGAGTATACAGGAACAGTGACACCACCTTTACCTTGCGTTGGAATACGAACGACAATACATTGGCTAACAGTCCACGGGTAGTGGGTTTAGGGTCTTCTACCCTTGCCGGGTATTTGTTATCTTATCCTGATCGACTGGGCGATAAGATCAGTGCCTGGCTCACCGACAATACCTCCAGTCCAACCTGGATCAATCTGGCTGTGGCAGGGTATGCGAGTACGAACCTGATGCCTGCTTCAAAGGGAGGCAACGCAGGGTCTAACATCGATAGTGCCCTGAATAGTCATCCTGATTTCATGTTTATTTCATTGCCCACCAATGATGTGGCAAATGGACTCACCAATGCAGAGATCATGGCAAACTTCAGGTACCTGGATGCCTTAGCACTCAACCAGGGTATTCCCGTCTTTTGGGAAACCACGCAACCCCGTACAACTTTCAGCACCAGCTTACAGACACAATTGAAAGAGCTGGCGGATAGTATCCGGGCGGCATGGCCTACCAGGTTTGTAGAGGGCTTCAACACAGTCGTCAATCCATCTGCCCCTACAGATGCAGAGATCAATCCTGCCTATGGCGCGGGGGATGGTATACATTTAAATACTACAGGTAACCAGTTTATAGCAGATAGCCTCTTTGCCAGATGGAGTCAATACTTTCAGCCAATAACCGGGGTAAGGACTTACATTATTGAGACTTCTGCGGACAGCAGTTCCTGGACTACATTCGATACAGTTACTGACACCGTTAAAAAAACTTACACGCACACCTTTACCGCTAGCCGGTATTTCAGGGTAAGAGCGAAGTACACGGACGGTACTTATTCTGCTTATTCCAATGTCGTGTTACTGGCCGCTACCAATACATCGTCAGCTGTAAGGATCCGCAATACAAACAGGATATTGGTAGACCTGGGAGGAGATGGCGCAAATACTGTATTACCTAATGGTACAGCTATAGGGCAACCCACCGGTTCTCCGGATGCCGCTGGTAACTACTGGAATAACTGGTATGGCAGTGGAGGATCAGCAGGATTCAAAGATGGTGCGACCATCAGCCAGTTGATTACAACCGGCGATAGTGCGACGGCCGTTTCTCTGAAAATAATAGGTTCTCCGGATGGCACTTATAATACCTCTTCTACTACAAGAGCCATTAATAATAATGGCTTTACCGTAGGTGTGGGGGATTATCCCGCCACAGCATTGTCTGATAACATGTTCTTACATAATTCTATCAATCCAAATGGTGTGGTACTACGGATTAAAGGGCTATCTAAAAATAAGATCTATCACTTCAAACTATGGGGCGCGCGATTGGATGCCAGCACAACGCCCAGGATACTGGAAACCAGGTTGGACAGTGAAGACTGGACAGCAGCTAAAAACATCGAAACAAGATATAGCACCACTGCAAGTCCTGATTATGACAGGGCAATTAATTATACAGGCATCTCAGGAGTAGATTCACTGGATATATATTTAAGGGTGGGAACAGGTAGTACGTTTGCTTCTCTGAGTTTGCTGGATATTACTTATACGAAGATTGACACCATTACAGCCTGCGAAGGCAGCAACGTCACCTTCACGACCCATGTAACCGCTGCTGCTTATCAATGGCAGCAGGACACAGGTAGTGGATATACAGACATCAGTGGCGCCACTGCCGCTACCTACACGTTGACCAATACCCCATTAGCTTACGCTGGCTATCATTATAGATGTCTGGCGGACAATGATAGCTCTGAAGTACATTATCTTCAGGTGAATACTTCCTACACGCCCACCATCTCTATCAGTGGCACTACTTCCGTAAGACAATACGTATCCACCACTTTAAGCGCCACTATCACTAACGGTGGCGCTACGCCATCCTTTCAATGGATGGATAGCACCAGTACGCATACGTGGGAGAATGTCAATACCGGCAGTTCATTGACTTACACACCCAATAAAACAGGAGACCAGGTCATCTGTCTGCTTACCAGCAGCATAGCAGCATGTCTGACTGCCACAGCCGTCGCCAGCAATTCACTCACCTTTCAGGTGGATGTAATCACGGCCGTAAACCCTGATCCCGGCACCACTTCCGGTCCACGTCTCTACCCAAATCCAGCAAATACGACTCTCACCGTTGACCAGTTATCCAACTGGAAAACTATGGAGATCCACAGCCTGGATGGAAAGACTTACCTGAAAAGAGAGGATATGATGACCAGAACAAGTCTCACATTGGCAATATCTCAGATACCCAATGGCATCTACCTGCTCATTCTCACTAAAGCCAATGGTACGACCAATAGTATGAAGTTTGTAAAAGCAGGAATGTAATGGTCAGAATAGAAAGGGTGGTTAACATATAATATAAAAGGCGAGTCATGTATGACTCGCCTTTTTTTCATAAGTGGAACTTTACAATATACTCGTAATCGCTTTTGAAAATATGATTTATACTGTTTGTCGTAAATGTAATTATCCTGGCAGGTACGTTATGATATTATTTTCCTGGTTGCCGGAAGTGGCCACTGCTACCTTGTAAAAAATCAGGGTAAGTGCAGATCGCCGCTTTCGCCATCGTACCTTCGCCGGAATAACCAAAGGTACCAACATGGGAGGTATCAATAAATGATATCTGGCAGCCAGGTCGATGATACCATGCCTGTTATTTTCCAAAGTTGTTCCATCACCTTCCCTTACGGCTATAAAAAGGTCTTTCCAGTTCATACCATCATATAGATCCTTTTGGAGCTGAGATACCTCATTTTTACAGGAAATAAAAGACGGCTCAATGTTGAGCCGCCTGGTGGTGATACCCTTTGAAAGATCACCTGGTTAGAGGGAAGATTGCTTTCATCTTCTGGTTAGAATGATTTGTTAAGGTAAATGACTTTTTCACTCATGTTAGTGAGGTAATTGTGGGGTATAAAATGATTCGGCTATTATATTGTAGCTCGTTTGGGCACAGGCACAAAGCAAATTATTTCTATAAGCAATAATAATGGAAAGGTAAATGAGGTGGGGGGAATGTGGATAGCAGCCTTTATTATTATATTATCTGAAGGGAATAAAATATTTCAGCACAAGCCATGGGTGTTTTTTTTGCCACTTGTATTGAAATAGAATTTAGGCACTGTTATTTATCGGGCATAAAAATACCTGACATAGGTGGCTCCTATCAAATATAATAAAATGTATGAATGAAAAACAAAGGCCGTACCTTGAGAGGTACAGCCTTATTGAAAAGGATTTACTCGTAACTAATTCACCGCATCTATTGCTTCACGCAGTGCCTTTGCAGCAGCAGCAGGATCCTGAGCAGCATAAATGGCCGCACCAGCTACCGCTACCTGAGCACCCGCTTTAATAACCGCCTGTACATTCTGGAGGTTTACACCACCTGCGATAGATACGGGCGTATTGGCAACAGCTGCTTCGTCTATCAAAACCTGTATGGAATATCCCGGCGTCCATTGCTCATCCAAACCAGCATGCAGTTCTACGAAACTAGCACCCAGTTCAGCCGCTTCTCTTGCCCTTTCTACGCGGTTAGGGGCACCGATAGTATCAACTACCACACCTTTGCCATGTGCTTTTGCAGCTTTTACTGCTCCTGCGATCGTAGCGTTTCCTGCTACACCTAATACAGTTACCAGGTCAGCACCTGCTTTGAATGCGATGTCTGCTTCCAGTTCACCTGCATCAGCAGTTTTCAGGTCTGCGAAAACGATTTTGTCAGGGTGAGCCTGTTTCATAGCAGTGATTACACTGATACCCATATTTTTGATCAGGGGAGTACCCAGTTCAATGATATCAACGTAAGGGGCTACTTTACCCGCCAGGGCCAATGCTTCTTCAGTTGTGAGCAGATCTATTGCTACTTGTAATTTTGCCATATTGATAGTTTAAAATTGTTATGAATTTTCTTTGCACAGGGATGCGCTGATCGGAGGTTTTAAATACATTCGTGTTAATCAGGGGCCTCATTGGTTTTTAATGTGTCCGCAAGACATTATTCCATATTCGCGTGTTGTTTCCACATTTCTTCAGGTGAAAGCTGGCTCACTTTCCAAAGTGTCTGAAACACGGCATCCCCCACGAATAACACACTCTGCTCAAACAAACTCCCTGCATATTGCTCAGAAACTGCCCCATGAAAATCCTGCTTCTGTGCTGCCGGAATAATCAAAACCAGCTGCGCTACATTTGCCAGTGGCGAGGTATGCGTTGTGGACAATGCTACAATACCTGCTCCCATATCATGTGCTTTCTCCGCAGCTTTTACAATAGTGCTGGTAGTACCAGAACCGGAAGCTGCCAGTAAAAGATCTCCTTCCTGAATAGCAGGAGTAGTCGTCTCCCCCACTACATATACATTCAATCCCAGGTGCATCAACCGCATGGCTACTGCTTTCATCATCAATCCCGTTCTACCTGCGCCTATCACGAAGATCCTTTTTGCCTGTTGGATCATTGTCGCGAGGATGGCTATTTCATCAATAGCAATCCTGCCAGCCAGTCTTGTATTTTCTTCGATAATCATGGGCAGGTCCGCGCGTAAACGCTCTGCCAGTGCGATTTTATCAGATGTGAACATGTGTACAAAATTAGTGGTTATGGTACTGTTTGCTTTATACTATCAGCGCAAACAATTGGATAATAAGGAAATACGGGCGGGTGTTTTTCCCTAAAATCCCACCTAATGGGAAAATTATCCAATGCGGGGTTCGTACCTTTACAAAATGAGAGTTGAAGAGAATAGCGTGCAATTGGACCGGGCGTTGTTATATATCCGTAATCTGGATAGCTGCCCGCCAAGTTATTTATATGATCCTGCGAGGAAAGATTTTTTTGAGGTATTGTGGTTACAGGATGAATTTCCCTTGCACCAGACCACGCCGGAACTGGCGGGGATGCGCGGGCAATGGGTGTACCTCATGCCACCGTACAGAGTGCATCAGTTGAATAAGGCTGGGAAGAAAGGGATCTTGTTTTCTTTCAAAAGAGAGTTGCTGGAAGAGGAGGATAAAGAGTTTGCGCTGGATGTATTCAGGATTTTTAATATCAGTGGGGAATTTACGATTATGCAGTTGACGCCTGATAGGGTGGAGAGATTGAATAAAGTGTACGAACTGCTGGAAGCGGAGTACCAGGATAACGCTGGTAACCGGGCAATGATCAAATCGTTGCTGAAGGTGTTTTTATTACATCTCATCAAGATGAAGAATGAAGAATTCACTTCGTTGAATATTAATCAGAAGCGTGCGTATGAGTTTCTATTGTTATTGGAAGATCATTATATAGAAGAAAGGAACATGCAGTTTTATGCTGATAAACTGGGATTGAGTTCAAAGCGGTTGAATCAGGTGTTGAAAGAAGTATTGAATGCTACGAGTATTCAACTGCTGCATGACCGGTTGATCCTCGAAGCCAGGCGGCAGATTATTCATAGTGAAAATAGCATTAAGGAAATAGCGTGGGTGTTGGGATTTAAAGACAGGCCTTATTTTAGCCGGTTCTTTAAAGTGCATACGGGCCAGACACCGGAGGCGTTTCAGAAACATGTAAAGCATCATGTGGATACCTTGCAGAATACATTGGTAAGTTAAATAGAAATGGGCTTTATTCTCTCTCTACTCATTTTAATGGCATTGCTATATAAAAGCTACTTAAAATAGAGAAGGTGCCTCAATTACTTTTGAGACACCTTATTTTTAAACATCATTTCGCCGCCGCCGTTCTTTCCAATTCCTCAATTCTCTTCTGCTGCTGTATCAGGTATAATGTCAGCTCTTCTACTTTTTGCAATAAGATCTTATTCATCTCTCCTACATCTATACCTTTTTTTGCCACTTCATCTGCGGATGGCACGCCTGGAAGATGTTGATGTGTATCTATGTATTTTGATACTTCATTTAAGGACGGTAAATCGTAGTCCTTATGGAAAACAAAATCTGCCCAGCCGGTTTGTGTGATTTGTAATTTCTTTGCACCGATGGTACCATTTACAGACAGCTTATACGTGCTTGTTGCTGTTGTACCGATACCTAGATTTCCACTCGCATCCAACCGCATTTTCTCAGTACCATCGTTTGTTGCAAAAGTGAGGTATCCCCCTTGCATCGCATTTCCCCTCACAAAATTGATGGCAGTATTTTTCAACCCATAGAAATAGTGTTCAATTGAAAAAGAGGTACTCCCACTGGCTGTAGTAGTTCCTGCATGAACCCCCAGGAATGTGCCCCTGCCAGAAGTATATCCCTCTGGCAGCCGGGATACGATGGCCGTCATGGTATCCGGGATCATGGTATTGATTTCGAGCGGAGCCTTTGGTGCAAGGGTACTGATACCCAATTTACCATCAGGAGTAACGGTTACACTGTCGGGTAAGAAAGCGGTGCCTTCAATCCTGTTTGCATAAGGTACACTGGTGATACTGCTGGCTGCGCTGATCAACGTACTATCTACCGCTGTCCAACCGCTGAAATTAGCTGCTGTTTCAGATTGTATGCCACTGGCATAGGCGCTCACATTAAAACGCTGGAAATTGACTTTTGAGTCAATAAAAATTACAATTTTCCCATTCTCCTGCGCCAGCGTAATGGGAGGGGTAAAGGTACCGGCGCTGCTTGCTTTCGGAAAGGTGAAAGTATTGTTGTAGTAATAGAATGACAAAGTAATATTGATAGTGCCAGCCGTGTTGAAACTGTAACCTTTGATAAAAATCGTGGGCATCATAGAACTTCCCGACACAGCAGGCAGGTTGGTTTTGATTTTCACACCATTTGAGGGTACACTATTGACGTAATAGTTTACCAGGTCATAGCTTTGTGCACTGGCTGCGCCAGCTGCCCAAATTAGGGATAAGAATAAAATTAACGAACGCATATGCTTAATTGAGTTTCTTTTCAAGGGTTTCGATCCGGTCTTGCTGTGTATTCAACGGCAGGTTGCTGTAGGGAAAATAATGTATCATCACGGTGAAATATGAAATGGGCAAAGCCGGTTTGTGCAACCTGTATCTCCGAACTTAACTTTCGCTCGCCGACACGATACTGTCAGTAATGCTTTCATAGATAAAGATTTTCGCAAAAATGCCCCCGGGTTAAATCAATAATTTCACAGTAAAGGGAATAATAAAGCGAAGTAAGCTAAAACTAACAACAATTTCAAACATTATAATAATCATAAAAAAATGCTAGTATCATTTTTAACTTTTCCCAGGGTCACTTCGGATCACTGAAGGCCACAGGAATTTCCTGCAGATTTTTTAACTTTACTACTATGGTGCCATTTACCACGCAACCCTTATTCCTGTTTTTTACAAATAATATTCAATAGCCCTTATAATTTAAAAATATCTCCCCCATGGGGCACAAATGCCCTATTTCTTTCTTTTATAGAGGAAATCTTTCCTGCTACATGCAGGTTCCATAGGTTCACCACACGAATTTAGCTATAACCCATCGGTAATACCCGGTAACAAATTGAATTTTATGAACTTTAAACAAATATTATTGTTCCCCCTCTTAGCCCTACCACTGTTTGTCCATGCACAACAAACGGCAGATAATGGAGTATTTAGTTATACCATATGGAATAAACATTCTATATCACATACAATGAGTGTATTACTAACAGATACAATATTTGTCTATAATAATATAGGTATTGAAAAGGTAATGCAGCAGGAGGACCTTATTATAAATGATAAATTTTCATCCACAACCAGTCTCTATACCTACTATCGAATTGATTTTGCCAAACGCCATTTTCAGGATATTGGAAAAGAATTAAACTATAAAAGGGATGCTGATCTGCCATTCACCTCTCCTAAGTTGGGAATCGATTTCAGATATAATTATTACCATGGTGAAAAGTACACAGTCACTGATACTACCATCAATCACCAACCATGTAAAGTATTCAGGTTTACAGGCAATGCGGATAATCCATTGAAAGATGCGCGTATCACCCTTATTTTTACAGAAATGAACACTAAAGGCATTCATATCATACCAAATCTTGAAGACATTTTCAACGGCAGGTTACTAAGTTTCGAGGCCACTGACGATAAAGATGGAAGGATTGTTTTAGTGATGGAACATATACAGCCCCTGAGTGACTATTGGAAAGAAGTCATTAGCCAAACACTATTTTAATACAAAAAAAGGGCTTCTGTGTACAGAAGCCCTTTCAAGGGATATTCCCATTTGGGTGGATGATGGGGTTCGAACCCACGACCCCCAGAACCACAATCTGGTGCTCTAACCAACTGAGCTACAACCACCGTTTTCTCACACCGTTTCTAACTGTGCGGGGCGCGAAGATAATAATATTTTTAAACTTGCATAATATTTTTTCTTCCACCCTACATTTTTAAAATCTCACCGTCTTTGCCTTGCTACTTTTCCTCTTCACCACCACCAGATTTTACATACAATCAATTGCAGGGGCGGATTTTCTGTTCCTACAAGCTTAAGCACATTACTTGTTGCCTCAGATACTCCTGAATCCTCTGCCCATTGCGAAGCATAAAGGGCATCTCTAACCTCATTGTATACACTTAAGACATCTTGGGATTTTTAGGAAATAATGAACGGTTCAAGGTCAGTACTTCTTCATGAGAAGGTGGCGTAGCGCTTTCTTTGGGAAAGTGAAACTCTTTATCTTAAATGAATAGCCATGGCCACTAAAAAAGCACATTGTGATTGCCTTGAAACTATAAAACCCGTGCGGGATGCGCTGGACGTGATAAACGGCAAATGGAAACTACCCATTATCATTTCTGTGGGTGTTGGTAACGAGCGATTTACTGAAATACAAGAAAGTATCCCCGGCATACCCCCCAAAGTGCTGGCTAAAGAACTCAAAGAACTGGAACAGCACCAACTGGTAAAAAGAATAATTACAGATGGCTACCCGGTTAAGATCACTTACAAAATAGAACCCTACGCAGATACATTAACGCCCATTATCTATTCTCTCAAAGACTGGGGAGTGAACCACCGCAAAAAGATCACTCATAAGGAATAAAGGTTATGCAAGGCTTAAAACCAGGAAATCAACTTTAAATTTTTGTTTTATTGAACACCGTTCAATATCTTTGCACCGTAAACCAAACATTTTATGAAAAAAGCATTGATCACAGGTGCAAGTGGGGGAATAGGGCTGGAAATAGCCCGGCAACTAGCTGCACAGAACTACCTCCTCACATTGGTAGCACGTAGTGAGGATAAATTGAAAGAAGTGATAGCAGGATTAAAAACAGAAGGCCATTCCATATTGGTTGCCGACCTTACAAATAAAAATGACCTGCAAAAGGTGACAGAACAGCTTAGAACGGGGCATTATGATCTCCTGATCAACAATGCTGGTGCAGGGATTTACGGCCAATTTATTGACATCCCGTTAGAAGATCAATTGAGTACTATGGAACTCAATATGAATGCCTTAGTTACCTTATCGTACAGCTTTTTAAAAACTGCTACTGCAGGAAACACGCTAGTAAACATTGCTTCCTTACTGGCTCATTCCTCTTTCCCCGGAGCCGCAGTGTATGCTGGTACCAAAAGCTTTGTGGCTAATTTCACAGAATCATTATGGTATGAGTTTAAACAGAAAGGTATTTTTATATTGAATTTCAATCCCGGTGCTACAACATCCGACTTTCACAAACACGCTGGAAAACAAGCCAATGCTTTTCCTAATTTTGTGCTCTCCTCTGTAGAGGATGTTGCAAAAGAACTGGTGGCAACATTGAAAAAGATCAGAAAGCCAAGGGTGGTGCAGGGCTGGAAAAACCGGTTCATGCTTTTTGGATTTAGATTTTTAAGCAGACGTTCTGCCATCAATATCATGGGGAAAATAAGTCCAGGCATGGCCAATTAAACATCTAACTAAATTTAATATTTCAAACTATTGACAATGGGCATAGCAGAGAGAAAGCTTAGAGAGAAACAAGAAATGCACAAACTGATTTTAAACAGTGCGCGTAAAATTTTTCTTGAAAAAGGCTATGAACAAACAAGCATGCGCAATATCGCAAATGATATCAACTATAGTCCCGGCACGCTTTATTTTTATTACAAGGACAAAAGTGAAATTTTTCACGAACTACATCGAGAAGGATTTCGGTTGTTGCTCAATCAGTTAAAGGTATTGAATGCGGTTGCAGATCCATTTGAACGGTTAAAAGCTATGGGACGCAGTTTCATTGAATTTGCGCAGAATAATAAGGACTATTACAATTTAATGTTTATTGTAGAAGAACCAGGAACCATGCCCGAAGCCGGTGGGTTTAAAATAGCGCAGGAAGCGATTAATATCATATCCTCCACCGTTAAAGAATGTCAACAAAAAGGCAAATTCAAAGATCAGGATACCGAGTACTTTACTTTTATGACGCTTTCTGCTGTCCATGGTATTTGTGCTTTATTCTGTAAAGATCGTACTACAAGCTTTGTGAACAAGACAAATGAAGAACTTATGCTCCATGGCTACGAATGTTTTGTTGCTTTGCTCGAAAAGAGCTAAGCTTTTTTTTACCATATTATTGAACAGTGTTCAAAACAATTACAATGATCAATCTCAAACCTAAAAACCAGGTTTCTGGTAGTCTCATTCTTATTGCCTTCTTCATTGCCGGGGTTCATCCACTCATTGCTCAAAGCAAACTGGATGGATATATTAAGGAGGGCATTTCCTCCAATCAGAGCATTAAACAGCAGACCTTTTTGCTCGATCAAAACATATACGCCCTGAAGGAGGCAAAAAGCATGTTTCTTCCGAACGTTTCCTTTTCTACCTCCTATACAAAAGCCGACGGTGGACGTACGATAGATTTCCCAACTGGCGACCTGCTGAATGGGGCTTACGCAACATTAAATCAGTTAACCGGAAGTAATTCATTTCCTCAACTACAGAACCAGCGCATCTTGCTGAATCCGGATAATTTTTACGATGCCAAATTTCGCACAAGCCTACCAATTCTGAATGCAGAGCTTATCTATAACAAGAGAATCAAACTGCAACAGGTGGATTTACAAAAAGCAGAGGTGCTGCTTTATAAACGTGAATTGGTAAAAGAAATCAAAACGGCTTATTACAACTATGCAAAAGCCATTAATGCCGTTAAAATCTATGAATCATCCCTTCAGCTTGTGGAGGAAGGACAACGAATTAATACCGCGCTCTTTAATAATAGTAAGGTAAATCGTACAGCAGTTATACGGAGTGGTAATGAGGTATCAAAAATAAAAGCCTCACTTATTTCTGCAAACAAAACGGCAGCATCAGCCCGCTACTATTTCAATTTCCTGCTGAATCATTCTTTGACAGACAGCATACTGTTAGACGATATCATAGAATTACCGAAACAGGGTTATGTACCGGAGGAGAATGTAAGCAGTAGAGAAGAACTCACCAAGCTCAGAATTTATAAAGATATCAATGGCAATCTGAATGGGCTTGCCAAATCATATCTCATTCCCAAAGTAGGCACTTATCTGGATCTTGGCTCCCAAGCTTTTAATTGGCAATTTGACAATCATAGCCGCTACTATTTTTGGGGAGTGTCGCTGGAATGGGACCTGTTTTCATTTGGTAAAAATTCTTATAAAATCAAACAGACAATTGCCAACAGTCAAAGTATAGCCGCTCAGACTGATTATGTTGCGCAACAACTGATTACTGAGCTAAAAGTCCGACAGAACGAAATGCAAAGTGCAATTGCAGAATATGAAGCAGCTCAATCACAACTGAATACCGCGCAAACCTTCTATGACGACATATTAAAATTATACAAGGAAGGAATGGCCATCTATATTGAACTGTTAGATGCCCAAAATCAATTGATCAATGCCAGGTTGAATTCCAACATTGCTCTTTTCAATACCTGGGTTTCTTACGCAGCTGTAGAACGCGCCAATGCCAGTTTCATCATCCAATAAATAAAAACAACTTCTATGAAAAAAATACAATTGCTCAGTCTCATTGCAGCAATATCAGTTCTATATTCCTGCCAGGAAGAAGCAAAATCAAAAAACTCATTGGGGGAAACTGATGTTATTGCCGTCAAGGTCTCCGCGGTATCTCAATTAGGGTTACCCAATAAAATAAGTGCAACAGGTTTGGTAAGCACAGAAAATGAAGCAAGATATTCTTTCAAAATTGGTGGGGTCATTAGCAGTGTTTTAGTAGAAGAAGGACAATTCTTTAAAAAAGGGCAGTTACTCGCCACACTTAATTCAACTGAAATTTCAGCCGGCCTGGAGCAAGCCAGCCTGAACGTTGAAAAGACACAACGTGATTACATGCGGGCCATGAACCTTTACAAAGACAGCGTTTTTACTTTAGAGCAACTGCAAAATACCAAAACAGCGCTGGACGTTGCCCAAAAAGCAAAAGAAGCAATCGCTTTTAACGAACGCTATTCAAAAATATATGCAGCTTCTGATGGCTTTGTAAGTCAAAAAATGGCCAATGAAGGGGAAGTAATTAATCCTGGCATGCCGGTCTTTGCTATTAACGAAACACAGGGGAACGATAACTATTTACTTAAAGTTGGTGTAACAGATCGTGAATGGTCCGCTATCAGTCTGGGACAGACCGCGAAAGTAACATTAGATGGATATGCTGATAAAGAAATTGACGCCTTCGTATTTCGTAAGTCACAGGCAGCGGATCGTACACTTGGCTCATTTCAGGTAGAATTGAAATTGAAATTAAAAGATGTAAAACCGGCAGTGGGTATGTTTGGCAAGGCAGAAATATCTACCAATCAGGACGAAACTGTCAAAGTAATACCATACAGCTCTTTAGTAGAAGCCGATGGCGATAAGGCATTCGTATTTACACCTGAAGGAGGTAACAAGGTTAAGAAGATCCCAGTAACTATTTCAAAGATCGACAATCAACAGGTTTATTTAAGAGAAGGACTTGCTGGAGTAGGTGAGATTGTGATATCTAACAGTGCCTATCTCAATGAAAAATCTACCATAAAAATCATCAGGTAATAATAATAGATATGAAGATTACAAACTTTGCTGTTAAAAATTATCAGTTCACGCTCATTATATTCCTGCTGTTTGCGGTAGTTGGTGTACTAACCTTGTTTACAATGCCCCGGTCGGAGGATCCGACCATCCATCCACCGGAATATATCATCACTGTCATATATCCTGGCACAAGCCCTAAAGACATGGAAGAGCAGGTGGCCAAGCCAATTGAAAACAAAATTTACGGTCTGGAAAATATTGACAAAATGCTTACCACAGTAGAGGATGGTATTGCTATCATTCAGCCCAAATTTAAGTATGGTGTGGATGTCGACAACAAGTATCAGGAGATATCTACCGAAATGAATGCGCTGAAAAACAGTGAACTTCCTAAGGATATTTACCTGATCAAAACAGAAAAAATTTCCTCTTCTGATGTCAAAGTTTTACAGGTAGCATTAGTTTCTGATAATGCTTCTGATAAATTGTTGAGAGATGAAGCTGATATACTCAAATCCAGGCTGGAAAAAATAACAAATCTTAAAGAAGTCAAATATTTCGGGATGCCTGAGCAGCAAATCAGGATTGATGTACAATTAGATAAACTGGCGCAACTTAAAATCCCCCTCAGTGTAGTTGTCGGTAGCTTACAAAGTGAAGCGGCAGACATTCCTGGCGGAAGCATTAACCTCGACAGTAAAGTCTTTAATGTAAAAACCAGCGGCAAATTTAAGGACATTGAAGATGTTGCGGGAACCGTTATCTACAATGCAAACGGCAAAATTGTCTATCTGAAAGATGTGGCTGACGTAAGTTACAGGAATGAAACGGTCAATCATATTACGCGTGTAAATGGACACCGCTGTGTGCTGGTGACCGCTGCAATGAAAGACAATGTCAATATAGCGAAAGTGCAAAAGGAGTTTCTCCCTATATTGGAAGAATTCACCCATAGGCTGCCTGCTAATATCCACCTTGTGAAAAATTTCGATCAGGCTAATATGGTTTCTCAACGATTAGGTCATCTTGGATTTGATTTTAGTTTAGCCATTCTTTTAGTAATCATTACCTTATTGCCATTAGGCTTCAGGGCATCACTCATCGTTATGATTTCTATCCCGCTTTCTTTAGCATTAGGACTTATTGCGTTGAATCTATTAGGATACTCATTAAACCAATTAAGTATTGTTGGCCTTGTTGTTGCTTTGGGATTGTTAGTGGATGACAGCATTGTAGTTGTAGAAAATATAGAACGATGGCTCAGGGAAGGCCACTCACGAAAGGATGCCATTCTGAAAGGTACAAAACAAATCGGTGTAGCAGTGATTGGATGTACAGCTACTTTAGTCATTGCATTTTTACCCCTCGCTTTCCTGCCCGATACTGCAGGAGAATTTATCCGCAGCCTACCCATGGCTGTTATAACCAGTGTACTGGCATCAATGGTTGTAGCGTTAACACTTGTGCCTTTCATTGGAAGCCGCATTTTGAAAACTCACACGCATGGAGAAGGCAATTTTTTCCTTAAATATTTGCAAAGGTTCCTTACCTACAGTTATAGGCGTGTAATGCCATTAGCGCTCAAGTGGCCTAAAATGACTATTGGACTATCATTAATAGTTAGTGCACTGGCCTTTTTCTTATTTACAAAAGCAGGATTCAAACTGTTCCCTACTTCTGAAAAGCCCATGTTCCTGATCAATATCAAAATGCCGCTACAGGCTGATATTCCAGAAAGTGATCGTGTAACAAAACTCGTAGAAGATGAATTAAAACAACACAAAGAGATTGTATATTATACAAGCAATGTAGGAAAAGGTAATCCACAAATATATTATAATGTACATCAGCAGGATATTAAGCCTGACTTTGCCCAAATTTTTGTACAGTTGGATCAGGAGGCCAGTCCTACCTCGAAAATAGATTTAATCAGGCGTCTAAGGCAAAGGTTTAAGGATTTTCCTTATGCAAAAATTGAAGTAAAAGATTTTGAACAGGGCTCTCCAATAGAAGCAAATATAGTAGTGAGGGTTTTTGGTGAAGACCCTAATATACTCAGAGAGCTTTCCTTTAAGGTGGAGAATATTCTGCGAAATCATCCAGGTACCGTTTACATCAATAACGAGTTAAATTCATACAAATCAGATGTCAAAATAAAAATAAACAAAGAAAAAGCCCGCACATTGGGTGTGCTTACAAGTGATATTGACAAAGTAATCAGGTTGGCTGTAGCGGGATTAACCGTTGGTGATTACATCGATGACAGGGGCGATGCCCGCAATGTTGTCATAACGCTTGCCAGGGATAAATTTTCAAACTTAGATGCATTCAAAAATCTTTACGTTAATAACATACAAGGTATTCCTGTATTGGTTAATCAGATTGCAACTATTTCTTTTGAAACATCACCTACTGCTATAAATCATTTTAATAAATCCCGTTTTGCAAAAATCACCTCACTGACTAAGGAAAATGTTTATGCAAATGACGTACTAAAGGATATTGTTCCTCAACTGAACCAACTTAAAATGCCTCCTGGCTACTATTACAAGCTATCTGGTGAAGCGGAATCAGAAGGCGATACCCTGGGAGGGAACTTCCTGGCCGTTATTCTGTTAAGTGCATTCCTCTTTGTTGGCGTTTTATTATTGCAATTTAAAACCTTTAAAGGTATCATTATTGTGCTATCAATTATCCCCTTAGGGATTCTGGGCGGCGTAGTCATGCTACTGATCTCGGGCAATCCAATGTCACTGGTTTCCATCATTGGGTTTATTGGCTTATCTGGCATACAGGTTAAAAATTCGCTGTTGCTGGTGGATTTTACTAACCAATTACGGGCGGAAGGATATAGTATAGATGAAGCAATTAGCATGGCTGGCGAAACCCGTTTTCTACCAGTTGTACTTACTTCGATAACTGCAATCTGCGGATTGATTCCTCTTGCAATGAATCCTAATCCGCTGATAGCACCATTAGCAATCGTATTAATCGGAGGGCTGATAAGCTCAACAATACTTTCCCGGATTGTAACCCCTGTGATGTATAAATTGATTCCTCCAAGCCTGGAAAGCGATAAAGAGCAGGAAAAGGAATAAAGTAAAATTTTATTCGGATACCCGAAGGAGAGAATTTTCGGTTTTGTGAGATTCAGCGTCTTCAGATTATTGCTGAGTGCTTATGTATGAAAAAGGAAAACATGGCTTTGAGATGAAATGTAACTTTACTTACAAAATCTCTGAGCCATGTTTACAAAAACACTTAAAGTTACCGATCTTATGGACCCAAATATTTACGTGGGCCTGGATATCCACTACAAGAGTTGGAAGATTTGCATTTATAGCGTAAAAACAGGTAATGCTATAGTGACATTTTCTCTTTTAAGCTTACTAACATTGCCTTAATTTCCTTCATACTATCCTTCATTTGTGCGTTATCTTCCTCAAGGCTAACATTCTTTTTATTTAATTCAATCAGATATAATGTCAATTCTTCCACTTTTTGCAATAACAATTTATTCATTTCACCCACATCGACTCCTTCCTTCAAAACCTCTGATTCTTTAGGAATGCCTTCCAGGTGATGATTATTCAAAACATACTGTTCTACATCTGCCAATGATGGTAGTTTATATTCAGGTTGGAATACAAAATCAGCCCAGCTGGCGGTTTGACACTTTAATTTCCGGGCTCCGATTGTTCCTTCGACTGCCAGTTTAAAGGTTCCGGGGTTAGTTGTACCTATACCAAGATTTCCATTTGAATCGAGGCGCATTTTTTCCGATCCGTCGTTGGTGTGAAAGGTTAAAAAACCGCCCGTAAAAGTGGCTCCTTTATTAAATACTATTTTTGAATTCTCTTTACCGCCAATTGCAGCTACAATACCAAACATCGGAGCGTTATTATTACTGGAGGAATAGGATCGGGTACCTAAAAAGGTGCCTGTACCTGAAGCATTTCCATTAGTCAATCTGGCTAAAACACTCGTTAAGGTATCATTAAACGTTCCGGCAATATCTAATGAAGCTTTGGGGGTCAGGGTCCCTATACCAAATTTGCCTGTACTGGTAGAGGTTATACTATCAGGTAAATAAACATTTCCTGCAAAAACATTTTTGTAAGAAACATTTGCTATCGGGCTGGCAGTTGAGATCAGTAATGAATCGACTGCGGTCCAGCCAGTGTAATTCGCGGCCACATCGGCAGATAAACCCTTAGCAAAGGCGCGAATATGTAAGCGGGTATAATAACCTTTATAATCAATAAATATGGAGATTTTCCCATTTTCATTTGCAAGACTAATTGGTGGAGTTATTGCCCCTGCGGAAGAAACAAAGGTATGGATAAAATTACCTGAGTTCACATACCAGGTTAATGTCAGATTGATTGGATTACCATTTTGGTAGTCATAACCTTCCACGAGTAAAGTAGGCATGGCAGTAGCATTCACAAAAGGCAAATTTGTTTTAATTTTCACTCCATTAGCAGTATAGTCATTAATGTTATAAGACAGCACGTCATCGTAATACTGCCCATAAACACTACACTTTCCCATGCAGAGCAGGAATAAAAATAGTAGAGTAGCTTTCATACAAAATTGTAATTTTTTATAGATTTAAAAGATGATTATAGTGTAGAATTCTTAATTGAAGGTAACAGGCTCACTGTCGTGAAGAAGAATAATATAAGGTATAGTAATTTTAAATAGCCATGATTGGGAATACGAACATTAAGGTATTCTTAGATTAAAACGGGTATCAATGCGTTCCTGATGAGTAAAGCTTATGACATAGGTACATTTTTGGATTAAAAATAGATTGGGAAATTCACTGACAGATAAAGGCTAAAATGGTATGGGACTTAGCAAAAGTAGAGAATAAAAGGAAATTACAAAATAATATTGCCGAAGGTCATGTACAGGAAATAAGAGTTATTTATTGTCTGTCTTTACAACATTTACCATTATAACACCTGCTTTGATCTCAAAACAAAAAAACCAAACGTTTTTTAATGTATCCAGGCTTGATTGGGGGCAATCAAAAATATGGGAAATGATGAATAAAATTAAAGAGTGTATATCCCATTCTGACAGGATCGTAGGTGATTTTCATTTTGCCAGCACAGATTATCCCCAAATAAAAAAGGGCTTCTGTAAACAGAAGCCCTTTCAAGGGATAATCCCATTTGGGTGGATGATGGGGTTCGAACCCACGACCCCCAGAACCACAATCTGGTGCTCTAACCAACTGAGCTACAACCACCGTTTGAATTGGGATTGCAAAGATAAGAAAAACAATACTCAAATTCCAAATATTTTTTAGAACTTTTTTCTCCCTCACACCCCGAATCCCCACCTTTCATCACATTCACCCTCCTATTCCCCCCTACACCTAATATATTTGTTACGGTCTCAACTTTCTTATTAACCATGCGGTATTGCCCGTTCATTTTAACAGCGGTCCTGGCCCTCTGTTATGTATCTGTAGCAGCCCAATCAGCCAACAGCCTCACAGGCAAAGCCGTCGACGCCAGCTCCGGAAAGCCTGTAGAATATGCCTCCGTAGTGATCCTACAGGAAAAAGATTCCTCCGTGCTGACAGGTATGTACACACAACCAGATGGCACCTTTGCATTCCCTTCCCTACAACCCGGCCACTACATTCTCCGTATCACCTTTATGGGATACGACAACCTCTACAAAAATATTACGACCAATAAGCCACTGGGGATTTTTAAACTTACCCCCACCGGCAAAGTACTCGCCACCGTCGAAGTAAAATCTGAAAAGCCCGCGTTCTCCATGCAAATAGATCGTCAGGTCTTCGATGCCGGCGCCTTCGTCACCGCCGAAGGAGGTACAGGCACTGATATACTAAAAAATATCCCCAGCGTAGATGTTGATATAGACGACAACGTTACCCTCCGTGGCAAAAGTGTGACCATCTATGTCGACGGCAAGCCCTCCCCTTTCGGAGATGCTAAAACTGCACTGCAAATGATTCCGGCAGAAACGATAGACAGGGTGGAAGTGATCAACAACCCCTCCGCAAAATTCGAAGCCAATGGCGGCGGCGGGATTATCAATATCGTACTGAAAAAAGACAAAGCCATCGGGTACAATGTAATGTTCAATGCCGGCCTAGCCACAAGAGGGCAGGTGAATGGTACCGCCAATGCCAGCTTAAGACTGAAAAGATTCAATTTCTTTGGCAACTATAATGGCCGTTATGAATCTTCCACCGGCTCCGGTTACAGTTACCGTCAAAACCTGACTGCCGATACTGCCGGCACCTGGTTCTTTACGCAGGACAGCCATAATAAAAATACCAGTCACCAGAACGGGGGCCGGATAGGACTGGACTATTACATGGATGAGTATAATACCTTTACCCTTTCCGAGGGTTTTAGCAGCAGTCAGGGCAACGGCGAAGACAACATTTTCCTGAACTACCTGAACCAGGCCAAAGACCCGCTGAAATCAGGAGAAAGACATAATACCAACGGTAATAAAAATCCGAATAACAATACCAGCTTCAATTTCCGGCATACTACCAAACGTCAGAATGAAGAATGGACAGCTTATGTCAGCTTTAGTAATAACAAAGGCAATAGCCATAGTAACTACTTTACTGGGTATAACACCTCCCCTAACCCGGATTTACAGGCCAATACCGGTCGCTCTCAGAACAAATTCTGGAATATCCAGACAGACTATACCACCCCTTTTGGGAAAAAGGGTAAGTTCGAAACAGGCGGTAAAATCACTTTACGGAACAACAACAACGACTATAATGCACAGGTGTATGACTGGGATTCCATGCAATACGAGACCAGCAGCACCCTCTCTAATACCTATTATTACAAGGAAGACATTTATGGGGCCTATGTGAATGTTTCCAATGCCATCGGCAATGTAGGATATATGGTAGGCACACGGGTAGAACAGGCTTATCTGAATGGCTACTCCTACACCAAGGATACTTCTGTGAATAACAGGTTCTTCAACGTATTCCCGAGCTTATTCCTGAAATACAACCTGCCACATAACCAGGATCAAAGCCTGATCTTTAACTATTCTACCAGGATAGACAGGCCCAATTTCGACCAGCTCCTTCCCTACGTAAACAACTCCGACCCACAAAATATCCGTGTCGGCAACCCGGCCTTACGCCCTTCCCTGACCCATAAGTTCGAAATGAACTATTCAAGGTACTATCCCGGCTCCAAAGATTTCCTGAATACAGGGGTGTATTACTCACAGGCCAATGACGATATAGACCGCATCAGCGTATTGGATACCACCACAGGTGTCACGACCACCAAACCCATGAACCTGGCAACTGACAAGGACTGGGGTGCCAATTTCACCTATAACCTTCATATTCTCAAAGGCTGGAACGTATCCAGCAACCTGAATCTGGAATATAGCAAGCTGACAGGTGCTACCATCAGCAATGAATATTTCTCCTGGGGAATCAATGTGAACTCCAATTGCCGCCTGCCGGCCCGCTTCAATATCCAGCTGAACGCCCACTACCGGTCACCCCGTGTACAGCCACAGGGTACCTTCAAGGCCATGAACGGCATCGATATGGGTGTGCGAAAGGAAATGCTGAAGAACAATGCACTGGCCATCTCCCTGAACATCTCTGACATACTGAATACGCAGCAATACAGCTCCCATTACGAAACCGATGCCTTTATTCAGGACTACAGCCGTAAGAGGATGACCCGTTTTATCAGGGTGAATATCCGTTATCGTTTTGGAAAGATGGATCCTAACTTATTCAAAAGGAAGAAGAAACAGGACGATCAGGAAGAAACACCGGAAATTGAGGATAAAAAGCCACAGCACGACAGGTTATAAAACCCCATCATCAGGCTTTTTTGCCCGCCAGCATTGGTACAAAAGAGAAATTATCAAACATTTCCTGTTCATAATCCCCTTCACTTATCTTGGTAATGCGCAGCATACGCTGTACTTCCTGTCCGCCGACAGGTATCACCATTTTGCCACCTATCTTCATTTGCTGCAGGAGCCGTTCCGGAATGGTAGGAGCTGCTGCAGTTACGAGGACCTTGTCAAAAGGTGCATATGTAGGCAGGCCTTCATACCCATCTCCATAGAAGAATCGGAGATTGGGGTACTTGGATTTAAAAGGGAAGAGCTTTACCAGGTCAAAAAGACGTTTCTGACGCTCGATGGTGAATACCATGGCCTTCAGTTCTGCCAATACACAAGCCTGATAAGCACTGCCGGTGCCGATTTCAAGTACCTTTTCAAAGGGCTTTACCTCCAGCAACTGTGTCTGGTAAGCGACTGTATAAGGCTGGGATATAGTTTGCCCCTCCCCTATTGGAAATGCCCTGTCCTCATAAGCAATGCTTTCGAATGCTGTATCAAGGAAATAATGCCGGGGAATGTTGTTGATGGCTGCTAAAACACTTTGGTCAGTTATGCCTTTTTGCAGAATACTATCCACCAGTTGCTTGCGTAATCCTTTTTGTTTATAGGAATCTTCGTACCGCCTCATGCACGCAAAAGTAATTTAATACCCCCAATTTTCTCTAATCTGTGTGAATTTCTATTTATCCCCATAACAATTGAATATGGTGCAATAATTGCATATCCCTCCACCTGGGCCAAATTGTAGGCCCATAATTCAGGATTTATCCTTTATTTTACAATCTTGTTTCTGACACAATTTTCAGACAAACCCAATATTTTTATGGATAATGTAATTGAAAGTAAGGTATCACAATGGCTGAGCAGCCAGTTTGATGCGGAAACGGTATCCGCCATCAAAAAATTAAAGCAGGAAAACCCCGATGAACTGGCTGATGCCTTCTACCGTAACCTTGAATTTGGTACCGGCGGTCTCCGCGGTATCATGGGCGTAGGTACCAACCGTATGAACAAATACACGGTAGGTATGTCGACCCAGGGTTTTGCCAACTACCTGAAACAGGCTTTCACGGATGAAATAAGTATCGCGATTGCACATGACAGTCGCAATAACAGCCGTTTCTTTGCCGAAGTGGCTGCCAACGTTATGGCTGCAAACGGTATCAAAGTATACCTTTTTGAAAGTCTCCGTCCTACTCCGGAGCTCTCGTTTACCATCCGTCATCTCAAGTGTAAGGGTGGTATCGTACTTACTGCATCGCATAATCCTAAAGAATATAACGGCTACAAGGCTTACTGGAACGATGGTGCCCAGCTCATTCCGCCGCACGACAAAAACGTGATCCGCGAGGTGGAGAAAATCACCTCTGTCGATGAAGTGAAATGGTCAGGCGGAGAAGCAAACATTCACGCGATTGGTGCTGAAATCGACGAAGCCTACCTGCAGATGCTGAAAGGTCTGAGCATTCAGCCCGAAGCAATTGCTGCCCAGAAGGATCTTAAAATTGTATATACGCCTATTCACGGTACTGGTATCACCCTGGTACCTGAGACGCTGAAACGTTTTGGCTTTACCAATATACATGTGGTAGAAGAACAGGCTACCCCGAACGGTAACTTCCCGACTGTGGTATATCCTAACCCGGAAGAATCCGAAGCGATGAGCATTGGCCTGAAGAAAGCGAAAGAACTGGATGCAGCTATCCTGCTGGGTACTGACCCCGATTCTGACCGTGTAGGTATTGCTGTAAAGGACCTGAAAGGGGAATGGATCCTGCTGAATGGTAACCAGACTGCCGTACTGCTCTTCAATTATATTATAGAAGGCCGTCGTGCAAAAGGACTGGCAGGTGCAAACGATTTTGTATGTAAAACCGTGGTCACCTCCGACCTGATCGATGTATTCGCTGCTAAGAACAATGTAAACTGCTATAATGTACTGACTGGTTTCAAATGGATTGCTGAGTTGATCCGTGCCAAAGAAGGTAAGGAGCAGTTCATTTGCGGTGGTGAGGAGTCTTATGGCTACATGATTGGTGACAATGTACGTGACAAGGACGCAATTGCATCTGTAGCACTGATCTGTGAAATGGCTGCGGTAGCTGCCGGCCAGGGTCATACCCTGTATCAGCAGCTGATCGATATCTATATAAAGTATGGTTACTACAAGGAAAGCCTGATCTCTATCACCAAGAAGGGCATGAAAGGTGCGGACGAAATTGCCGATATGATGAAGGGTTACCGTGAGAATCCGCCTGCAACCATTGCTGGTGTACCGGTAGTAACTACTTACGATTACCAGCTGCAGCAGGTGAAGAACCTGAAGACCGGCGAAGTGAAACCAATCACACTGCCTAAGTCAAACGTACTGCAGTTTATACTGGAAGACGGCAGCAAGATCTCTGCCCGTCCTTCAGGTACAGAGCCGAAGATCAAGTTCTATTTCAGCGTGAACCAGAAACTGGACAGCGCGGAAGGATTTGATGCGGCTACCAAAGCGCTGGATGCAAAAATTCAGCAGATCATTCAGGATATGAAACTGAAATAAAATAAAAAAGAGGGTGTATTGATGAATACACCCTCTTTTTTTATCTGATTATAAGTTATTGTAAATAAGCTGAATAAATCTCCCCTCCTACTACATCTACCATCACCATCTCCTGCAGCGTAGTAGATAAAGAATACCCCACAAAATCCACAGACAGCGGGAAAGACTTATGCTTACGGTCTACCAGTACAGCTGTTTGAATCTTCTTAGGCAAAAACTGCAACAAAGGCTTCAGGGCATAGAGCATGGTCCTGCCGGAATTGGCCACGTCATCTACCAATATGATCACTTTTCCATTGAAATCCAATGGTTCAGAGATCTGCACAGCATCCGGATGTTGCTTATCCAGTTTTAGTTCAATCATTTTTATCCGGATGGGAGAGATCTCTTTCAGAATAGCTGCGATTTTTTCAGCGAGAATCGTTCCTCTGTCCCAGATCCCAGCCAGTATGATTTCTGGCTCTTCACTGTTATGCTCATATATTTCGTAAGCAATGCGTTTGATTTTTTTATCGATCACATCCTGGGTGAGGATCACATTCTTTGATTCCATGTCAAAATAAATTGAAGGGATAAAAGTAGGGATTTTTGCCGATAGTGTAACTATAGTGTAGCTATACTACTATCCCTATACCAATAGGTCACCAATAGTACACCAAAAGGGCACCTCTATATCCCTGGGATATAGAGGTGATATTAAAGTGACGTTTTAGTATCACTTTGGTGTACATATAGTATTATTGCAGGGCTATAGCTGGGGTATTTCTTATATACCTTTTTTCGTTACATTGCAATCGTTCAAATCTGATGTATGCATATAATTCAGGAAATCCTGTTTGTATTTGCCTTCGCCATTGCTGTGTACCTCTTTTACCGCAAAGCCAGGCAGATCAGGCTTAATATTTTGCTTGGAAGAGATGTTTCATTGAATGATCACCCCGATCTACGTTTGAAAAATGTACTTCTCCTTGCCTTCGGGCAGAAAAAAATGTTCCGCAACCCGTTAGTAGCCGTCCTGCATTTCTTTGTATATGCGGGGTTTCTGATTATTAATGTGGAGATCCTCGAGATCATTCTGGATGGGATATTCGGTACCCACCGATTATTTATGCCCCTGTTAGGGTCTATATATCCTGTATTGATTGGCTGTTTTGAGGTATTGGCGGTATTGGTTCTCAGTGGTTGTGCCATATTCCTGATCAGGCGTAATATTGTTCATGTGCGCAGACTTGTGATGCATGAACTGGACGGCTGGCCAAAGTCAGATGCCAATTATATCCTGATTACGGAGATTGTGCTGATGGTGCTGTTTCTGACCATGAATACGGCGGATCAGGCATTGCATCCGGAAATAGGGCCGTTTTGGGTATCCGGGGCTTTCAGGGGGTCTTTTGAAGGGTTGTCTCCCGTTACCCTTGAAGCGATAGAGCGGGGTTGCTGGTGGTTGCATATCCTCGGGATCCTGGCGTTTTTGAATTACCTGCCGTATTCCAAGCATCTGCATATCATACTGGCGTTCCCGAATGCCTATTTCAGTGATCTTCGTCCGAAGGGGAAGATGGAAAATATGCCGGCGGTACAGAAGGAGGTTACGCTAATGCTGCAACCTGAACTGGCAGCAGCAGAACCGGCACCTGCCGATGTACCGAAATTCGGGGCGAAGGATGTACCGGATCTGACCTGGAAGAATATCCTGGATGCATATAGTTGTACGGAATGCGGTCGTTGTACGGCGGCTTGTCCGGCAAATCTGACGGGGAAGAAACTTTCTCCGCGCAAAATCATGATGGATACCCGTGACCGGGCGGAGGAAATAGGGAAACTGGGCAATACGGAAGGTAAGACCCTGTTGCGTGATTACATCAGTGAAGAAGAATTAAGGGCTTGCACCAGTTGTAATGCCTGTGTACAGGAATGTCCGGTAAGTATCAATCCTTTGCATATCATATTGCAGCTGCGGAGACACCTGGTGATGGAGGAAAGTAGTGCGCCACAGGAGTGGAATATGATGTTTAGTAATATAGAGAATAACATGGCCCCCTGGAAGTTTAGTCCTGACGACCGGGATAAGTGGGCAATTGAAATGAACGCATAAATAGAAATTCCATGCAAATAAAAACGATGGCAGCATATTTTGCCAGTGGAGAAACCCCTGAGATCCTTTTCTGGGTGGGTTGTGCTGGCAGTTTTGATCAGCGTGCACAAAAGATTACGAAGGCATTTGCGACGATACTGACAAAGATAGGAGTAAGGTTTGCGATATTGGGGAAAGAGGAAAGTTGTACAGGAGATCCTGCAAGGAGAGCAGGTAATGAGTTTATTTTCCAGATGATGGCGCAGAATAATATTATGGTGCTGAATAATTATGGGGTTCAAAAAATAGTCACTACCTGTCCACATTGTTTCAATACGTTGAAAAATGAGTATCCTGAGTTAGGGGGGAATTATGAGGTGATGCATCATGCGAGTTATTTGCAACAACTGATAGATGAGGGGAAGATCAGGATGAAGGAAGGTGGGGCGTATAAGGGGAAGAAAATTACGTATCATGATTCTTGTTACCTGGGAAGAGGGAATGAGATTTATGAGGCCCCGAGGAAGGTGTTGGAGGCATTGGATGCGGAGCTGGTGGAGATGAAGCGGTGTAAGAGTAATGGCTTGTGTTGTGGGGCGGGAGGAGCGCAGATGTTTAAGGAGGAAGAGAAGGGAAAGACGAGGATAAATTTTGAGCGGGGACGGGAGGCGGTGGAGACCGGCGCGGGTGTGATTGCCGCAAATTGTCCGTTTTGTATGACGATGCTGACGGATGGGGTGAAGGAACAGGGGAAGGAGGAGAGTGTGAGGGTGTTGGATATAGCGGAGTTGATTGTGCAGGGAATGGAATAGGGGCGATCGGTTAGTATGGGAATCTTGCAGCGGTTCCTGCTAACAGTCTTTCCTGTTTTTTGGAAAATGCCTTTTTTACCGGCCGGGAGCTTAGAAACCGGGTTTATATCTTGTTTTAAATTCCCAAATACGCGTACCTGATTTTCGTCAGTTAATGAAATCAGGAATTTCGTAATTTTGCGATATGGATATTCGACAAATACTACCAACTGACTTTAACCCTGCCTCGCGGGTTTGGATATATCAAAGCAATCGTCCTTTTTCTGAAAAAGAACAGGCTGAGATTGCTGAACAACTGGATCAGTTCACTGCTCACTGGCAGGCACATGGTGCTCCTGTGAAAGGTTGGGCAAAGCTGCTGTTCGAACAGGTGATCCTGGTGATTGCGGATGAAACTGATACACATGTAAGTGGTTGCAGTACTGATAGCTCAGTTAGAGTGATCAAGAGTATAGAGCGTCAGTATTCCGTGAATCTTTTCGACAGACTGTTACTGGGTTTTGTGGTGAAAGAAAAGCTGCAATTGCTGCCGATGATGCAGATCCCTTATGCGCTGGAGAAAGGGTTTATAGATGAAAATACTATTTACCTGAATAATACGGTGCTGACATTAAAAGAATTAGAAGAAAACTGGCTGCAGCCATTAAAGAATAGCTGGCTGGCAAAGAAATTTGCTATTGCACAGTAAATGAAATTGCTAATGCATGGTGAAGAGATTTGCTTTGCGGAGTAAATTGGATGGGAAATGTGGTGAATAATATTTGCTTTGCACAGTAATGAATTCAAAACGGGCAGCCTCACCAGCTGCCCATTTTTATTGCTATGAATGTTGTTCAAATAGATGTAGATATCATCTGCCCTGCTTGTTCCCGTAAGGCTTTGTTAGCCGCTGATTGTGAGATCACCGGTTATATGTTCAGGCCTAAAAAGATTACTGGTAAAGCTTCCTGCATACATTGTGGATATAGCCATCCGAAATTGACGGTGGTGAATGCGGATTTTTATTACCAGTTTCCCGTTGGGGATAGGATGTTTTATGCGAGGAATAAGGGCAATCTGAGGGAGTTGTTGAGTTTTTTTAAGGATGGGAAGAAATGGGATGAGGATCCTTGCCTGGATTTTCCGAAAACTTTTTATTTGCATAGTGAGGAGATTGTGGAGAAGATAGAGCGTCTTTTGTAAAATATTATTACATTTGGAACACAAGCGGGAATAGCTCAGTTGGTAGAGCATTAGTTTCCCAAACTAAAGGCCGCGGGTTCGAGTCCCGTTTCCCGCTCAACCTGAACCCCATGCCAGGTAACAATTTTAATGATTTCTCCTCCTAATCATTTAAGCGTTTTATGATCACCCGGAACAAATACGCTTAATCCTCATGGCAAAAAAATGAGACTTCGTCCCAATCCCCTACTCTTTATACCTTCTTATCCTCGCAGATATCTGGTACCACCAACAACAACCCTAATATCAATTTGAACTTTCCAATCTGGCCGCATACACCTTCGCAGCCATCATTCTCAACTCAAAATTCTCCTCACAAGGATGAGCCGCATTATTTAACATCGCCATCACATAAATCACCCTGGGATTTGGTACAATCCCATTTCTCAAATCCTCCTGCCAGCTACGCCCCTCTGCCGCATAGGCATCCCGCATTCTGGAATAAATAGAATCACTGATACTCTCAGATAACCAATCTGCCGTAGCATAAATTCCAGTCATACTCCCTATCAATTCTCTCTCTTCAATTTCCTCCGGCTTATTCTTCCCGTAAAATAGCCACAGATACCCCGCAAATACAGCCAACGCCAATGTCAATAACAGCATTCCGGTGCTACCCGTCCCTTTACATCCAAAAAAACTCAATACCGCCAACCCTGTTATCCACATCCGGCCATACCCCGCCAGTACACTGGTGTTATTCAACTTCATAAAGATTCCTTTACGGGTGCCAAAACCCGATTCAGTGACCAGTAATGAGTCACCTTCTACAGGAAACAAGGGCAAAAAGCAAAAATGAAAAAACTTAGTCTGTATCTCCTGTTCATTGTAGCTCTTCACGCCACCGAGATACCTGGTTCCAAATACAAAATACATAGGTAGTAGGGTTTATTATGAAATTTTCTTTTATACCGGGGTTAAGACCGTATTATGATATTGTCCGCTTAAAAATTCCAGGGATTAACAGGACGCATACAACGCTGCTGCCTGCTCTCTCAAATCAACATTCTCTGCATTCGGATCTGCCGCATAATTCAATAACGCCATCGCATATACCCACTTCGCCTCACTTACCGCCCCACGCTTCAGGTCCTCCTTCCAATCCCCGCCTTCTTCCGCATATAGTGAACACAATTTATTATACATCGAGTCACAAATATGCGCCGGCAACCATTCCGCCCTGGCATAGACACCAGTCATACTACCAATCACCTCTCTCTCCACATTCTCTCTCCGCGTACTACGACCATAAAACCCAATGAGGTAAACCGCGCCCACAATGAAAGCCAACGCCACACCCATCCAGGCAGCCGTTTCTGTAAACATACCTAAAAGGAAACTGGCTATTGCCAATACGATGGACCCGTTACGTGCATAAGCAGCGAATATGCTTTGCCTGTTCAACTTCACCTGGATCCCTGTCGTCCCCCTTAAGCCCGCACGTGTTACTAAAAAGGAATAATCATTGGCAGGTGCCACCGGCATATACCAGATATGAAAAAACTGCGTTTGAATCTCCTGATCCTTATATCGCTTTACCCCGCCAAAATGCCGGGTACCCCAATTAACATACATATATTGATGATTTTTTGTAAGCCCGTATCATCCACGAAACGACTTACTCCTGAAGTTATATAGTGTTGCTTTATTTCTTAAAGAATCATAGGGTTCTCCGGGTTATTGGGTAAAAACTATTGTCCGCTTATTCAGGATGTAATATTAGTAATTTTTTATTTATCAAAACAACTGATTTTTACCCGCAATACTCCCCTGTTGGGCCATATTGCGGGTATCTAACTGGATAACAAATATTTATGCTATAACCGCTGTTTTTGCAGTACGCATTCTCACTACAGCCAGCACAGCACAAGTCAGGATCGCAGACATGACCACATATCGTAAGGACATATCCTGCCCCGTAGCCATCCTGCCTGACTGTGACAAAATATAACTGGAAAAGGAAGTCACCACATACACCATCCCACCCATCAAGCCACTTGCCAGTCCTGCATTCTGCGGAAACACCAGCATACTATGCGTGAACAGATTCGTAAATAAAAACCCTGAACAAATATGGATTACAAATGCAAACATTACGAACCACCACAACTCATGCATCACCGTACCTGTTGCAAACAGCATCACCGTCAGCATCAACTGCGTAAACCCTGCTATCACCAGTTTCCTGTTGAACTCCGCATTGATCAGGCGCTTGCTCACAATCCCTCCTATCATCCAGGAGAAACCTAAGATCAAGGTGCAATAACCAATCACCACTGAATTGAAATGGAAATGATTTTCGATCACAAAAGGTCCCGCAATGTTAAAAACCATAACTACTGAATAACTCAATCCTAAGATCACGATACCCAACAAAAATGTGCTATTGCTCAGCATGTGCGCATAATTATCCCTGATCTTTTTCAGCTCCAGTGGCTTCTTGTGCACCAGTGTCTCCCCACTGAAAAACAGTTCCAGGAAAAACACGATACATGCGTAAATTGCGAGGAAGTAGAAGTTAGACTGCCAGTTGAACAACTGCTGCAGGAACCCGCCCAAAAACGGCGCTACAATAGGCCCTAATGACCATGTAATGGTAAGGTAACTCAGGTAATGCTTTCGCTCCTCCCCTTCGTACAGGTCCACAAAAAACGCACGCTTACCCACAATCACAAAAGCAGTGGCTATACCTTGTACAATTCGCAGCAAACAAATTAATGCAATGTTGTGTGTAACACCTATCAACAACGAAGACACCACCAATACACCTAATGAAATCACCGCAGGCTTATACCTCCCCAGGCTATCCAGCAGGCTACCTACGAACATCTGTGAAAAACCATAACTCATGAAGAAACAGGTCAGCGTAAGCTGAATTTTATCTGCTGATACCCCCAGATCCTTTGCCATAGCAGGAAAAGAAGGCAGGTAAATGTCTGTAATAAATCCCGACAATGGGATGCAAATGAACGCTAAAATCGTTGCAAACCGCTTTCTGGCTGCCGATGCACTTTGTAACATATCCTAAATTTGACAACAAAATTATAGCAGTTAGGAAAAACTGCCGTTGGAAGAATCAAAGCAATAATTACAAAAATCAAATATGAACAACCCGGGTGGCTTGTCTATAATGTAAAGGCGTGGTTCCTGTAGATTTCTTAAAGAAATTATTAAAATGGGCCGGTTCTTCAAACCCAAGGCAGTAGCCAACTTCGGAAATATCCCATTGCGTATTCAGCAGCAAAGTCTTGGCTTCCTCCAGAATCCGGTTCTTAATGATGGATGTGGTGGTATTGCCCGTAATACTCTTAATTACATAATTCAAATGATTCACATGCACATTCAGGGCTTTGGCAAAGTCTGCCGCTGAGCGCATAGTCAACGGGTTTTCAGGTGAATCCAGTGGAAACTGCTGATGCAGCAACTCATCGAAGTTCCGGAGCAGCCGGGAAGAAGCAGACATCTCGCCGGTGGCCAGCGTATCAGCAGGCCTATCTACCAGCAGGGCATGCATCATCAGGCAGAGAAGATTACGAATGGCCTCATATTTAAAGGTATACTCTCCATGGGCCATTTCCAACATCTGCTCAAAGTAGAGCTTCATTAATGCCAGTTGCTTATCGTCCAGGAAAATGACAGGCTCACTCCATGCCTTAAATAGCGGAGAGCGCTTAAAGATGTCAAACTGGTAATGTTCATTGAAAAATTCCTGGTTGAAGAGGCAGTAAAAGCCATCCTGTTCGTCCGAAATACTGGTCCAGGAATAAGGAACAGACGGGCAGGGGATTAACAGTGCAGGCCGGTCTACGAGAATTGAATTACCGCCATAATTGATCTCGCCAACACCGAGGATCAGCGTGATCTTATAAAAGTCTCTTCTGTTATAAGGCGTTTTGAAATTGCAATACTTGCGCACATTGACATTAAAATGAGATGTCCCTTTTCCTACATCCGCAGTGCTGAATGGGAATTGAATATATGACCGCTCCCGGTAAAAATCACTTAAGGTCTCCAATTGCTCGCTCATAATACAAAGGTAAAAAAAAGAGGCTGTATCGCTACAACCTCTTTTCAGTATCAATAACTGCTGATAGTAAACACCTTTACTTAACTCCCTGATGGCGCCAGCACCACTTTCGCCATCGGTACTATCACGGCATTGGTATATCCACTTTCAAAATGAGAGTAATCCAGTTGTTTGGTATGCCCAAATATACGCCTCAGCACTGCCTTTCTGCACCACCTCTTCCAGGTGGCTGCTTTCCGCTTTACCACTACTTTCAGTGTCTTGCTTTTCTGTACATCCATCAAGCCTTCGTTCAGTAACTTGACATGATCATAGAAGATATCGTCGCGGGTAATCCTGATCAGACCATGGGTGGCCATATAGCTGTACATACGCTTCTCAAACAATTCCCCTGCATAGTAAGGGTACTTTTCAGAGCCGTAATTGTAACAATTATAAATATCACCCTGTAACCTTTCTGTTTCTACCAGGAAACACTGGTCAGAAAACCCGGTAGAATGGATGAAGTGATTGCTTGTCTTGATAATTTTCAATTCCGCCTCGTAAGTGAAATCTGTCCACATCGGGTTTGCCACAAAGATGTAGCGATTGCGCTTCATCTCCTCAATGGCTGCATATACCCATGACCCACCTGCACCTTCCTGCATCATACAATCGCAGGTAAAGTAAAGTAAGTACTGCCCCTTGCAGAAGTATGCAGCTGTGAGAGGGCCAATGCTATAATAATACCCGTCGAAGAAGTCCAGCTTAAAGCTCTCCCTCGTTATATTATACTTAGCTAAAATAGCATCCATGTGATCTTCAGCAAAATAATAGGCATCAATGACCTTGCGGTTCACTGCATTGATCGCGTATTGTTCTACTGTCGCCCGGTCTTTTACATTGTTGATGATAAGAATCTTCTCATAAAACGTTAATTCGCATCTGTCTATCATTTGTTCCAGTCGATCTCCCTTCAAAACTCTTTCCCAGTCGTTTTCATAACAATTTGTGAAAAATGACACGGTTGGTTGGCCTCCATTGTTTTCACTCATAGAACTCTTTAAATTGTCGTAGGTTGATAATTACGTTAAAAATGTATCGTAATATACGCAAATATTATCATTTGTTTAACGCATTATTAACAAACTCATGTACGCATTTTTTCTAAATTCAATGTAGCAGCGCATTTGCATTTTAAAATAAATCATGAAGAAGGGCATATTTAACATTTCATTTATCTTTTTAATGGCCTGCTCCACCGGGAAGCATTCAACAACAATGAAAAGTGAGGACGCTATTCAATGGACTCCTAACTATCAGCTGAGCTGGGCAGATTATAAAGGTTCCCCCTCCCGGGACCAGGAGGATAATATTGCCGCCCGGACAAACTGCCGGTTCGGTATAAAGATAAATGGAACCCGCGTAATTGTAACCAGTGAATTTATCACTACAAGAAGTAGTGTGCGTCCCGGACAACAAACACCTTCCCTCCTCGCACACGAACAACTCCATTTTGACCTTTGCGAAGTATACGCCAGGTTACTGAGAAAAGAATTAGCCAAAGCACCCCTCACGACAGCTAATGTTGCAGCCATTTCCAGAGACGCTTTTTTGAAATATTATGACGCCTATAAGCAAAGGCAAATCATATATGACCAGGAAACTCACCACGGGCTTAATCAGGACCAACAAAAATTATGGAATGCACAAGTAGCCACTGCACTGGCAGATCTGGCTGCATATGCTGAGTAGTCATACTCATCGATAAAACTCTAGCATTCAACGATTACTCAAATTGTTGGGGCAACAAAAAATTTTACCCTCCGTTTAACTCCCGAAATATCCCTGATAGATTTTTTAATCTTAAAAAACTAAGTAATGCAAAGAAACCTTATTTGCGTCTCAATGATTGCATGTGTAATGCTGCCCGCTATCTCCTGTAAAAAAGATGATTCAACTGCAACCAAGCCCACAGTAACACTCAGTACCACTTCACAGACGGTGAGCGAAGGAGACGGCACAGCAAGTATCACTGTTACCCTGCCTTCCACCCAGTCTGCAGATGTAACTATCAAGGCTACACTGGCAGGCACTGCCATCTTAAACGGAGACTATCAGGTAACCACAGACACCACGTTGACTATTGCCGCGGGTAGTACTTCCGCAACATTGACCTTCGACATCTTCGACGATGAAGTCGTAGAGGGGGACAAAACCATCAACGTAACTTTCAGCAGCAGCACTGCTACCCTGAGCAACACTACTGCAACTGTTACGATTACTGACAATGATACCGACCAGTCATCATCTGGCCTGGTGTCTGAACTGACATGGGATGCCGGCGCTATGGCAGACCTGGATCTATACCTGGCGAACAATGTAACGATCTCTGATAACACGGTGACTGACTACAACATCCTGG
>Ga0182005_1000140_pt1 | contig 51063 bp, 45 predicted proteins | sample Sormic07211103_1_FD_123021 | JGI IMG/M metagenome (GOLD analysis project Ga0182005, IMG submission 123021) | Rhizosphere microbial communities from Sorghum bicolor, Mead, Nebraska, USA - 072115-103_1 MetaG | ecosystem: Host-associated > Plants > Roots > Rhizosphere | place: USA: Nebraska... | reverse complement strand
TTCAGCTTGAGATCGTCGCCGGTGTACTTGTCGCCGTAGCGGTTCATGCGCACGCAGCCGTGGGCTTCCGCCTCGTTTTCCACAATCCGGTAGGTCGCCTTGTCCGACTTGACGTTGGTCTGGCCGCGCGTCATGTCCACATCGTTATCCAGGTTGATCAGCCGGTCCGGCCGGCCGGTCATCTGCTCGGCCTCTACCGTGGTCGGCGCGTCGCTATCGTTGACGCGCGGCGGCTTGATGCTGTTTTGCGTGGCGGGAACGGCCGGCGCGACCGTTTCGGTCGTTTGCGCCCATGCCCACATTGGCATGTACGCTGCCGCGACGACCGAAGCCACCAGGATAGTCATGCGCCGCAAGGCAGGCAACTGGGACGCGGCCCGGCCTGGACATGACTGGAATTGCTTAGGTAGCGCTGAGGAGGACCGGGTCATGAAATGAATTTGGCAAACACCATGGCAGGCGATTTTTTGAATTTAATCCCTTATTATATGGGAACTCACCACCGATAACCGTAATACTGGATTGCTCAATGCCTTTGTCACCGTCTGCCCCTGCCCTGCCTGATCTGCGCCAGACCCAAATTGTCGAATGGCTAACTGCGCTTGACGCCGTGCCAACCGTCCCCTCAACCCTCCGCCCTGCCTCTGCCGACGCCAGTTTCCGGCGTTATTTCAGAATCGACACGGCCGCTCCAGGAACAGTTGGGGCCAAGACCCTGATTGTCATGGACGCGCCGCCGCCGCAAGAAGACGTGCGGCCGTTCATCGAAATCGCCGGGCTGTTTGCCGGCATCGGCCTGTCGGTGCCGGCAATCCTGGCGCAAGACGTCGAACGCGGCTTCCTGCTGCTGTCCGACCTCGGCTCCACGACTTACCTGCAGCAATTGAATGACGACAGCGCACCGGCCCTATACATGGACGCCATCGACGCCCTGGTGCGGCTGCAAACCAAAAGCCAGCCGGACGTATTGCCCGAATACGACCGCGCCTTCCTGTTGAGAGAATTGCAAATATTCCCCGAGTGGTACCTGGGCAAGCACTTGAAGGCAACCCTGACCGACCAGCAAACCGCGGACCTGGACAAGGTGTTCGACGCCATCCTGGCCAACAACCTGGCGCAGCCGCAGGTATTCATCCATCGCGATTACCATTCGCGCAACCTGATGGTGCTGCCAAGCGGCAATCCCGGCGTGCTGGATTTCCAGGGCGCGCTGTACGGCCCGATCACCTACGATATCGTTTCGCTGCTGCGCGATGTCTACATCCAGTGGGAGGAAGCGCAAGTGCTCGACTGGATGATCCGTTACTGGGAGCGCGCCAAACGCGCCGGCCTGCCGGTTGCGACCGACATCGACACCTTCTACCGCGATTTCGAATACATGGGGCTGCAGCGCCACCTGAAAATCCTTGGCCTGTTCGCGCGCCTGCATCACCGCGACGGCAAGGAAGCCTACCTGAAAGACATCCCGCTGGTCATGGACTACGTCCGCAAGACTGCACTGCGCTACCGCGAACTGATTCCGCTGGTGCGTTTGCTGGACAAGCTGGAAGACAAGGCTGTGCAAGTCGGTTATACGTTCTGATGGCAACCCAGGTAAAACATCCATGAAAGCCATGATTTTTGCCGCCGGCCGCGGAGAGCGCATGCGCCCGCTGACCGACACCATTCCCAAGCCCCTGCTCAAGGTCCGCGGCCGGGCGCTGATCGTCTGGCACATCGTCAACCTGGTGCGCGCCGGCATCACCGAAATCGTCATCAACCACGCCCACCTGGGCCAGATGATCGAAGACGCGCTCGGCGACGGCAGCAAATTCGGCGCCGCCATCGCCTACTCGCCGGAAGCCGTGGCGCTGGAAACCGCCGGCGGCATCGCCAACGCCCGCCACCTGCTGGGCGAAGCGCCGTTCGTGGCGATTGCGGGCGATGTCTATTGCCCGCATTTCAATTTCGAGCAAGTCAAGAATACGCTGGAAGACAATGACATCTGGGGCCAGCCCTATGCGCCGGACAAGCGCGACAACGCCTGGCTCTACCTGGTGAAGAATCCGCCCCATCATCCGCAAGGGGATTTCGGCCTGCACAGTTTTTCCGTCAGCAACGAGGGCGAAGCCGGCCAGACCTACACCTATTCCGGCATCGGGGTGTATCGTCCAGCCATGTTCGACACCGTCAGCCCCGGCCAGTCCGAAAAACTGGTGACCTTGCTGCGCGAAAACGCGGCACGCGGCCAGATCGGCGGCGAAGTGTATCGCGGCGACTGGACCGATGTCGGCACCATCGAACGCCTGAACCAACTGAACGCGCCGCTGTAATATCGTCAACGCAGTAATCGTCAATGTATAAGCGACAGCAACCCAACCTATTCCAGAAAGACGCCAGCATGACTCCTTACAGCACACGCCGCAGCAAACTGATTGCGCAAATGCAGGCCATGGGCGGCGGCGTCGCCATTATCTCGACCGCTCCCGAAGCCGCACGCAACGCCGATTCCGACTTCCCCTACCGTCACGACAGCAGTTTCTATTACCTGTCCGGCTTCACCGAACCGGACGCCGTGATCGTGCTGGTCGCAGGCAAAGACCCCAAGGCGATCTTGTTCTGCCGCGAAAAAAACCTGGAACGGGAAATCTGGGACGGCTTCCGTTTCGGCCCGGCTGCCGCGCGCGAACAGCTCGGTTTCGACGCCGCCTATGCGATCGACGCCATCGACGAAGAAATGCCGAAGCTGCTGGCCGATGCGCCGGCGATCTTTTACTCGCTGGGCAAGCAAGCAAACCGCGACGCCCAGCTGCAAGGCTGGCTCAACAAGCTGGGCGGCCAGGCCCGCGTCGGCATCAGCGCGCCGGCCACCATCCACAGCCTGGATCCGCTGCTGGCCGAGATGCGCCTGTTCAAGGATGCCGGAGAACACGCGATCATGCAGCGCTCAGGGCAGATTGCCGCCGGCGCCCATTGCCGCGCCATGCGCATGGCGCGCCCCGGCCTGCGCGAGTACCATCTGGAAGCGGAAATCCTGCATGAATTCCGCAGCAGCGGCGCCGAATCGCCCGCCTATACCTCGATCGTCGCTACCGGCGCCAACGCCTGCGTGCTGCACTACCGCGCCGGCAACACCGAATTGAAGGACGGCGACCTGGTGCTGATCGACGCCGGCTGCGAGTTCGAAAGCTATGCTTCCGACATCACCCGCACCTTTCCCGCCAACGGGGTATTCTCCGGCCCGCAAAAAACCTTGTATGAAATCGTGCTGGCGGCGCAGCACGCGGCGATCGCGGCTACCCGGCCGGGACAGCGCTTCATCGACGGCCACAACGCGGCGCTGCGGGTGCTGGCGCAAGGCATGCTGGATACCGGCCTGCTCGACAAGAACAAGAGCGGCACGCTCGACGACGTGATTGCAAAAGGCGATTACCGCCAATTCTACATGCACAGCACCGGCCACTGGATCGGGCTCGACGTGCATGACGTCGGCGCCTACCGCGAACCCGGCGAAGCAGCTCCAGAGGGCCAGCAAAAACCGTGGCGCAAGCTGCAGCCCGGCATGGTCACCACGGTCGAGCCGGGCATCTACGTGCGTCCGGCCGAGGGCGTGCCGGAGCAATTCTGGAACATCGGCATCCGCATCGAAGACGACATCCTGGTCACCGCCGACGGCAACCTGAACCTGACCAGCGGCGTGCCGACATCGGTAGCCGAGATCGAAGCATTGATGCGCAAGTGACGTCCATGGCAACGGCAAATACAGCGGCAACGCCCACCATCGTCGTGTTCGACCTCGGCGGCGTCCTCTTCGACTGGAACCCGGATTACCTTTACCGCAAGCTGATCGCCGATGAGGCCGAACGCAAATGGTTCCTCGCCAATATCTGCAACGGCGAATGGAATCTCCAGCAAGATGGCGGCCGCCCGTTGAGCGAAGCGACCGCAACGCTCAGCGGCCATCATCCGGAACATGCGCAATTGATCCATGCCTTTTACGCGCGCTGGACTGAAATGCTGAACGGCACGCTGGCGGAAGGCATGGCGATTTTCGAGGCGCTGGAAACAGCCGGCGTGCCGCTGTACGCCCTGACCAACTGGTCGGCCGAAACTTTTCCCTATGCCCGCAGCAACCATCCGTTCCAGCCCGTCCTCCAGCGCTTCAAGGATGTACTGGTGTCCGGCGAGGAAAAACTGGTCAAACCGGATGCGCGCATTTATCAGCGCATGCTGGAGCGCATCCGCAAGCACTATCCCGGCGCACAGGCGGAGCACCTGGTGTTCATCGACGACGTCCAGCGCAACGTCGACGCTGCGCGCGCACTCGGCTGGCGCGCCATCCACCACACGTCTCCTGAATCGACCGCAGCGCAATTGCGTGCGTGGGGTTTGCCGGCATGAGCGAGCATATCGACCAGCCGCGGGCCGAAGCCGACATCGCCATCTGCGGCGCCGGCCCGGTCGGCTTGAGCATGGCGGCCTTGCTGGTGAAGCGCGGCGTGGCAGCCGACCGCATTGCCCTTATCGACGCCAAGACAGTCGAGCAGGCACGCCAGGATCCGCGCTCCCTGGCGCTGTCCTACGGCAGCCGCCAGATACTGCAAGAGATCGGCGCCTGGCCGGTTGCCGCTACCGCCATCCACCAGATCCATGTGTCGCGCCGCGCGCATTTCGGCCGCACCCTGATCCAGCGTGAAGAATTCCAGCTGCCGGCGCTTGGTTATGTCACGCGTTATGGGACCCTGGTGACCGCTCTGGCGGCGCTGCCGGCGTTGGCTGGCGTGCAGTTGCTGAGGCCGGTGCAGGTCAGCGCCAGCGCCGAACAAGACGACTGTGTGGAACTGCAATTGTCGGACGGCCGTGCGCTGCGCAGTAAATTGCTGGTGCAAGCCGAGGGCGGCCTGTTCGGCGCCCAGGACGACAAGTCGCTACAGCGCGATTACCAGCAGATCGGCATCGTCGCCCATGTCCAGTGCAGCGCGCCGGTTGCGCACCGCGCGTTTGAACGGTTTACCGACCAGGGGCCGCTGGCGCTGCTGCCGCAAGACGACGGCCAGGGCAACAACTACGCCTTGGTATGGTGCGTGCGCCCCGCTACCGCCAGCCAGCTGCTGGCGCTGGACGATGCGGCGTTCCTGGCGGCGCTGGCGGACGCTTTCGGCGGCCGGCTAGGACGCTTTACCAAAACCTCGGCGCGCAACAGTTTTCCATTGGGCCTCAATGCACGCCCGGCAGCGTCCGCCAGGACCGTCGCCATCGGCAACGCCGCGCAAACCCTGCATCCGGTCGCCGGCCAGGGATTGAACCTGGGCCTGCGCGATGCGGCAGTACTGGCGCGCTTGCTGGCCAGCAGCACGGGACCCGATACGCTGCTGCAGTTTACCGCCGCCAGACAAGCGGACCGAAGCCTGACGATACATCTCACCGACGTCATGGCGCGGATCTTCGCCAGCGCCCCCGACGGTGCGCTGTCGCAGACCCTGCTTGGCTTGTCGCTGGGGCTGGTCGATGTGGTGAAACCGGCCAGGCGACTGCTGGCGCAGCAAATGATGTTTGGACATCGTTGATGTGGTTTGCGCGCCCCCGGGAACGGCTGCAGGCGCCGCACTTCCAAATTAAATGTTAACACTCGCTTCCGCCTGGATTACCACCTGTAAACCAATCCCGCGCTTGCCTTGAGGCCGTCTCGGCTGCCGCCGTCGGAGTGACCCACTGCCGATTGATAAGCGGCAGTGCCGTACATGCTGAGGTTATCCTTAAATTTAACGGTCAGCGCACCGCCCAGTTCCAGCCTGTTGCCAGACGACAGCGTCGGTACTGTGGTGGTGTCGTCAAACACGGTGCGGGCGCGCCCGTTCCAGTCTTTCCACAAGTTTGCCGTGAAGGCCGGCTGCCACAATTGACCGCTGCTGCCGAGGAACTGCCATTTGAGGCTGGCCCCTAATCGCCCGCTGCTGCTGTTGACATTACCCAATGCCACCTTGCCCTGGTTATCTCTGGCGTCGGAAAATCCGACGTGCTGCCAGACAATTTGCGCCTGCGGCTCCAACACCATTTCGGGGCTGAGTTGCGGCAAGGGCATGGGATAGCCGCCTTCCAGGGACGCTATCAATCCTGTGCCCGACGGACTCAGCTTGGCAAATTCGGTGCTGGCCTGGCCGCTGTAACGGGTTATTTGCAGCACCGAATCAAGATACCAGTCGCTGGGGCCATAGTGGGTCCAGTACATACCGCCCGACCAGGCGTCAAGATTGAGGTTGCCCGCCCGCTGTGGGGTATAGCCTGTCAGTTCCGCGTTGGTTTGCAATCCGTTCACGTTGACGCTGGCATTGCCGTAGGCAGCATAGAAGCCGGCACGATCCCTGTGTTTCGACGCCGATTCGCCGCGCCACACATCAACCCCGCTCTGAAAACCGGACAGGTTGCCATTCGCCGTCGATGCAAAAAAATTGCGGTACCGGTTATTGACGTGCTGTCCGAATATACGCCCCCAGGCCGCGGGCGATTGCCACGGAAAAGCATTGCCTTTGCCGGGATTATCGGGACTGTCGCCCATGCGCTCATGGAAAGTCCCGAGCGTCAGCAAGCCGAGCTGCTGCGCAATCGGCGCAATCACGCTATATAGCGGTGGTTCTGGCCCGATGATGGGATGTACCCCAGGGTCTGGCGGCGGCGGTGGCGGATCGGTTGGCAACTCTCCTCCTCCAGGATCCGGCGGCGGCAGCGGTCCCGGGTCGATTCCTGGCAGCGGCACCACAAAAGTATTACGCAAGAACCAGTCGTCCGCCTGACTGCCGCCTACTGAACCGCGAAACAGGTGGTAATCGAAAGCGCCGCTGCGCACCTCGTTACCTAACACAAACGCATCCGGCGCACTGCTGCCGCCATTGATGACGTCGACCACTTGTATGCCGTCGTGAACGGTTTCAGTCGGTACGCCGCCGGCATGTTGAATCAGCAAGCGTGTGGTGCCGCTGGCACGGCCGCCATCGATCACCAGCCGGTCCGACGGCGAGCCATCCGCGTCCAGTATGGTATGCAACACCAGGCTGCCGCCGGCGCCGGTGTAATCGCCGCGCACCGTCAGCGCGCCGAACGGATTGATGCCAATCGCGCCGCCGGGCATTATCGTTCCTTGATTGATCAGGTTACCGATGAGCGTGCCCGATCCAGAGAGCGTACCCGGCACGGCAACGATCGTGTCCGAAGTAATTGTCCCGTTAAGCTGCAAGGTTCCGCCGTCGATCAATGTCGAGCCGGTATAAGTGTTATTCCCATTCAGCGACAACGTGCCTGAACCTTGTTTGACGAGAGAGCCGGTACCCGTGATACCTTGAGAAACAAGACTGTCGTGATTATTCGTATCAATGGTGCCGCCAAGGTTGTCCAGGCTGATCGCCCGGCTGGAAGATAGATTGTAGCTGCCGTCAAATCGCAAGGTGCCGCCGTCGAACGTCAGAGCGCCGCCGGGCGCGCCCAGATTGGCGTCGCGCGAGGCAGCCAATACCCCTCCTCCGATCAGCGTGCCGCCAGCGTAGGTGTTTGTTCCGCTCAGCACCAGCGTGCCTGCTTGCGTTTTTCTGAGTGCGCCGCTGCCGCCTATGACGCCGCTTAATGTCAGTTCTGTATTGGCAGATGGCGCAAAGGTGCCGCCATTGGCAAGCAAAGCCACGCTGCGCGGCGAGGAAAAACTGGCGGTTGTCGCCAAAGTGCCGCCGTCAAAGCTAAGCGCACCGCTGGCAGCGCCGAGATTTTGATCGGCCGCCACCTGCAGCACGCCGCCGTTAATTGCCGTGCCTCCGCTATAGGTATTGCTGCCCGCCAGGATCAAGGTTCCGCCGTCGGTTTTGGTAATGCCGGCCGGACCTCCGGCGCCGTCGACGATAGGGGCATCAATAGTGGCCAGCGCACTTGGGTCGACCCGTAAGATCGTGTCGGGCGCCGCCTGCAATGAAAAGCCGTTGCCCTTGACGAGATAACCGCTGGTAATGAACTCCATGCCGGTGAAAGGGATATTTTCACCCAGGGTAACCGTTCCCTGCGCTCCCATGAATACCGCGAAACCATTGCCCCAGCGTGCATTGACGGAACCGTCCGGATTGGTCCAATTGGTGGTGGTTGTGTTCCATCCCGCCGTACCGCCGTCGACCGCGCCGTTGGCAGAAGTATGAACGCCATCCCAGAACAGCAATGGTTGATCGGCGCCTGCGACAACCAGGTTGACCTGTTTCGGCACGCTGGTCTGGACAGTGAAATCGGCAGGGGTAAAACCAGAGGGTACCGTGCCAATGCCAAGAATGTTGTTGGTCAACACTCCGCCGTAATCGATCAGACGATATACGCCAAAGCCGAAACCGCCGATGTCGACGACATTCAGCGTCCCCCCCAGGGTCAGGTTGCTGCCGACCGTGATGACGTCATTCTTCAAGGGATCGTTGCCATGATCCGGGAGTCCAAGCTTGTAATCGAGCTGCGATGAGCTTCCCATCACCATGATGCCGCCGACAGCCAGTTTCCCGGTTGCAGTGGAAGACGAGTGGCTGGGCGTGACATGTCCGCCATTATTAAGGATCAGATTACCGCCTATGTTGCTCACCAGATCCCCGCCTGACAGGGTGCCGCCGGAATTGACCGTGACGCTGCCGAAAATAGAACCGCCGGTTGAGCCGACCACCTTGAGGGTGCCGCCATTAATGACGGTATTGCCTGTATAAGTATTGGATCCGCCCAGGCTCAGGGTAGCGCTGCCGTTCTTGATGAAAGACATGCCGCCGCTGATCAGGCCGTCAAAAGAACCATCCGCGGTCTGGTTGACGGTTAACGATGCATTCGGATCGACGCCGTCAATGCGAGAAGCGCCAATGCCTGTCAGATTGCCGATGGAAGAAATATTGCTGCTGCCTTTGATGCTGAGGCGTGCACCTCCGCCCTGCAAGTTCAGGGACGCATTGGGATTCTGCCAAGGCTGGTTCAGCTCCACCACGGAATTGTCGTTGACTGCGACATGCTGCAAAGAATCGATCCCGCCGACGGCGTTATTTCTGAGGCCGGAGAAGCTCGACAGCGTGACGCTGCCGGTGCCTAAGGCATTGGCCGCCGCAGCAACCAGCCAGCCCATGTTGCTGCTGCCGCCATTGGTGGAAACGACGTTCCAATCGCCCGAATAAGGATTGTTCGCGCTATTCATCGCAAACATGCGTCTGGTTGGTCCAGGCAAGCCGCTGGCATCGAAACCCAGGTTGATATTGGCGGCGCCGCTGAGCGCCGTATCCGCCGCTACCGTCAAGGTATTATTGCCAGCGCCGCTGGCGCTGCTGGTAAAGCCGATATTGGCGGCGCCGGATACATGGATGCCGCCCGGCGCCGATAAAGTGCGGTCGATATCGGCCAGGCCGCCATGCGCATCCAGAAGCGCTCCCGGATTAAGCGTCAATGCCGGCAGCGACAGCTGCTGGGAGGCGCTGCCAACGGTCAAAGTCGAGAGCAGCTGCAGCGTCCCGTTCACCGTCAGCGCGCCGCCCGCAAAAACCGTACTGGCAGTGCCTGCTGCAGTGACCGCCGGGCTATGCACCTGGTTGTCAGGAGCAATGGTGTAGCTGTTGCTGCTGGAAGGCGGCGCGGCGTCATTCCAGATATTGCCGTCATCCCATGCGCCGTTGCCCACCGAAGTTACCGGGGCGCCCCTGGCATTGCAGGCGTATACAGATAAAACAAGCAAGACTGAGAAGTGGATCTGTCCTGGAAAGTATCGTTTCATTGGAGATATTCCTTAAAGAAAAGTAATATTCCTGGCTTATAAAACGAGCAGTTGCACCATCAATATTCCTACAGCGAAGCAATATGCCGGATACCCAGCAAATGCGGCAGGCAACCGCTATCTCTGGGAGCCTGCCGCAAAACAACGCCAGTCCTTAAGGCACAAGTTCCCAGGCCTCCGTCCACGCACGGCCAGTCCCCGGAGCATAAGCGTCGGCACTACCGCTGCACCAGTCCGTATACGGCCAAGGTTTGCAGCGATAATTTTTGCCCTGGTTGCTGACAATATCGCCGGCCTTGTATGGCTTCCCGGCTGGATACGCTGGATGGCTGCCGCCACCGCCCGGATTGATGGTCACAGCATGCGTAACCGTATTTTCCCTGCTGCTCGCATCTTTCACCGTCAGCGTCACGGTCGCCGGTGTGGGCGCTGTCACTTGCGGCGCGGTTACCTGGATAGAGGAACTGGTGGAGCTCGCGTCGCTAAACTGCGGCGCAGTCCAGTGATAGCTCAAAGGCGCAGTGCCGGTGGATGTGGTGCCGCTGAAGGTCGCTGCCTGTCCCGCGGTGACGCTGGTTGGCCCCGTGATCTTGGCCACCGGCGCGCCTGGCGTGCCATCGCCGGGAGCCACAGCCATGAACGACTGGTCTCTGGCGTCAGCCAGCCACACCTTGTTCGCCCTGTAATTCGCTTCATCGTAGACAATCGTGTTGCCCGAACGCTGGCCGATCAAGGCATGCGAACCTCCGGCTGCCACTACTTTGCCGGCAAGCTGTTTCCCCCAGATCTGCGGCGATGCATTGTCAGTCGTGATGTTCAGCGACTGGTTAATGATTTCCGTGCCATCCCTGGCATGTCCCATGACGCGGAACAGCACCTTTTGTCCCGGTTGCGGAGCGATTTCCACCGGAATGAATTGCTTTTCTTCGTGCCAAGGGAAAGTAGGCGTGCCGCCGCCCTCAAGCGTGATGTCGCTGCAGTTGTAAAAACCTTCGCCTTCCTTGTCCTTGCGCTGGAAGCGGCTGTACAGGATAGCGTCGCCAGTGCGTCCGGCTGGAATCGGCACTTCATGCACATACTGGCGGTAAGCGCCCCCAGGCGTGGAATGGCTCGGCCCTGGAACCGAATAAATCAAATCCAGATCGTTCCACGTCAGCGGTTGCGACGGGTTATAAGTAGACTTGGTCAAATAATATTGGAAAAAAACATCGGGCTCATGCGGCGCAGGGGCATCCCAGACGACCCGCAGCTTGCCTCCTGCCGGCTTGACCGCGGTTCGGTGCCAGCCGACATTGGAAAGGTCCAGGCCCTTTAAGTCCGGGAAAAAATTGGCCGAACACAAATGTCCATCCGCAATGGCCGCTTTGACGGCGGCAATATTGTTGTAATCGGTGACATTGATGGATACCTGGTGCCACTGCGTCAGGATATACGGGCTGAGCGCGCCTGCCGCCATCATGGCCTGGCGGCAGGCGAGGTCGGGAATAGCGCTGCCGTCAGGCGGCCAGTTCGCCCCCGACCGGAAGTTTTCGCAATAAATAGAACGAGATGGCGGCGACACTACTCCGCCATGGGCAAAGGCGGGAGCCGTGAACAAATTCATCGCCATCATCGCCATTAACAGCCATAAGACACGCAGATAAGTTCTGATTTTCATGACATTCCTCTTTTAAGATCACTGCTATCAAAAATACCCAGTACAGCCACTTCGGTGCTGCGATGATGCCCGCTACGACAATCAACCCCCCTTTATTTTTCCTGGCCGCCAGGCGCCTTATCGGCATCTTCACGGACCGCCTCCCAGGTGATCGGAACCGGTTGTTCCACGATAGGCACGACAGCCTGGCCATCCGCGCGAAAAATCCATTCCCGGTACGATGCCTTGCCGGCAAAAGCCAGATAATCCCTGGGAAAATTGGCTTGCCGCATAGGTGTCGCGACGCTCTTGCTATACACGCCCATGATGCTTCCTCCGAGTCCAGGGACTATGCCCCAGTCAGGCTTGCCGCTCATCGGATCGACGTACAAACTGCGTAAATGCCGCAACACGGCAGGATGCCGTTCATCCCGCAGCAGCATGTCCAGCGTCTTCGGATACATCCCTGCCGCCGGGCCGGAAGCGGCATATTTCTGCAAGCCGCGCCGTATCTGGTCGCCGGCAAACAGCAGTTGCTCCTCGCGTTCCCGCCGCTGCAGCACGGACCAGGTGCCGCCGACCTCCATCAGCAGGATGCCGACGATCGCCAGCGCCACCATCATCCCTATATAGATGCTTCCCATTTGCTTACCAGCTCGCATAATCGGTTCCATTCCTGGCGGTGCCGTCCGCGCCGCTATGCACATCGCCTATGCCGCCATCCTCATCGGTATCCAGTTGCCAGGTGTCGCGCTTGCCGGTGATCGGATCCTGCGGCAACTCACGCAGATATTTGTACGTCACCAAATCAGATAAAGAACCTGGATTGACGCCGCGATCGTCCCGGTATTTATCTATCATCTGCCGCAAAATCGTCAGGTTGTAACGCAACACCGTTTCCTGCGCCTTGGCGTGCTGGCTGAAATATTGCGGCACCACCAGGGTCATCATGGTTGCGGTAATCGCCATCACCACCAGCAATTCAATCAGCGTAAAGCCTGCCTGCCCTTGCATCTGGACAGCAAAACGCCGATATCTGCGCAGGTAACTCAAACCCCAGATCTCAATAGCCACCTTGATCACCTCAAGACGCGCATCTCCCGATGCCATTTTCCGACCAGCCGATGCTCTTCGCGGGGCCAGCAAGGCCGCAGGCGCAGATGCAATCGATGGCGCTCACCAATCCTTGTAATACGTCCCGTTCAATGCCTCCTGCGTGCTGCCGGATAACACGTCATATACATCCGCACCGGCTTCCGGCTGCTCCGGCGGGCTTTTATAACTGCGCAAGGTCCAGGTCTCGGCCGCACTGCGCTCGGGGCAGTTGCACATCGGATCGCGCGGAATGCGGCGCAAGAAAAATATTTTCCTGTTGCCCTTTAAATCCGTCTGGTCAACCACGCCGTCCACCAGCGTCTCGAGCGAAGGCGGATAGCCGCTGTCGCCTATCGTGGTCTTGATCTTGCCTGCGTCCACCTCATCCTTGTAGCGGTCCAGCGCTTGCCGGATCTGACGCAGGGAGCGGCTCAACTCAAGCTCCTTTTCACGTTTCGCCGCCAGGCCGGTGAGCGGCAGCGCTACGCTCGCCAGCAATGCCACCAGGCTCAAGGACACCAGCAATTCGATCAAGGTAAAACCTTGCCGACGCCTGTTTGCATATAAATATCCCATGGCTGCGATCCTAGGAACCGCCGTTCGGCTGCGGATTGCCGCCAGCTGCCGGTCCAGTATTCTGCGGCGGTGCTGCCACTCCATTCGAACTGTCCAGCCCATCGCTCATATTGCCGCTGGCCGGCGGATTGCCCTGGCGCGGCGGCAGCACCGCCGGCGCCTGGTTGGCGGCCGGCGTGGGCTGTATCGCAGGCGTTGCATTGACAACCGGCGGCGGCAAGGGCGTCCAACTTCCATTCATCGGCGTGCTCAACGGCGGCGGCAGGTTGGCAGCCGTACCGCCGGCGCCGTAGCCGCCGCCCGGCGCTGTAGTCAGATGCAGATTCCGGGTATGTTTCAATATCACTTCATCGGCGCTGGTGCGAGTTTCGGTGCCGGTCATGAAAGCGCCGGCGTAAGCCGCCGGCAAATCCAGGTTGCGCTCAATGCGCGGTGTGATCAGCAAAACGATTTCCGACTGATCTTGCTCGTTGCGGGTATTGCCGAACAGCGACGATCCCAGCACCGGAATGCGGCTCAACCCCGGCAAGCCGCCATTATTCTGGAAATCGGAACGGCGGATCAGACCTGCCAGCATCTGAGTCTCGTTGTTGCGGGCGGTCAGCGTGGTTTTCGCCAGGCGCGATCCCAGCACATAGGCCACGTTGCCGGTGCTGGTACGCACCTCTTTGATAATGTTGCTGACGTCCAGCGACACCTTGATGCTGACTTCGCCGCTCAAGCTGATGGTAGGCTCCACCTCCAGTTTGAGTCCCACCTCTTGATAGGAAATCGATTCGGAAGTCACCAGGTTGGCCGTGGTGGTGGTGACCACAGGCACCCGTTCGCCGATGGAAATCAGCGCCTTTTCCCGGTTGCGCACCCTGATGCGGGGGTTGGCCAGGGTCTGGGTATTGCCGCTACGCTGCAGCATATTGATTTTTATCGCCGTGTTGGCAGACGCGACTACCAGATTATCGCGGTTGAGCCGGGTAAGCGCGCCTATAGGTATGCCGCCGCCCGAAATGAGATCCCTGGAAGGTTCGATAGTGACGGATTCAGGATAGCCTATGCCAAGGTTCAACAAATCGGAACGCCCCACTTCCAGCACCTGCACATCCAGCGACACTTCCGATTGCGGCAGATCCAGCGCTTGCACCAGCCGCTCCACCACCGACATGGTGTCCTTGCTGTCGCGCACGATCACAGCACTCAGGCGCTCTTCGATAAACACTTCTTTCGGCTTGATCATCTGCTTGATTTCAGCTGCAACCACTCTCGGATCGGCATGGCTGAGATAGAAAACGCGCATCATCAGGTCGCGGTAGTCGCGGTGCTTTTCAGGACGGGCCGGATAAATCAGAAAAGTAGATCCGTTGAGCACTCTTTTTTCAAGCTGATTGGTCATCAACAAGATATTGATCGCATCCTCTGCGGTCGTATTTTCTGCAGCAATGCTGGTCACGGCGGAAGTGTTGACGTCCTTGTCGAAAATAAAACCGATGCCGGACATGCGGGAAATCAGGTCGAATATATTCGCCAGGCTTTGTCCTTTCAGCCTCAGCGACACTGGCTTGATCAGGTTACCGGCCATTACCGGCCCCGACACAGCGGTGGGGGTGAGCACCCGCATCAGACGCTCGCGCAATTCCAAGGCATCCGCATACTGCGGCTGTTCAGCCAGAATCTGCTCGACCTGCCGCAAGGCTTCAGACGGCTGGGTTTTTTCCAGGGCGGCGGCGGCCTGGAAGCGCGGGTTCAGCTGCGCAAAATTCTGTATCCTTGCGATTTCCTGCTGCGCGCCCAGGTTACCCGGATCGTATTGCAGCACCGTGCGCATGGCAGCGATTGCGCCCTCATAATTGCCTTGAGCCAGCTGCTCTCCCGATTGCCGCAGCAGCTGCGACACCAACGCCTCGGTTTTATGGTAAATCGCGCTGCGCAACTGGATATCCCCTGGATTATTCTTGAGCTCCTTCTGCAGCACGGCAATCGACTGCTCCAGGTCGCCGTCGTTCTGCAGGCGATTGCTGGTTCTCAAGGCTTGGTCCACTCCGCAACCGGACAAGCTCGCCACGCACAGAAGGCCGCACAAAAACCGCCTCTGCCATCGGTTAAAAAAAGGCATCTTGATGCAATCAGGGCGGATCATCGGGTTCCCCATCATCGTATTCTCATTGGATTGCAGACGGTGGCATGGAAATGGCGCGGGCCAAGGACACGGCGTGCCGGTTGCGCAGGTCGGTCAACTGCACCGTGGTCTTGTCCATTTTTTCAAAACGATAGTGCCCGCCAAAATTCTGATGCGGCAAAACTCTCCCCTCCATATCGCAACCTGCGCATAAAAAATAGAACTGGCCGGCTTGCTGGTCCTCCAATACCACGACCGGTCGTCCATCGTCATATTGCCATTCGCCTATTGCCTGCAAGGTGACTGCAGGCAGCGGCGGGGGCTCGCTGGCCGGCTTGGCTGGCAGCGGCGGGGGCGCCCAATTCTGGCGCGGAAACAAATCCACGGCGGCAATCGCGGAGGCCGCCGGCGCATCCTCGGCGGCGGTTTGCCGAGTGCTCTGGCCGCCCGTCGCCGGCGCAGCAGGCGCGCCCGGCAATGGACGCCGCCCGTTGCCGGCGGCAGCGCGCGCCGCATCTTTGTTTTGCCTGACTGGCGGCGGCGCTGCATCTGTCGTGTCGGCGTCGCGGCTTTGCCAGAACACATAAGCACAGGCCGCCAAGGTCAGAGCCAGTAATATTTTCAGCAACGGTGAGAGCGTCATTCCGTCACCCCCAGCAGGCTCAGGCGAATCCGCATGGCTAGCACTTCTTCGCCGATACTCTTGCGCTCGATGCTGACGCTTTCCACTTCAACGCCGGATTGCTGCATCAGCGCTGCCAGCGCCGCGCGCAAGGACACATAGCGTCCGCTCATCGGCAGTTCCACGGTGAGCCGCCGCAACTTGCCGGTTTTATCGACGCTCTGCCGATAACTCGCCTGCGTCACTTCAAATCCCTGTTCTGCCAGTATCGCGTAAGCACTTTGCACCCGGGGCATGAACTCGCTGGCTGCCGGCAATTCCGTGGTCAACGCCAATGCCACCGGTTTTGCAGCAGACAAGATGGCGACGCTTCTTTCTGCTTCGCTGCGGCGTTCACTGATTTCCTGCGCCAGCCAGCCGATATAAATCTGCCAAAACAGCAAAACCGCAATCAGGAGCAGCAATGCCGCCACGCCGGCCTTGCCCAGCTTCAGATAGGCGCGATAAAGCCAGAACTGAACGCGCCGGCCGATACTGCCGTGCGGTGCCTGTCCTGATTTACCAAAAAAGGAGAAATTCATGGCAATCCCGCTTTCAGCTTCAGCACCACCGGCTTGAACGGGTCGTTTTCCTTCTGGATGTTCTGGCTCAAGTTGACCGTCATCCCAGGCTGGCTGCCCAAGCGCTGCACAAAGGCAAAACCGCTGGCCAGGTCCCTTGCTTCCAGCGTCACATCGACGGTCTTGTTTTGCGTATCGACCTGCATGTCGAGCAGAGCGACGTCTGCATTCCAGGCTTGCGCCACGACGTCAAGCAGCGGCAATGGATCATGCTTTTGAATGAAAACCGCCTCCTGCAATTTACGTTCCGGGGCGTGCAGCACCGTCCGCCGCTGGCGCTCTTTTTGAATCAGCAAGGCATGGGCACGATTTTCGACGACGACGGTCTGTGCTTCCCGCTGCATCCAGATGCCGTATTCGCGCCATGCCAGTATCGCCATGGAAAACGCTGCCAACAGCAGGCATGGCGCCAGCCAGCCGAACCGTGTTTGCGGCCGCAAAAAATCCAGCTGAGGATCGAGCTGCGCCAAATTTGCATTGAGCCGCCAGCGCCGCAGGAGATTCATGACGATGCCTCCTGCAGCCAGGGATGCGCCGCCCCCAGATGGATAAATGCCATGCCAGCTTCCCGTGCGCGCGGCAAATCGGCGGTTGTGCCGCTAGCCAGCAGCAACGGCGGCGACAGCACCGCATTCGATACCGCCGCTGCGACCGCCATGCCGTCCAGCAGGGTATCCTCGGGTAAAGTGCGCATGCCGCAGACCGCTTGCCACTGGCCTCGTTGCCGGAACAGGCATTCCAGCACGCCCGGCTGCGGCAGGCCCAGCACGCAATCGTCCTCCAGCATGCGCTTATGGCGCTTCACCGCAGCCGCCAGTAAAGACAAGCATGAAATCAAACGCAGCTTATGCAGCTGAGCCAATGTCCGCAGGCCGTCCAGCAGGGCGGCATCGATTGCCGCGGCCAGCCTTGGCTGCTCATAGCCGGCTGGATCGATCACAATCTGCCAATGCGCGCTGGCCTGGTCGCCGCCAAATTGATCGTCGAACATGGCGCGCGCATATTCCTGCCAATCGGCGGTACTGCTCAGGCCGCCTTGCCAGGGCAAGACGACATGGCGCACATAAGGATAGCCAAGCAGCACCGTCAAGCTGTCCAGCTGCCTGATCCTGCCGCGCAATGCGTGCTCAAACGCATGGGCGGCCATGCTCAGCGGTTCAAACTCCTCTCCGGCAGCCGCCGGCAATCCATGTTCGCCATCATCCCGGTATGCGGCGCGGCTGACATCGTGCTCGGAGGCCAAAGCCGAACGGCTGATCCACATGACGCTGCGCTCCTGCAGCAGCAACAGATGGCGCAGCGCCAATGGCGCGGCTGTGCGCATGACCGGACGGTCAATAGAGGGCGAGGACACGATGCACCTCCTCCAATGTCGTCACGCCGGCGGCGGCGCTGGCTAATGCAATCTCGCGGATAGTGACATGGCCCTCGGCGCGCGCCATGTCGCGCAGCGTTCCCGCGGACACGCGCTTTAGCAAGCCCTCCTTGAGCGTATCGCTCACGCGCAGCACCTCGGCAATGGCAATACGCCCGCGGTAACCGGTATGGCGGCAGGCTTCGCAGCCCTTGCCGGCGCGATACGTCGCACCTTCCTGCGGGCTCAGGCGGGCCGCCTTGACCAGGACAGGATCGGGAGCGACCGCCGTACCGCACGCGTCGCAAACGCACCGCACCAACCGCTGCGCCACGACGCCATTCAAAGCCTCGACAAAACTGGCTGGCTCGACCCCCATGAAGAGAAACCGCTCCAGCACATTAAACGCCCCGTTCGCATGGATCGAGGACAGCACCAGATGTCCGGTCAATGCCGCCTGCACGGCGATGCCCGCGGTTTCACCGTCGCGGATTTCGCCGACCAGGATGGTGTCCGGATCATGCCGCAGAATCGAACGCAGGCCGCGGGCGAACGTCAACCCTTTTTTGTCATTGACCGGTATTTGCAGAATGCCTGGCAATTCATATTCCACCGGGTCTTCGATCGTGATGATCTTTTTTTCGCCCGTATTGGATTCCGACAGCGCAGCATACAGTGTGGTGGACTTGCCGCTGCCGGTCGGGCCGGTCACCAGCAGCATGCCGTAAGGTTCGGACGACAGCAGCTGGATCTTGTCTATGGTTTCTTGCGGCAGGCCAAGGGTGCTCAGTTTAAGAGACTCGCCGCGCGCGCTTTTGTCAAGCACGCGCATGACTGCATCTTCGCCATGGATGCTGGGCATGATGGAAACGCGCAAGTCGATGTCCCGCCCTTGTATCCTTACCTTGAAACGGCCATCTTGCGGCACGCGGCGCTCACCGATATCCAGGCTGGACAACACCTTTATCCGCGACAAGGCCTGCTCTGCCGTGTCGACGCCATGCGCCTGGCTGATATTTTGCAAGACGCCGTCGATGCGGTACTTGATGACCAGGCCATCCGCCGTGCTTTCGACATGGATATCGCTGGCACGCAATTGCAAGGCGTCGAACAGCATGGAATTAACCAGCCGCACCACCGGACTTTCATCCCGCGCAATACTGCTGGCGGAAATTTCAGGTGCGGCGTTGACGCTGTCGGCGCCGTCTCCGCTATCGTCAAACTGCATCATCGTGCGTTCGCTTTTTTCCGCGGAACGCAATTGGTCCTGTACTGCGCCGGGAACGCTCATGGCCAAGTGCATGCTCTTGGCGGCACTGTGCAATTGCGCCCAGTTCCTGGTCGGCGACGACAAAGGATCTGCGAACACAAGATAAGCAATACCGTCGATTTCTATCGGCAGCACCGCATGCGATATCGCATCGGGCAGACTCAAGACGTCAAAGCGCCAGTTCGATGCCAGGTGTTCTGCCGCAATCGGCGTCATGCCCAGAGCGCGGGCAATTTGCGGCAAGCGTTCCGGCGCGTCCTGCAATAGCGCCGCAAGGTACTCTCCGGGAGCTGCACCTTGTTGTTTCGCCTCCGCCAACCATTGCTGCATTGTGTTCATGGATTCTCCGCAGATGAATCAGGCCACTGGCTGCACCGTCACGTCCTAGGCAATATCGCGAACTGTTTTTTGTTCCGGCGCTCCGTCCTGCAGCGCCAAAATCGTCTTTTGCATATCTCCGGCCAGCGCCGGAACTTTCAGGGTGCGCGACGAAGCGGCGGCGCCGCTCGCGCGCCAACATCAGATTCGTGCATCCTGCCGGCAGCCGAAACCGGCTTTGGATGGCGTCGCCATGAAAACTTGGATGCATTTCATGTCGCCCCCATTTCCGAGGCAGACCGGATTTTCCGGCTAACCCTGGATGCTTCCCGCCAATTCGAAAATCGGCAGGTACAGCAGGAACACAATCAATCCGATCAAGCTTCCCACCACAAGCATCAATATCGGTTCAAATACCTTGCTGAATACTTCGATCGCGCGCTCCAGTTCTTCGTCATGGAACTGCGCAATGCGTTCGCACATGGCGGCAATTTCCCCGCTCTTCTCGCCTACCCGCAGCAAGCGCTCCGACACCGATGTCGTCAAATGGAAAGCCGCCAGGGTGGACGACATCGGCTTGCCCGATTTGATCGTCGCCAGCGCCCCTTCCAGATCCCCCTGCCGCTCCACAGGCAGCATGCGGCCGGCCAATTCGAACGAAGCGATAATCGACAAGCCGCCCGACAGCAGCATCCCCATGGTGCGGTACAAGCGCGCCAGCACGAATAGATTGCGTTGTTCGCGCAAGCGCGGAATGCGCCAAAACAAGCCGCCAATCCATTGTTTGAAAGCCGCCGTGCGCACTAGAAAAAACAAGCCGCCAATTGCCAGCGCGATGCCCATGGCGAGTTCCCATCCCCGGTTGGCCACCAGCTCCCCCCACCACACCATGAACCGGGCGGTGGCAGGCAAATTGTTCATGCTGCTGAACACCGTGGAAAAGCGCGGGATCACGAAGAACAATAAAAACAGCAGGATCAGGCCGCCGATCGACAGCACGATGACGGGATACATCAAGGCGCCGCTGACCCGTTTGCGCACAGCTTCAAGATGCGCTTCGTAATGGTGGTAACGGCGCAGCGCCGTCGCCAGTTGACCGCTATGCTCGGATGAGGCGGCGGTGGCCACCAGCAAGGGCGGAAATACCGTCGGCCGCAGGGCCAGCGCCTTGGAGAAGGTTTGCCCTCGGTACATGGCATCGAGCAATTCGTTCAAAACGTTTTGCGCTATGCCGCGCGCGGCTTTTTCGCGTAAGGTCTCGATAGCTTCGACCAAGGTCAGGCCAGCGTCGAGCAGCACCACCAGTTCTTGAATAAACAGCCCGAGCGCAAATTTCTGACGGCGCCGCAACGACGACGGCATGCGCGTACGCAGGGACAATACACGCGCACCATCGGCCTGCAAGCGCTGCCGCGCTTCGGCATCGCTTTGCGCCGAAATCTGCAGCGTCTGTATTGTTCCCTGGCGCAGAATACGCGCCTCAAAGTCGCGCATTCTTTACTCCTGATAACGGGCTGAGCGCATGGCGGCCAGCTGTTTTTCAGTTTCTCTGGCCGCAATCAGCACGTCGCGCTGGCGCAGCAGGACGCCGTAATGGCGCCAAACCTTTTGCGCATAACGCTCGCGCAAAAAACCTCGATCAGACGCGCCGCCGGCATTATAGGCGCCGACAGCTTGCCATCCGTAACCCATTTTTTGAATAAATTGCGCCAGTATCCAAGCCCCGGCCATGATCGAGGTGCAGGCTTCCGTGCTCAAGCGTGCCTCGGTAATGCCGAAGCTGGCCAGCCGCGGCAAATGACGGCTGTTGATTTGCATCAATCCGATATCGTAGCTGCCGTCCAGGTTGATGTTGCGCGCATCGTTGCGCAGCCCTGACTCTACTTCGGCGATGGCATACAGCAGCAGCGGATCGATATGGTAACGTTCCGCTGCTTCCTGCCAGCATTGCGCTTGCGCCGAGGCAGCGCCCAGCGCCATGCCGGATGACAGGGCAAGACAAACAAGGCCTCGCAGCGCCCACTTGCAGCCGTCAAAATCCGTACACCAGATCTGCCGCATCTCCCGTCCCGCCTTCCTTGCCATCGCTGCCATAGGAAATCACTTCACCTTCGTGAGCCGCGCCGGGGTTCTTCCAGACATATGCATGTCCCCACGGGTCCTCAGGTATTTTTGGCATATAAGGTCCATGCCATTTATTTTCGCCGACAGGCTGTGCAGCCAGCGCTGCCAATCCTTGCTGCTCGCTCGGATAATGCCCGGTATCGAGGCGATACTGGCCAAGCGCGTCGCCGATGGTTTTCATTTGTGCGTTAGCCGTTTTTATCTTGGCTTTATCTACCTGTGAAAACAATTTCGGCCCGACATAACCTGCCAGCAGCGCAATAATCAGCAAAACCACCAGCAATTCAAGCAGGGTGAAACCTTGCTCATGCCGCTTCGATAAACGCCACGCTCGCTTGCTCATCCCGCCTCCTCAGCATTCCTGCGCTGTTATGGCACCTCGAGTACTGACAAAGTAAGCAACTATTACTGCTCAAAAAACTGCAAACAGCATTCGAATATTGAAATAAATTTCCACGAGGTAAATTTTTATACATCAAGCCATACGAATAATCAATAATTGTTTGCATTAAACAACATTCACGATCGTCCTTTTTTACAGGCAAGGCATCCGCAATATAAGAACTGCCAAGGTGAGCAGATTCCGCATGCCGCTGCGCCTGCCCGGCCTGTCGCTGGCGCAGCAAATGCTATTTGGATGACGCTGAATCCGTGCCCGCCCGCACAATAAAAAAAGCCGCGGCAGTTTTACCTGCCGCGGCTTTTTTACAAAGACAGCCGACGCTTACTCGACTGCCTTCACCATATCTTCAATCACCTTCTTGGCGTCGCCGAACACCATCATGGTCTTGTCCATGTAGAACAGTTCGTTGTCGAGCCCGGCGTAGCCGGCAGCCATCGAGCGCTTGTTGACGATCACGGTCTTGGCTTTATAGACTTCCAGGATAGGCATGCCGGCAATCGACGATTTCGGATCCTTGGCGGCCGGGTTGACAACGTCGTTGGCGCCCAGCACCAGCACCACGTCGGCCTGGGCGAATTCGCCGTTGATGTCTTCCATTTCAAACACCTGGTCGTAAGGCACTTCGGCTTCCGCCAGCAGCACGTTCATGTGGCCAGGCATGCGCCCCGCCACCGGATGGATCGCGTATTTGACGATCACGCCCTTGTGCGTCAGCTTCTCGGTCAGCTCCTTCAAGGCATGCTGGGCGCGCGCCACCGCCAGGCCGTAGCCGGGGACGATGATGACGGTTTCCGCATTGCCCATCAGGAAAGCCGCATCGTCGGCCGAGCCGGACTTGACCGGCCGCTGCTGTTGTGCCGCGCCGCCGGCGGCAGCCGCCGCATCGCCGCCGAAGCCGCCCAGGATCACGTTGAAGAACGAGCGGTTCATCGCCTTGCACATGATGTAAGACAGGATCGCACCGCTGGAGCCGACCAGCGAACCGGCGATGATCAGCATCGAGTTGTTCAGCGAAAAACCGATGCCGGCAGCGGCCCAGCCGGAGTAGCTGTTGAGCATCGACACCACCACCGGCATGTCGGCGCCGCCGATCGGGATGATGATCAGCACGCCGAGGATGAAGGCAATCAGCGCCATCAGGATGAACGGCAGCCAGGCCTGGGTCAGCACAAAAATGATGCCGAGGCCGATCATCGCCACCGCCAGCAGCAGGTTGATGAAATGCTGGCCGCGGAAACTCACCGGCGCGCCCTGGAACAGGCGGAATTTATACTTGCCCGACAATTTGCCGAAAGCGATCACCGAACCGGAGAAGGTAATCGCGCCGACGAAGGTGCCGATGAACAGCTCGATGCGGTTGCCCGCAGGCAGCGCCTCGCCGTGTGCGGCAATGCCGAAAGCCCACGGCTCCGACACCGCGGCAACCGCGATACACACCGCCGCCAGGCCGATCAGCGAGTGCATCGCCGCCACCAGTTCCGGCATCTTGGTCATCTCCACCCGCTTGGCCAGCATGGCGCCGATGCCGCCGCCCACCACCACGCCGCCGGCCACCAGCCAGAAACCGAGGCCGGCTCCCTGCGATTCCGCCTTCAGCTTGACGATCAGGGCGATCGTGGTGACGACCGCGATCGCCATGCCGCTCATGCCGAAGACATTACCGCGCCGCGCCGAAGACGGATGCGACAAACCCTTGAGCGCCTGGATGAAGCAGACCGAGGCGATCAGGTACAACAAGGTCACCAGGTTCATGCTCATTGCTGCGCTCCCTCTTTGGCGGCAGGTTTTGCCTTAGGCTCTTTTTTCTTGAACATTTCCAGCATGCGCTGGGTCACCAGGAAGCCGCCGAATACATTGACGGCCGCCAGCGCCACCGCCAGCGTGCCGGCGACCTGGCCGACGATGCCTTCGGTCAGGCCGGCCGCCAGCATGGCGCCGATGATGATGATGGCCGAAATGGCGTTGGTGACCGCCATCAGCGGCGTATGCAATGCCGGTGTAACGGTCCAGACCACGTGGTAGCCGACGTAGATCGCCAGTACGAAAATGATCAGGTTGGTGATGGTGTGCGTGACTTCCATGGTTTCCCCTTGATAGAAGGACAGCGTTGCCGATTTGCCCAGTTGCCTTTCGGCATTCGCCTTAGATTTTCTTGAGGCCGGTGATCCGGTTGTTGTCGTCGACAAACACCACTTTCGGCACATGGCTGCTGGCCTCTTCATTCGAAAGCGGGGCATAGGTGCAGATGATCAGCAGGTCGCCCAGGTGGGCGCAGCGCGCAGCGGCGCCGTTCAGCGAAATTTCGCCGCTGCCGCGCTTGCCGCGGATCGCGTAGGTCGAGAAACGCTGGCCGTTGTTGACGTTGTACAGCTCGATTTTTTCAAACTCGCGGATGTCCGCCGCTTCCAGCAGGTCTTCATCTATCCCGCAGGAGCCCTCGTAGTGCAGGTCAGCTTGGGTAACGGTTGCGCGGTGGATCTTGGCGCGCAGCATGATGCGTTGCATATCTTGTTTCTCCAGTTTTACGAAGCCGCCGGCCGCAGCCGGCTGCCCCTTTTTACAGCCATTGATTAAATCGGTTCTTGTCTTGCGCAGCTTGTTTGCGCACTTGTTTACGTCGCTTATTTGCGCAGCACTTCGCCGCCGCTGCACAGCAAGGTGGCGGCCACGATATCGTCCTCGCGGTTGATCACCAGGCCGCCTTCGGCGTTGATGATCAGCTTGAGGAAATCGAGCAGGTTGCGCGCATACAGCGCCGAAGCATCGGCCGCCACCAGCGCCGCCAGGTTGCCTTCGCCGATGATGTGGACGCCATGCTTGATGACGGTCTTGCCGCTTTCCGACAAGGGACAGTTGCCGCCCTGGTCGACCGCCATGTCGAGGATCACCGAACCCGGCTTCATTGCCTTGACGGTGTCTTCGCCGATCAGCACCGGCGCTTTGCGGCCGGGGATCAGGGCGGTGGTGATGATGATGTCGGCCTGCTTGGCGCGTTCGTGCACCAGCTCAGCCTGGCGCCGCATCCAGTCAGCCGGCATCGGCCGCGCATAACCGCCGACGCCCTGGGCGATTTCCTTTTCCTCATCGGTGATGAAAGGCACGTCCAGGAATTTTGCGCCGAGCGACTCGATCTGCTCCTTGACCGCGGGCCGCACGTCGGAAGCCTCGATCACCGCGCCCAGGCGCTTGGCGGTGGCGATCGCCTGCAAACCGGCAACGCCGGCGCCCATGATCAGCATGCGCGCCGCCTTGACGGTACCGGCGGCGGTCATCAGCATCGGCATGAAGCGCTGGTAGGTATTGGCCGCCATCAGCACGGCCTTGTAGCCGGCGATATTGGCTTGCGACGACAGCACATCCATCGATTGCGCGCGCGACGTGCGCGGCGCCGCTTCCAGTGCAAACGCGGTCAGTCCATGGCTTGCCATAACAGCAATATTGTCGGCATCAAAAGGATTCAACATGCCGACCACGACCGTGCCGCTTTTCAGCAAGGCCAGTTCATCGGCGCCGGGAGCGCGTACCTTGAGCACGGTTTCAACGCCGAACGCCGCGGCGGCGGTGACTATCTCGGCGCCTGCTGCGGCGTAGGCTTCATCGGGAATGCTGGATGAAATGCCTGCGCCGGACTGCACCAGTACCTGGTGCTTGGCTGCCACCAGCTTCTTTACCGTCTCCGGAGTCGCAGCAACCCGGGTTTCGCCAGGCCGCGTCTCGGCGGGAATGCCGATTTTCATGTACTTCTCCCACTATGTTAAGAATTCTTGGATTTGCCGAGGACGGGATAACTCGCCACGCCCCCAGGCCAGGCGGCGCTTAAATGCTGCCCTGCAAATTAGGTGTATGGAATCTTACACGGAAAAATTGCGGCTCAACAACCAGAGGTCTTGATGTAGGTTATTTATCCTAAAATTAATCCTCCGTTGTGAATATGGCTACAATCACACCCGCTTTCTGTGCTAGGGCCCGTTCATTGCCTTGAGCCGCTTCCCATCGAAAACCGGCAGGCAAGTTAAAATATCGGATTAACCGAGGAATTTATGACTGACGTTTGGAAACCTTCCGTCACAGTTGCCGCGATCATAGAGCGCGACGGCCGCTTCTTGCTGATTGAAGAAGCGACCAGTGACGGCATCCGCATCAACCAGCCAGCCGGCCATCTCGATCCCAACGAGTCGCTGGTGCAGGCGGTCGTGCGCGAAACGCTGGAAGAAACCGCGCATGACTTCACCCCTACCGCGCTGGTTGGCATGTATATGGCGCGTTATGTATCGGCGCGTACCGGCCAAGCGGTCACTTACTTGCGATTCGCCTTCTGCGGCGATCTAGGCGCTCGGCATGAGCAGGCGCTCGACCATGGCATCTTGCGCACCTTGTGGATGTCGCGCGACGAACTGGCGGCTTGCCCGGAACGCCACCGCAGCCCGCAAGTGCTGCTGTGCATCGACGATTACCTGCGCGGCCAGCGCGCGCCGCTGACCATGCTCAACACCCATCCCAGCGCTTGCGGAGCGGCCCATGTCTAATAAAAAACGTGTGGTGATCGGCATGTCGGGCGGGGTCGACTCCTCGGTGTCGGCCTGGATGCTGAAGCAGCAGGGCTACGAAGTGATCGGCCTGTTCATGAAGAACTGGGAAGACGACGACGATTCCGAATACTGCTCGACGCGGCAGGACTGGATCGATGCGGTCAGCGTGGCCGACGTGATCGGGGTCGATATCGAAGCGGTCAATTTTGCCGCCGAGTACAAGGACCGGGTATTCGCCGAATTCCTGCGCGAGTACCAGGCTGGGCGCACGCCGAACCCGGATGTGCTGTGCAATGCCGAAATCAAGTTCAAGGCATTCCTCGACCACGCCATGAAGCTGGGCGCCGACCTGATCGCCACCGGCCATTACGCGCGCGTGCGGCAGGCCGGTTCCGGCCGCTTCGAACTGTTGAAAGCGGTCGACGCCAGCAAGGACCAAAGCTATTTCCTGCACCGGCTGAACCAGTCGCAACTGTCGCGGACCTTGTTCCCGCTGGGGGAAATCCAGAAAACCGAGGTGCGCAAGATCGCCGAGCAGATCCAGTTGCCGAATGCCAAGAAGAAGGACTCGACCGGCATCTGCTTCATCGGCGAACGGCCGTTCCGCGAATTCCTGAACCGCTACCTGTCTTATAAGCCGGGGCCGATGAAGACCCCCGACGGCGATGTGGTGGGCGAACACGTCGGCTTGAGTTTTTACACGCTGGGCCAGCGCAAGGGCATTGGCCTGGGCGGCATGAAGACGCACAAGAATGCCGGCGGCGATAGCGATCCCTGGTATGTCGCCAGGAAAGATGTGGAAAACAACACCTTGTACATCGTCCAGGGGCATGATCATCCGTGGCTGTTGTCGTCGACGCTGCAGGCCGGCCAGCTCAGCTGGGTCGCGGGAGAAGCGCCGGACAGCGGCCAGCTGTCGGCCAAGACACGCTACCGGCAAGCCGACATGGCCTGCGCGTTTGACAGCCTTCAGCTGCCTGGAACGGAAAATTTCGCGCTCAGGTTCAGCGATCCGCAGTGGGCTGTCACCCCGGGGCAATCCGCGGTGCTGTACGACGGCGATGTCTGTCTCGGCGGCGGCATCATCGAATCGTCCGGCAACATCGCCTGATTCCCGGTTTTTTCCTGGTTTTGCATCTTCCTGGTGCAAAACCAGCGTTCCTCTACAGCCGGCTGCCCCGGCCTGCATCGATTCCCGCTTCTGCTTAACGTGGTTTGGTTGCGCACCGCACCAAAAAGTTCCTTTTTATTATTGCCATTTAAGGAATAGTCAATTTCCAATATGACCATTTATTGTTGATCGTGAAGCCTCTACACTTGCTTCATCGATGGGCGCAACACACAAGCAATATCAACCAATGCAAGTGCGCCGCTCACCGAGGCAGGACCCGACGGGCTGCACAACGCCTGTTCCGCCGAGCCCGGTGCCATCAACCACTTATCGGAGAAAAACATGAACACGAAACAAATTATTGCAGGTCTCGCAATTTTGGCTGCCGCTGGCAGCGCCTTGGCCGACGCTCCATATCCACCTGAAACACCGTTCGTTTCGACCAAATCGCGCGCCGATGTCCAGGCCGAACTGGTGCAAGCCCAGAAAGACGGTTCGCTGACCGTGGCCCGCAACCAGTATCCTGTGGTGGCAGCCGTAGGCCAGCCGGAAACCCGCGCTGACGTAGTCAGCCAGCTCGACAAGGCAGAGCCATCAGTCTATAGCGGCAACTAAGCTGTAAAAGCATCTGATGCGACACTGATCCAGCGAGTTTCAGAGTTACACAAAACGCCAGCTTTGCTGGCGTTTTGCTATTATTCGGTCATATCCTCGTTCACCGCGTAACCCGGGGTTTTAGTGTAGTGCAAGGCGCTGCTGCAAATTGGCGTTCAGACCTCTCTACTCATCACAATGTGGGTTCACATGCGGTTATTTTCTCTCTCTCGGCGTCACCCTTCGGCCAAGCTGCTGCTGGCCTGCTCACTGGCACTCCTGCTCAGCGCCTGCGCCGACTTTTCAGGCATCGACAAGCAATCCAGATTAACCGAAGGCAATTCGCTTGCGGGCGGCGTCGCACTGGCCAACCTGGGCAAGACCGCATGGCCGACCAGCGCCTGGTGGCAAAGTTATCGCGATCCGCAACTGGACGCCCTGGTGCAGCAGGCGGTGGCCGGCAACCCCAGCCTGAAGATCGCCCAGGCGCGCATCCGCCAGGCTTCGTCGCTGGCCGGCGTGGCCCGCGCCGCCACCCTGCCCAAGGTCGGCGCCGAAGCGACCAGCACGCGCGGCTTGTACTCTTCCGAATACATCTTCCCGCCGCCGCTGGGCGGCAGCTGGAACTGGGACAATGAAATCACCGTCAAGGCCAGCTACGACCTCGACCTGTGGGACAAGGACCGCAGCGCGCTGGAATCGGCGCTCGACAACGTCCACGTCAGCGCCGCCGAAGCCCGCAGCGCCCAGCTGAACCTGGAAGTGGCGGTAGTGCGCGGCTACCTGCAGCTAGCGACGCAATTCGCGTTGCGCGATATCGCCGTCACCACGCTGGCGCAGCAAACCTTGATCGCCAGCTTCGCCCAGCGCAGGCTGGCGGCGGGCCTCGGCACCCGGCTGGAAGTCAGCCAGGCCGAAACCGCGTTGCCGGACGCGCGCGCCAACATCGAGAAAATCGATGAAAACATTGCCCTGCTGCGCAACCAGATCGCGGCCTTGAGCGGCAAGGGTCCCGGCAGCGGCGAGACGATCCAGCGGCCGCAACTGGCGGCGCGCCTGGCCGGCGCCGACAGCAGCACGCCGCTCGCCATAGGCTTGCCCGACAACGTGCCGGCGCACTTGGTCGGCCGCCGCCCTGACGTGATCGCGCAGCGCTGGCGGGTGCAAGCCATGGACAAGAATATCGATGCCGCCAAGGCAGCGTTCTACCCGGACATCAACATCTCCGCCTTCGCCGGCCTGCAAGCGCTCGGTTTCACCAACTTCCTCAGCGCCGCCTCCGCGGTGCGCGGCGCCGGACCGGCGATTTCGCTGCCGATCTTTGAAGGCGGCCGCCTGCGCGCCAACCTCGGCGCCCAGACTGCCGCGTTCGACGCCGCCGTCGAAAGCTACAACAATACGCTGGTGCAAGCGCTGCAAAGCGTGGCCGACCAGATCGTCAAGCTGAAATCGCAGCAACAGCAGCGCGCGCAGTCGGAACAAGCGCTGGCGCTGTCGAAGCAATCGTACGACCTGGCGATGCGCGGCTACCAGGCCGGGCTGACCGCCAATATCAACGTGATCCAGACCCAGCTGGTCCTGCTGCAGCAGCAGATACGCGTAGCGCAGGTCCGCGCCAGCTACCTGGATAACTGGGCGCAGCTGATGCAGGCGCTGGGCGGCGGCCTGGGCGACGATTTGCCGCAGCCGGCCGATGCCGTGGCGGCAGGAAAATAAGCAGCGCCGACCATGAGCGAGATTGCAAGCAACCGCGAAAGCTGGCTGGACCACCTGAAGCATGCCGCCGTCAGCTGGCTGGAAGGCCATGGCCAGGACCTGCTGTATGTCAGCAAGATCCTGCTGGCGACCCTGCTGGCGCTGGGCCTGTCGCTGCTGTTCGACCTGTCCAAGCCGGGCACCGCGATGATTACCGTGGTCATCGTGCTGCAGCCGCGCAGCGGCCTGGTGCTGGCCAAGGGCTTTTATCGTTTCATCGGCACCTCGGTCGGCGTCATCATGTCGATCATCCTGGCCGCCTCGTTTTCCCAGCAGCCGGTACTGTTCCTGGCGGCAGGCGCCTGCTGGCTGGCTTTCTGCACCGCCGGCTCGACCATCTTCCGCAATTTCCAGTCGTACGCCTTCGTGCTGGCCGGCTACACGCTGGTCATCGTCGGCCTGCCGGCGGCGCTGCAGCCGGACCAGGCTTTCGACATCGCCATGACCCGCCTGAGCGAAGTGATGCTGGGCCTGCTCTGCGCCGGGGTGGTCAGCGACGTGCTGTTTCCCAAGCGCCTGTCCGATGTCCTGCTGCTGACGGTGCGCAAGCGTTTCGCCGATTTCAAGACCTTCATCGCGCTGGATGACGTAGTCCCCAGTTCCCGGCCAGCGCGCGAACGCATGGTGCTGCGTTTTATCGGCGAAGTGATTTCCCTTGAAGCGCTGCGCACCTCGTCGGTATTCGAAAGCGCGACCGGGCATCTGCAAAGCCTGCAGCTAAGGCAGCTGAACAACGCTTTCATGACGGCGTCCACCACCTTCCACTCGCTCGACCAGCTGTTCGGCCGCCTGCAAGCCGGCGGCAAACTGAGCACGCTGGACGCCTTGCTGATGGAATATAAAGCCATCGTGCGCGCCCTCTCCAGCCAGGACCGCACGCAGCTGGCGCAAGTGCGCCTCGCGCTGCCGCAGCGTCTGGCCGCCTTGCGCCGGGGCCTGGCAACAGCCAACGGCAGCGCCGGCGACAGCAGCCACGTGCTCGATTTCGACTCCGCCGCCGAGCTGCTGGCAAGGTTCGCCGATGAGCTGCAGGTCTATGCAAGGATCCACGCCGTCGTAATCCAGACTGAAATGCACATGCCCGACGACGTCCAGCTGCCCGCGCACTACGTCGCGCGCACCGACCCGACGCTGGTGCTGACCTCGGCGCTGCGGGCCGCGATCGGCTTCGGCATATCGTCGCTGTTCTGGATCGAATCGGGCTGGGTGTCCGGCGCCGATGCGGTAGTCATGGCGACGGTTGTCAGCGCCCTGTTTGCCGCCGCCCCATCGCCCATCAAGATCGTGCGGCAATTCATGATCGGCGGCGCGCTGGGCGGCTTTTTCGGTTTCCTGTCGGCCTACTGCCTGCAATCGCAAGCCGAAAATTTCGCCATGCTGTGCATCGCGCTGGCGCCCTTCATCCTGATCGGCGCCTGGCTCACCACCACCAGGAAATACTCTGGCATCGGCACCGGCATACTGCTGTTTTTCTTTTCCTACGCCAGCATCGGCAGCAACTACCAGTTCGACATGCCGGCGCTGCTCAACGGCATGGCCGGCGGCTTGATCGGGGTCGCCGTCGCCTCGGTCCTGTACCAGGTCATCGATCCTTCCGACAGCCGCTGGATCAAGCGCCGCCTGGCGCGCGCCCTGCGGCGCCAGGTGGAGGAAGCCTGCAGCCGGCCGCTGCCCGGTTTGCTGGGCCGCTTTGAAAGCGGCACCCGCGACCTGCTGTCGCGCTTTGCGATTACCCACTCGCTGGATAACCCCGACGACCGCGACATCATGACCTGGCTGCTGTCGGTGCTGGAAACCGGGCGCGCCGTGATCCAGCTGCGCCAGGAAATGCTGGCCGTCACGGACCGGCAAGCGCACGACCGGATCGAGCAATCCATACGCGGCATCGCCTATCTGTTTGCCCGCCCCAGCCAGGCGCGCTTGCGCGCCGCACTCGACGCCGTGCTGGCGGCGATCGCCGTGTGCGGCGCACTGCCCGCGGTGCTGGCCAACCTGCACCTGATGCGCGGCGCCATGCTGGAACGCGTCACCGTGCTGACGCCGGCCGAAACCTCAACCATCACTTCGGAGACTTGACCATGCCGCGCGAAATCGCACTCCTCGATGCGCTCATCCCGACCTTGCTGCTGGTGTTCATCGGCTGCCTGTTCCTGCAGATGGCGATCGACTGGATCTTCACCCGCCTGGGCCTGTTCCGTTACGTCTGGCATCCCAGCCTGTTCCGGATCGCCCTGTTCTTTTGTATTTTCGGCGGCGCCGGACTGCTGCTGCACGCTACCTGACTTGCCATAAAAATTCGCCGTAAAAATTTACCTTTAGGCCGACATGAAATCCTCAAGCATTATAAAAACCCTGCTGCAAGTGGCGATTACGCTGATTGTGGTCCTGATTGCCTTCTTGCTGGTGCGCGCGCTGTGGGACCGCTACATGAATACGCCCTGGACCCGCGACGGCCGGGTGCGCGCCGACGTCATCAGCGTCGCCGCCGACGTCTCAGGGATCGTGGTGGCGGTGCCGGTGGCCGACAACAGCTATGTCCACAAAGGCGACCTGCTGATGAAGATCGATCCGGCGCGCTACGCGCTGGCGCTGGCGCAAGCCGAAGCGACGGTGGCTGAACGGCGCATCGGGCTGAGCACCAAACAGCGCGATGCGGCGCGCCGCGCCAAACTGGATGGCGACGTGATTTCCAATGAAAACCGTGAAAATTCGAGCGCCGATGCGTCCGCCGCCCAGGCCCAGTACCAGGCCGCCCTGGCGGCGCGCGACAGCGCCAGGCTGAACCTGGACCGCACCGAAATCCGGGCCACGGTGGACGGCTGGATCACCAACCTCAACGTGCATGCCGGCGATTTCGCCCAGGCCGGCACGCCCAAGCTGGCGGTGATCGACGCCAATTCGTTCTGGGTGTACGGTTATTTCGAAGAGAACAAGCTGCCCTTGATGAAAGTCGGCGACGCCGTCGACATGCGCCTGCTCGGCAGCGAACAGCTGATCGGCGGCCATATCGACAGCATCTCGCGCGGCATCACCGATCGCGACAATGCGCTGGGCAGCTACGGCCTGGCCAACGTGAATCCCAGTTTCAACTGGGTCCGGCTGGCGCAGCGCGTGCCGGTGCGCATCCATATCGACAAGGTGCCGGACGGCATCACGCTGGCGGCAGGCATGACTTGCACCGTGATTGTCAAACCCGGGGAGCGGCCGGCGGCAAAACCGCAAAAATGATACGAGGCAGGCAGCGCAAGGAATCGCCCGCACCCGCACAGCCAATACCGGCTTCTTCAATCCTTGTCCGGCTGATGGAAATAATCTGCCATCAAAAACGACACCGTGCGCGCTTTGTCTGCCGCGAAAAATGCGTGTAACAACAGAGGAGATTTGACTTAAAATCAACGGCAATCCGTTATCGCGTAAACTGCCGCGGCAGGTCCGGTCCGAAGCTGCTTTTCCGCTGCCTTGCCGGATTGCCGAAACAGCATAAAACCAGGATACCCATACCCATCTTCAGGAGGCGCATGAGCGCTGCACCATCACAACATGCCGACCTGAACCCGCCGCCCGCGGCCAAACGCGCGTACCTGGCGGACCTGGTAGCCGGGCTGTCGATCGCCGGCCTGCTGCTGCCCGAGGCGGTCGCCTATTCCAGCATCGCCAACCTGCCGCCGCAAACCGGGGTGATCGCGCTGTTTGCCGGCCTGCTTTGCTACGGCCTGTTCGGCAGCAGCCGCTTTGCCATCGTCTCCGCCACCTCCTCCTCCGCAGCTGTGCTGGCGGCAGCCACGGCATCCATGGCAAACGGCGACACCGGCTTGCGCATGACGCTGGCGATCGGACTGGTGATGATTACCGGGCTGTTTTTCCTGCTGGCCGGCCTGGCGCGCATGGGCGGCGTCACCGATTTCATCGCCAAGCCGGTATTGCGCGGTTTTGCCTTCGGCCTGGCGCTGGTCATCATTTTCAAGCAGTTTGCCGGCGTCGTCGGCGTGCATCCGGCGCATAGCGACATGACGCGCTTCATCCCTGAAATGGCGATGCAGGTCGGCCGCTGGAACTGGATCAGCGTCGCCGTGATGGCGGCCGCGCTGGCCTTGCTGTATCTGTTTGCGCGCCTGCGCCGGCTGCCGGGCGCGCTGCTGGTGATCGTCATCGGCGTCGCCGCCGGCCAGTGGCTGGATTTGACCCGGTATGGCGTCGGCCTGGTCGGCAGCATCCACCTGCAGCTGGCGACGCCGACGCTGCCCCTGCTGTCGCGGGCCGACTGGCTGCGCCTGGGCGAACTGGGCTTTGCCATGGGCATGATCCTGTACGCCGAGTCGTATGGCGCCATCCGCAGCTTCGCCATCAAGCATGGCGATACGGTGGCGCCCAACCGCGACCTGCTGGCGCTGGGCGCCTCCAACCTGCTGTCCGGCCTGTTCCACGGCATGCCGGTCGGCGCAGGTTATTCCGCCACCTCCGCCAATGAAGCCGCCGGCGCCACCTCACGCCTGTCGGGCTGGGTGGCGGCGCTGGTGATGCTGGCGATCGTCCTGACCTTGCTGCCCGCCATCGCCCTGACGCCGGAACCGGTGCTGGCGGCGATCGTAATCCACGCCGTCGGCCACACCCTGAATCCCGCCATCTTCCGCCCTTATTTCCAGTGGCGCCGCGATCGCCTGGTGGTGATCGCTTCAGTGATCGCCGTGCTGCTGCTGGGCGTGCTGGACGGTTTGCTGGCCTCGATTGCGATCAGCCTGCTGATGATGCTGCGGCAATTTTCAGAATCGACCATCTCGGTGCTGGGCCAGCTCGGACAAGGCCACGATTTCGTCAATATACGTACCCATCCGGAAGCCCGTCCGGTGTCTGGCATCTTGATCCTGCGTCCTAACGAGCCGCTGTTTTTCGCCAATGCCGAACGCATCCTGGGCCAGGCGCGGCAGAATATCCTGGCCGCCCCGGCATCGCTGCACACGGTGATCCTCAGCCTGGAAGAATCGCCGGACCTGGACAGCTCCAGCCTGGAAGGCCTGCATGACTTTTTTAATTTTATCGACAGCCGCGGCTTGCGTTTATTGCTGGCGCGGCTCAAGGATCCTGCGTATGACTGCATGAAAAACGCCGTCGCCCCCGGCTTTCCGCTGGAATCGCTGAGCGCGCTGAGCGTAGCGGAAGCCGTGCACCTGGCGCTGGCGGGCCAGCAGGCCGCAAACCCAATCATCGAAACCCGACCCGGAGAATAACCATGCCAGCATGCTGGAAAACATTGGCGGCCCCGCTATGCGCTGCACTGGCGATCGCCACGGCTGCAGCGGCGCACGCAGCAGAGATCGCCTTTTCCTCTCAGCGCGATTTCACCGAAATCAGCCTGACCATCAAGGATACCTATAACGCCAATCCGGATTCGGTCGCCCTCGAAATCACGCTGAGCCAGGATGCCCAGCAGCGCATGGCGGCGGCCAGCGGCGCGGCGCTGGAACAGGACCTGACCGTAGTCATCGATGGCAGGGCGGTGAGTACATCGCACGTGCAAAGCGTAGTCGATACGCCCCAGCTGCGGATCGCCATGCCGAAACAGGCCGTCATCGAACTGCTGCCGTCTTTGCTCGGCGTGAACGCCGCGGCAAATCCTCAGGGAGCGCTGGCGGCGCCCGCGCCAGCCGACACGCATGCACCGCTGCTTGCCGCCGCGCCCTATGCGGTCCAAACCGAGCAGGTGGCGCCGCCATCGGTCTCGGAGTCGCCTGCTGAATCGTCCATGGAAACCGCGCCGATGCCGGCGCCGGGCGTGCCGCCGGATCTGGCGATGACGCCTGCGGCAGATCCGATGCCGGCAGATGCCGTACCGCCGCCTCTGCCATCCCTGCCGCCTCAGCTGGCGATTCCATCATGGGCGCTCGGAGCATGGCTGCCGACCAGCGCCGCGCCTTCGCCCTACGCCGAAATCAACCAGGGCGATCCGGTGGCGATCTACGCCAACGCGGTCGACGCCATCAACTGCAACCGCGCCAGGCTGTCGATACTGGACAGCAGCAATGCGCGGGTACGGCTGCGGGTCGCCCCGGATAGCCGATGCGTGATCTCCGGCCTGCGGGTCGACCGGCTGCAGCTTTCTCCGGCGCTGGAACCCGGCAAGATCGCCATTTCACTTTATACGCGGCAGGACGACATCAACGGCCCGCCATCCAAGGAAAGCATCTATCGCCGCAGATAGGCGAACGGCCCGGCGGGCCAATAAGCATGGTTGCGCGCAGGCCTGCGGCAACGGCATTCAGGAAATTCCGATACTATAGCGAATCGATTGATAAATTAGCAGAATGTCATCACGCGGATGAAACTCATTGCAGCTTTACGAGTCTCAGCCGGACAGGCGGCAGCCATGTGAAATATCACGATACTGTAGCGTCTCCGGACTTCTGATCAATTCATTCACGACCAATATTTATGCAACGCTACACAACCCCCGCCATTGTGCTGCACTGGCTGGTCGCCATCCTGATCGTCGCCACCTTTGCCCTCGGCCTGACCATGGTCGACATCCCCGGCCTGACACCCACCAAACTGAAATATTTTTCCTGGCACAAGTGGCTGGGCGTCACCGTGCTGGGCCTGGCTTGCATACGCCTGTTGTGGCGTAAAGCGCAAGGCGCGCCGCCTTATCCGGACAGCATGCAGCCATGGCAGCAGCGCGCCGCGCACGGCCTCCACATCCTTTTGTATGTGCTGATCTTCGCGGTGCCGGTCTCGGGCTATTTCTACAGCCTGGCGGCCGGCGTGCCGGTGACTTATCTCGGCTTGTTCCCGATGCCGGTGCTGATAGCGCCGAATCCAGACCTGAAACCGATCCTGAAGCTGGTCCACTACACACTCAACATGATCATGCTGGGCGCCGTCTCGCTGCATGTGCTGGCGGCGCTCAAGCACCATTTCATCGATCGCGACGGCGTGCTGAAACGCATGCTGCCCTGAACATATCTCTCCATCACAAGGAATATTCCATGACACGTTTCCTGTTACGCACCACCGCTATCGGCCTGCTCGCCCTCGGCGCCAGCTGGCCGGCCCTCGCCGCTCCCCTGAAACCGGACCTGGCCAAGAGCAATGTCACCATCGTGTTCAAGCAAATGAACGTGCCGGTGGAGGCCAAGTTCAAGCAATTCACGGCGCAGATCGATTTCGACAGCGCCCAGCCCGCAGCTGCCAAAGCCAGCGTCGACATCTCGATCCCGAGCTTCGACCTGGGCGATCCTGAATACAATAAAGAAGTGCTGAAAAAAGAATGGTTCAACGCCGCGCAATTCGCCAAGGCCAACTTTGTCGCCAGCTCGATCAAGGCCAGCGCCGGCGCGCCTGCCGGCAGCAAGTACGACGTCGCCGGCAAGCTGACCATCAAGGGCAAGACCACCGACGTCAGCTTCCCCCTGAGCGTCAAGAAAGAAGGCGGCGCGCAAGTCTTCGACGGCAGCCTGCCGATCAAGCGCCTCACCTACAACATCGGTGAAGGCGAATGGAAAGACACCAGCATGGTGGCAGACGAAATCGTCATCAAGTTTCACCTCGTAGCAAACTAACCCGGTATTTTTCTCTCATCAAAACACAAGGGCAATCAACAATGAAACTGAAACTCATCATCGCCGCTCTGCTGGCGGCCAGCGCAGCCAGTGCATTCGCAGCGGTCGACACTTACACCATCGATCCTAACCATACGTATCCAAGCTTCACCGCCGACCATATGGGAATCTCCTTCTGGCGCGGCAAATTCGAAAAGACCAGCGGCAGCGTGACGCTGGACCGTGCCGCCAAGACCGGCTCCATCGATATCCGCATCGATGCAAGTTCCATCGATTTCGGCCAAGCCAAGATGAACGAACATGCAACCAGCCCTGACATTTTCGACGTCAAGAAATACCCTGAAGTGACCTACAAAGGCACTTCGGTGAAATTCGACGGCGACAAGCCGGTCGCGGTCGACGGCGAACTGACCCTGCACGGCGTCACCAAGCCGGTCACGCTGACCATTAATTCTTTCAAGTGCATCCAGCATCCGATGCTGAAACGCGAAGTCTGCGGCGCCGATGCAAGCGCTTCCTTCAACCGCAGCGACTTCGGCATCACCTACGGCTTGCCGATGTTCTCGCCGGAAGTGAAGCTGGCGATCCAGGTCGAAGGCGTCAAGAGCAACTGATCCGGTTACGGCCGGCAGCAGCCTGACGCAAAGCCGAGCGGCGACATGCCGCTCGGCTTTTTTCATTTCCGGGCCGGAGACAGGCAATTCATCGTCCTGTAATACAAGCTCGATAAAATCTTCGCTTCGCTTTCCATTTCGCGGAGCACGCCATGTCCAGCCACAACACTCCCGCCTCCAAACGCCGCAATTTCCTGCGCAAGATGACTGCCGGCGCCGGCGTGCTGCTGACCGGCGCACCGCTGCACAGCGTCATCGCACAGGGCGGCGCGCCGGCCCTGGTTACCTCGGACAAGCTGCGGCCGCAACTGCCCAGCGGCGTGATGAGCGGCGACATTACGCGCGACAAGGCGATCATCTGGAGCCGCGCCGACCGCCCCTCGCGCATGGTGGTGGAGTACGCATCGAATGAAAATTTCCGCGATGCGCTTACGGTGCAAGGGCCGCTGGCCTTGTCCAGCAGCGACTTCTCAGCCCGGGTCGACCTCAGCGGCTTGCCCAGCGGACAAACCGTTTTTTACCGCGTGCGTTTCCAGGACATCCAAAATCCTTCGGTCTACAGCGAGCCGCTGAGCGGCAGCCTGCTGATCCCTGGCGGCGCCGAGCGCGACATCACTTTCGCCTTTTCCGGCGACGAAGCCGGCCAGGGATGGGGCATCAACCAGGCCTGGGGCGGCTACCGGATCTATGAAACGATGCGCCGCTTCAAACCCGATTTCTTCATCCATTCCGGCGACCAGATCTATGCCGACGGCGTCATCGAAAAGGAAGTCAGGCTGGACGACGGCACGCTGTGGCAAAACCTGGTGACGCCGGCCAAGTCCAAGGTGGCGGAAACGCTGGACGACTATCGCGGCAACTTCGCCTATAACCTGCTGGACGCCAACAAGCTCCGTTTCGCCGCGGAAGTGCCGTTCCTGGTGCAATGGGATGATCACGAGGTGCGCAACAACTGGTATCCGGGCCAGAAAATCGGCGCGGCGGAAAAGCGCTACCAGGAGCGCGACCTGTCGACCCTGGCAATCAACGCCAAGCGCGCGATGTTCGAATACAACCCGTACCGGATCGAACCCAGCGATCCCGAACGGGTCTACCGCATGTTCAACTACGGTCCGCTGCTGGAAGTGTTCATGCTGGACGAACGCAGCTACCGCGGCGCCAACTCGCCGAACCGCCAGAGCGCGCTGACCCAGGACGCCGCCTTCCTCGGCGCGGCGCAATTGCGCTGGATCAAGCAGGCTTTGCTGCGTTCGCGCTCAACCTGGAAAGTGATCGCCAGCGACATGCCGATCTCCATCGTGGTGCCCGACCTCAACCCGGATGTGCCGCAAGGCACTTTCGAAGCATGGGCCAACAACGATCACGGCAAGCCGCGCGGACGCGAACTGGAAGTGGCCGACCTGCTCAAGTTCATCAAGCGGCACGACATCAAGAACGTGGTGTGGGTCACCGCCGACGTGCATTACGCCTCGGCCACCTGCTACCTGCCTGAGAAGGCCAGCTTCACCGACTTCAAGCCGTTCTGGGAATTCGTCGGCGGCCCCCTGCATGCCGGCACGTTCGGCCCGGGCGAAATCGACCGCACCTTCGGTCCCGACGTGCGTTATGTCAGCATCCCCAGCGACATGAAGCAGAACCGTCCGCCCAGCGAACTGCTCCAATTCTTCGGCATCGGCAAGATCGACGCCAAGAGCAAGGTCATGACGGTGTCCCTGCACAACGTCGATGGCAAGGATTTGTTCAAGGTTGACCTGCAGCCTGAGGCCTAGGACCATCAACAGGGTTTACCCGGCTTGCTGCGGCCTTGGCGGGGCGCTACCATACGGCTAGGTTTGCCATTTCGGCGAACCGCTTACCCGCGCCGCTCCATGTTCCGCCTGCCCCGTCCATTGCGTCAGCTAGCCGTCTGCCTGGCCATGTTTGCAGCATTGCTGCCAAGCATGGTGCAGTTGCTGCCGGCCGCCCATGGACAGCCGCCGGGACTGGGCGAACTGTGCAGCACCGCCGGCCACGTCAAGGCCCCCGGCTCGGACAACCCGGCGCCGGGCCAGGACCACCAGGGCCACTGCCTGCTGTGCTTCATCCACGCGACCGATGTCGGCTTGCCGCCCAGCCTGGGCTTATGGCAGGCCCCAGCCAGCGCCGGCGTCGACCTGGCGCCAGCCGTATCCGCCCTGCACGCCAGCGCCATCTGGCTCAATCCGCAATCGCGCGGGCCGCCGGTCTTTTCTTGATTTTGTCTGCCAACGCAAACTCCCGTCACGGGCAGTTTGCGCCTTACAACTTACCCAAGGAATACCATGGCTACGCCATCACGCCGCCGCATCCGGCCCGCAATACTGCCGTTTGCCGCGCTTTCTGTCATCGCACTGTTTCCCCATGCAGCCCTGGCCTGCGCCAGTTGCGGCTGTACCCTCAGCTCTGACTGGGACAACCTCGGCATCGGCAATGCCTCCGGCTTCAAACTGGATATCCGCTACGATTACCTGAACCAGAACCAGCTGCGCAGCGGCAGCGGCACGATTTCGCCCGGCGCCGCCAGCCGGATTTCCAATAACGGCGATCCGCAAGAAGTCGAAAAATATACCCGCAACAATTACCTGACGCTGGGCCTCGACTACAGCATCAATCCGGATTGGGGTATCAACCTGCAACTGCCCTACATCATGCGCAGCCACAGCACGCTGGGCACAGCCTCCGATGGCGTCACGCCCGGAGACGGCGGCGGCCAGTACGATTCAAGGACTTCCAGCATCGGCGACCTCAAGCTCATCGGCCGTTACCAGGGTTTCATGCCGGAACATAATTTCGGCGTCATGTTCGGCCTGAAACTGCCGACCGGCAGCCATACCGACACCGCCATGTCCAGCGACCCCAGCGCACCAGGCCCGGTTCCTATCGACCGCGGCCTGCAGCCAGGCACCGGCACCACCGACGCCATCCTGGGTGTCTATTACATGGATACGCTCAGCCAGAATTGGGATTATTTTGTCCAGGGCATCGTGCAGAAAGCGCTGAATTCCAGCGGCCAGTACCGCCCTGGCGAGGGCGCCAACCTGAACCTGGGCCTGCGCTACATGGGCAATGCTGCTTTCACGCCGCAAATCCAGCTGAATGTGCGGCGCGTGCTGCACGATACCGGCGCCAATGCGGACACCGTCAGCACCGGCGGCACCCTGGCCTATCTCAGCCCGGGAATATCGGTTCCGGTCAGCCAGCAGGTCTCGCTGTACGGTTTTGTGCAACTGCCGGTCTACCAGAAGGTCAACGGCGTGCAGCTTGCACCGCGCTATACCGCAACCCTGGGCCTGCGCTACGCGTTCTAGCCTGCATGCGCGGGCCATGCCAGCCCGCGCTGCATTCCATGCTTCAATTAGCATTTAAATAATAAAAAACCGGGTAATTTACCCGGTCAATCGAATATTTCCTTAAACGCATCAAACTGCATGGATCAAGGACATCCGGTAGAAATATCACAATTGTTTTCAATTGTATCGAAAGTCGTGTCAGCCATATCCAATCCGACGGCGTTTAACACCTACCTCGGTCATATTGCCAGGTGCGGCGCACAACCTATGCTTAGTCGTGCTGCGGTAGACAGATTGATACATAACGTGCGCCAGCTGTAAGGCCACATGAGCTTCACTTACTCCATGGAGAACGAAATGAAAGCATTGTTTATTTCAGCAGCAGTAGCAGCAGCCTTACTGACTTCGGCAGCCAGCTTTGCCCAGGCCCCGGCCGCAGCGCCAGCCGGCACTACCGGCCTGTGCAAGGACGGCAGCTATTCTTCCAACGCTACCAAGAAAGGCGCTTGCTCTGGCCACAAGGGCGTAAAAGAATGGTATTCCGCTGCGCCAGCAGCAGCCGCACCTGCCGCCGCTCCGGCTCCGGCCGCCGCCGCCCCTGCTGCCGCTAAGGCAGCAGCTCCGGCTGCTCCGGCAGCAACCCCGATGGCGCCGGCTAAGCCAGCCGTCGCAGCCACCGCTCCTGCAGCCGGCGGCGGCGCAGGCAAGGTCTGGGTCAACAGCGCCAGCAAGGTATACCACTGCGAAGGCACCAAATACTACGGCAAGACCAAGGCCGGTTCTTACATGACGGAAGCAGAAGCCAAGGCGGCAGGCAACCATGCCGACCACGGCAAAGCTTGCAGCTGATAGCTGACTGCAACGGGACCCCAGGGTCCCGTTGTCGTTTCTGGCGGATGTGCATGCAAACCGGCGGCGCCGCGGCCGATAAAATCGGCATCGGTTTTATCTATCTTTAACAATTTGGCCGCTATTCTTGATGCTTTTTACGCTACTCTTGACGGGTAGTTTAAAGATGGTCAACTCTGAAAGGAAATCTCATGGGCTTTATCGCTTGGTTGATAGTGGGCGCGATCGCAGGATGGCTGGCAGGCGTCCTGGTCAAGGGCGGCGGCTTCGGTGTGCTGGTCGATATCATCGTTGGTATCGTCGGTGCTTTCATCGGCGGCTGGCTGGCAGGCATCCTCGGCATCCAGGTTGGCGGCGGCTGGATTGCATCGATCGTGACGGCCACCGTTGGCGCCGTGATCCTGCTGTTCATCCTGCGGCTTATCAAGCGCGCCTGAGTTGCAGCATTGCCGGATGGATCAGAAAAACCCGCGTCAATGCGGGTTTTTCTTTTTCCGGCGCAAATTTTTTCCTTACTTGAAATCGCAAGCCATTTGCGCCTTCAGCGTCAGTCCGCGCGCACTATGGTCGCAGCGGCCGAGATAATCCAGGAAGGACGGCGCCGGCGGCATGCCTTCACTCAATATCCGGCGCTGGTCGAAGATGTAATTCAGGCGCGAAAAACGGCCGTACAGCATCAAGGCCTTATGCAGCATGCGGGTATTGATCGTCTCTTGCGCTGTCGCGCCGAACGATTGCGCCATCTGCTTCAGCGCTGCTTCCGTCACGCGCTGGTAAGGCTGCCCTTGCCCGCTTGCTTCGGTTTGCCGGAACGCCTGCAACAGCTCGCCTACCGTGGCGCTGCCGTCCTGCCCCGCCGAGATGTGATACACCGGGAAAGCCAGGGTCGGCTTCAAGGTCAACGCCACGATCGTGCTGGCGCAATAATCGACCGGCACGATATCCAGGCAAGCGCTGGGCGGACAGACAAAACGGTTCAGCTGGGAAACGACTTTCAGCAGCCAGAAGATGCTGGCTGACGGCTTGCAGCCCAGCGCCGAATGGCCAACGATGATCGACGGCCGCAGCGCGACCAGCGGCAGTTCCGGAAAGCGTTCCCGCAGCTGGTTCTCCGCGCGCGCCTTGGATGCGGTATACGGCACCAGGTGCGCGCGCTCCAGCGGCAAATGCAAGGTTTCGGTGACCACCGGCCCGCGCGCAACGCCGCATGCCATCGCGGTGCCGACATACACGAAGCGCCGCAGCCCGGCTACCCGGGAGAAGCGTTCAGCCAGGCGCATGGTGGCGTCGACATTGACCGTCCAGATATCCGGCCGGTCGGCAAACGAAGTGATCGCCGCGCTGTGGATGACATGGCTCACGGTATCGAGCCTTGGGTCGGCGAATGCATCCGCATCGCTCAGGTCAGCGACGATGACCTGCCGTTCTGAAATTTCTGGCGGCGGCGCTCCCGGCTGCGTAAAGCGAGCGATCGATTGACGCACCCGCTGCGCGCCTTCGGCAGCCGATTTCGCACGTACCAGAAAAAGCATTTCCTTGAAATTCCCGGTGTCGGCGAGAGCCGCCGCAATCGCCCCGCCGACGAACCCCGTGGCGCCGGTGAGGAATATGCGTGCAGGTCCGGCCTGCCGCGTCTGCGCGGCAAGGTCTTGGGTGTCGCGCAGCCACTTCGAGCGCGGAAACAAGTTAAATACCATGTCGCGTCACCAGTCCGGGGGCGCTCAAAACGAATAATTCACGCTGGTGAATCCGCTGTAGTTGGTCTTGGCCAGGACCAGCGGGCTGTCGGCTGCCTTTTGCATATAATGCGTGGCGCCGACCATGGTCGAGACCGACCAGGTCCGGTTGAAGCTATGGGTCCACACGACCGAGGCATTCAACGCGTTCAGGCCCGATTCCGCCTTGTACTGCGCGTAGCCTGAGTTGCGGCTCTGGAGCGCAGTGACGCCGAAGAAAGCCTGGTTGTATTTGGCGCTGCCGAAATACGCGGCGCCGCTGACCGCGACCTTGTCCTGTTCCAGCGCCAATACAGTGCTGCTTAACTTCGCGTGATAGCTGATGCCGCGCTCGCGGTTGCTGAGCGGCTGCGACAGGCCGGCCGAAAAGGTGCTGCTGCCTCCCAGCTTGATGCCGGCTTCGAGGTTGGCCAGCACCGAGCCCTTGATTTCGCCCATGCCCTTCAGCTTGTCGGATCCGGGCTGCAAGCCGTCGTTGGAATCCTTGCGGCCGGCGCCGTAGCCGATGGCGGCGCTGGCAAACAGCGTGTCGCCGATGCCGTAGCGGTAACCCGCGCCCTGCATGCTGTCGACGAAAAAACCGTTGGGGGAAACGATGTTCAATACCGGCACCGGCACTGCGCGGTACTCATCGCTGCCGGCATAACGCGCCATGCCGCCGACGCCGAGCCCGATCGTAACCTTGGTGTCCTGCAGCCAGGATCCGGACGGGCTTGGCGCGGCCTGCTGCGCCGCCGCCACGCGCGATGCAAGAAGGCTGCAAACGGTGACAGCGATTATTGACTTGATCTGGTGTTTCAAATTTTTCTCCGGTTGGTAAAGGAAAACAGTGCACATTCTCGGCAGTCCCGTCTTGCGCGTCTGTGAGACATCGGTGGAAAAAATGTGCGAGTCCGTATCATTTATGTGTTTGTTTGTAATGGCTCCATCGGGCGCTTGACGGCGGCGCTATCATGGAAAAAAGAGGAAAAAACGCAATGAAGAAGGTTTTACTGATCGAAGACGACGCGCGCCTTGCCGAATTGATATCGGAATACTTGTGCCGCTACGATTTCCAGGTGACGCTGGTGCTGCGCGGCGACCTGGCGCTGGACGCGATTGCCCAGGAACAGCCGGACGTGGTGGTGCTGGACCTCATGCTGCCGGGCATGGACGGCATGGATATCTGCCGCGCCATCCGCAAGACGTCGTCGCTGCCGGTGCTGATGCTGACCGCGCGCGCCGACATTTTCGACCAGGTGGCCGGCCTCGAAATCGGCGCCGACGACTACATGCTGAAGCCGGTCGAACCGCGCCTGCTGCTGGCGCGCCTGCGTGTCATCCTGCGCTGGGTAGAACTGCGCGGCCAGCCCGCGCACAGCGCCCAGCTGCAGTTCGGCGAACTGGCCATCGACCTGTCGGCGCGCCAGGTTTGCTGGAAGGGCCAGGAAGTCGACATGAAGACCGCCGACTACAACCTGTTCGTGATCCTGGTGCAGGCCGCCGGCAAAGTCCTGAGCCGCGACGAGCTGCTCAAGCGCTGGCGCGGCATCGGCTTCGACGGCCTCGACCGCACCGTCGACGTCAGCATTTCACGCTTGCGCAAATGCTTCGACGACGACGCCAACGAACCGCGCAAGATCAAGACCGTGTGGGGCCGCGGCTATCTGTTCAGCCCCATCGCCTGGGACGAATAATGCTAAGAATCCTGATACGCCTGTATTTGATCGTCGCGGTCCTGTCGATCCTGTCGATCATCTTCGTCCAAAGAGGTTTCCCCTACTTGTTCTCGACGCAATTCACGAGCCAGATGCATCGCGAATTTGCCAGCGAGGCGATGCTGCTGCGCCGATACCTGGGCCCGGTCCGGGACGACGCCCAGCAAGCCAGGCTGGACGGCATGAATCGCATCAGCCAGCAACGTTACAGCCGCATGTCCGAAGAACAGGCGCATGCGCTGTCGCCGACGACCCGAAGGGAGCTGGCGCAACACGGCATGGCATGGGACCCCGGCAGAGACGTTAACCATCCTGAGGTCTATATCACGCTGGATGACGGCCACATCCTGACCATCCATCCGCGTACTTCTTCCGGCTGGATTGAAGTGATTGCCTACGCGATCATTTTCAGCGTCATGCTGGGAGCGATGCTGTTGTGGCTGACGCCGCACTGGCGCGACCTGGAAAAACTGCGCATTGCCGCCGCCCGCTTTGGCGACGGCGCACTGGACGCGCGCGCCAAGCTGTCCGAGAACTCGTCAATCAAGCAGCTGTGCGCCTACTTCAACAACATGGCCGACCGCATCGGCGCTCTGATCACGGCGCAACGGGACATGGTCAACGCCGCTTCGCACGAGTTGCGCACGCCGCTGGCGCGGCTGGAATTCGGCCTGGTCAACCTGATGGATACCACCGACGACAGCAACGCCCACAAACGCATACAGGCGATGCGCAAGGACGTGGAAGAGCTGGATATCCTGGTCGGCGAACTGCTGACGCTGAGCATGCTGGAACAGTCGTCGCTGGCCGAATCCAGGGAAAAGATCATGCTGGAAGATTTCTTGCGTTCCGCCACCGGCATCTCCGGCGAAGAACTGGCCCTGCGCCGCAGCACCATCAGCTGGGCTATCGACGCCACGCTGAAAGAGATCGTCATCGAACCGCGCAGCCTGGGCCGCGCATTCTCCAACCTGGTGCGCAACGCATCGCGCTATACCCGCAGCGCCATCCGGGTGCGCGCCGAACCCGGCGCCGGCTGCTGGAGCCTGATTGTCGAAGATGACGGCATCGGCATCCCGGAGCAGGAACGGGAGCGGATTTTCGAACCGTTCTACCGGCTCGACCGCAGCCGCGACCGCGCCACCGGCGGCTACGGACTGGGCCTGGCGATCGTCAAGAAAATCGCCGACCGGCTGGGCGGCACGATCCGTGTCGGCAGCTCGGAACTGGGCGGCGCGATGTTTGTATTGAATTTGCCGCTGCCGGGCCCCGCTACCTTGCCGCGGCATTAACCGTTTCGCCCACCCTTTTACCCGCCCTCCTATCACCTTTACTTATTCCAGATAAGGCAAGCTGACAGCCGCGCGCACAAGGGCACGCGCCAAACGCGCCGGGCGCATCGGGAAATCATTTCCGCTTTTTATATTCATACTATTTCCCTAGCGAATCAGCCTGGTGCGCGCTAGAATCCCAAGACCAAATTTGGGAGGATTTCATCTGTGATGTGTACTACCCGTCGTTTCACATTAGCCGCTCTCGCCCTCGGCATCGCTTCATTCAACGCCGCAGCGGCGACCCCGAATGATTCCGCGCCGCTGGGAAAACTGCCGCGCTGGGCCCAGCCGCTGGCCTATCAGCTCGACTTGCGCGTCGATCCGCGCCAGCCTGGCTACAGCGGCAGCGCCGCCATCGACATCGACCTCAGGCAAGCCGCCGACCACCTGTGGCTGCATGGCCAGGACCTGGCCGTCAGCAAAGTCACGCTGGCCGATGCGCGGAAAAAAACCTATGCCGGACAATACAAGGTAGCAGCGCAAAAAGAAGGCGTGGCGACGATCGAGTTCGGCCAGACGCTGCCGGCCGGGCGCTATCGCGTGACGCTGGAATACAGCGCGCCGTTCAACGAACAGCTGGAAGGCGTGTACAAGGTCAGCAGCCAGGGCGCGCCCTATGTCATCACGCAGATGGAAGCGATCAGCGCGCGCTACGCCTTCCCCGGTTTCGACGAACCGTCCTTCAAGACGCCGTTCACGCTCAGCCTGACCGTGCCTGAGGACCAGGTGGCGGTCGCCAACACCCGGCAGACCAGCGAACAGAAGCTGGACAAGGGCTGGCGCAAGCTCAGCTTTGCGCCGACCAGGCCGCTGCCGACTTACCTGGTGGCGTTCGCCGTCGGTCCATGGGATGTGGTGAACGGACCGGAAATCCCGGCCACCCAATGGCGCCGCCAGGCAACGCCGCTGCGCGGCATTGCGCCGCATGGCGAAGGCCCGCGCATCGAACCCGCGCTGGCGCAGACGCCGGCCATCATCACCGCCCTGGAAGATTATTTCGGCTTCGGCTACCCGTTCGACAAGGTCGACCTGCTGGCAGCGCCTGACTTTGCCGCCGGCGCCATGGAAAATCCGGGGCTGGTGACTTTCCGCGATTACCTGATGCTGCTCGATGCAAATTCGCCGGCGCACAATGTGCGCGGCTCGTTCAATGTCACCGCCCACGAACTGGCGCACCAATGGTTCGGCGACACGGTCACCATGCCATGGTGGAACGACCTGTGGCTCAACGAGGCGTTCGCCACCTGGATGCAAAGCAAGATCACGCGCCAGCTGCATCCCGAATACCGCGCCGACCTGGAGCTGATCAACGGCGCCAGCTACGCCATGCAAAGCGACAGCCTGGTCAGCGTGCGCCGCATCCGCCAGCCGATCACCGGCAACGGCGATATCGAAACGGCGTTCGACGGCATCACCTATCAAAAGGGCGCGGCCGTGCTGAACATGTTCGAGCGCTACCTCGGCGCCGACACATTCCGCCAAGGCGTGCGGGCGTATATCAAGCAGCACCAGTTCTCCAACGCCACCGCGGATGACCTGGTCGCAGCGCTGGCCAAGGCGTCCGGCAAGGACCGGCGTTTTGCGGAAGCGATGCAAAGCTTCCTCGACCAGCCCGGCGTGCCGCTGGTCGACACCAGGCTCAGCTGGGAAGACGGCAAGGCCGTGCTGCACCTGAAACAGCAGCGCTACCTGCCGCTAGGCTCGACCGGCGAAGCCAAGCGCCTGTGGGGCATTCCGGTATGCGTACGCTACAGCGTGGCCGGCAGCGACAGCGCCAAGACGCAATGCGAACTGCTGGACCAGGAACAAGGCAAGATGGTGCTGCAAGGCGCCTCCGCCAGCAGCTGGTACATGCCGAATGCCGACGCCGCCGGCTACTACCGCTTCAACATGGCGCACGACGACCTGGTGCGCCTGACCGCCAGCCTCGGCCAATTGCCGGACACGGAACAGCTGGCCTACGCCGACGCCATCAACGCCGGTTTCGACAGCGGCGCCCTGGATGCCGCCGCCGTGCTGGCCGCGGCGCCGCGCCTGGCGCAGTCAAACACCCGCGAAGTAGCAACCGCGCTGATCCCGACGCTCAAGTGGCTGTCCAGGCACGAAGCCCGCAACCCGGCCCAGCAAACCCGCCTGGCCGAACTGGCGCGCCAGCTGTACCTGCCGCGCCTGCAGCAGCTCGGTTACCAGCGCCGCGCCAATGAAAGCCAGGACGACGCCCTGTTGCGCGCCACGCTGGCGGAGTTCCTGGCGCTCGACATGAAATTGCCGGAAGTGCGCCAGGCCTTGCTGGCGCAAGGCAAGCAAGCGCTGCAGCCGGATGCCGACGGCCAGCTCAAGCTGGCAGCCGCCAATCCCGACCTGCTGCGTTCGGTGCTGGCAGTGAGCACGCAAGACAGCAGCGACAGCGCCATCGACGTCTTGATCAAGGCGCTCGGCAGCACCAGCGAACCGGCGCAACGGATGGCGATCCTGAGCGGCCTGGGTTCTGCCACCACCGCAGGCAATGCCGAGCGCGCCCGCAACCTGGCGCTCGATCCGCGCGTCAAGGTTGGCGAAATCAGCACCCTGCTGCGCGCCAGCCGGGAAGACGGCGAAGGCCGCGACGCCATGTGGACATGGTTTACCGCCAACCATGCGCAGCTGATCAAGCGCAGCGGCGATTCGTCCGGCGGCAAGCTGCCGGGACTGGTGGCCGGCGACAGCTGTTCGCAGCGCGAAGCCGAGCGCCTGACGACATTTTTCCAGCCGCTGCTGAAACAATTGCCTGGCGCCGAGCGCGGCCTGGCGCAAACCCGCGAAAAAGCGCTGCTGTGCACCGCCTTGCGCGACAAGCAGGATCCGGAGGCAATCCTGCGCTGAAGCGTGTCAACCGCGGCGTGAGCAAATGCTTTCATTTGGGCGTATAACCTGAACTTTGCCTGCCCCAGCTTTAACCCGGTTTTTAGAATGCCTTACAAGGCTGTTTTTCCCGACGACTTCTCATAAGGATTATTTACTCGTGAAACGATCTCTGATTTGTGCAGCAGTGCTGACACTAGTTGCAGGCTATACCTGCTCCACCGCCAGTTTTGCCCAGACCCCGCGCACCGTGGCCGCCGCCATCGTCGCGCAGGCGTCGCCGCTGGCCAGCGGCATCGACATGCAGAACGCCGATACGGCGGTGCGCCCCCAGGACGACTTCTACAGCTACGTCAACGGCAGCTGGCTCAAGAAAACCGAAATCCCTGCCGACAAATCGTCGTGGGGCGCGTTCTACGAGCTGCGTGAAAACTCGCTGAACCAGCTGCATACCATCGTCGACGCGGTCAGCGCGGAGAAGAACGTCGCGCCTGGCTCCAACCAGCAGAAAATCGCCGACCTGTACGCCAGCTACATGGACGAGCCGGCGCTGGAAACGCTCGGCATCAAGCCGCTGGACGCCGAGTTCGCCAAAGTCGATGCGTTGAAAGACAAGAAACAGATCCCCGGCTTGATCGCCCACCTGAACAGCATCGGCGTCAACGCGCCGTATGACATCGGCATCCACCAGGACGCCAAGGATTCCAGCAAGGTGATCGCCGACCTCGGCCAAAGCGGCCTCGGCCTGCCCGACCGCGACTATTACCTGAAGGCCGACGACGCCAAGCTGAAAGACACGCTGGCCAAGTACCGCGCCCACATCGAAACCATGCTGGCGCTGTCCGGCGACAAGGCCGCGAAGAAAAATGCCGCCAGCATCGTCGCCCTGGAAACCGAACTGGCCAAGGTGCAATGGACCAAGGTCGAGAACCGCGATCCGGTCAAGACCTACAACCGGGTTGAACTGGCGCAGCTGCACGCACTGGCTCCGCACTACGAATGGGACGGCTACCTGTCCGGCGCCGGCCTGAAAGACAAGGTGACCTACCTGGTGGTCAGCCAGCCTAGCTACATCAAGGGTTTCGACAAGATCCTGGAAAAGACCCCGCTGCCGGTCTGGAAAGCCTATTTCAAGTGGCATGTGCTGAGCAGCTTCGCCTCTGACCTGTCCAAGCAGTATGTCGACCAGAATTTCGCATTCAAGGGCACCGTGCTGCGCGGCGTGCCGGAAAACGAACCACGCTGGAAGCGCGGCATCAATGTGGTCGAAGCCAGTGT